>JACCDG011890893.1_pt1 | contig 60672 bp, 67 predicted proteins | sample 7442471 | NCBI WGS metagenome assembly JACCDG01 (sample SAMN15323444, study PRJNA562643) | freshwater metagenome | isolation source: river surface water | place: USA:Blue River Watershed | collected 2017-08-17 | reverse complement strand
GCTCTAGTAAATAAAGCACATCGATTTCTTGAAGAGGACCTTCCAAGGTATGCCAATGACGATGACTGGAGTCATGCGCGTGCAAGGTATGAGGAGTTCTGCTACCGAGAGTCCATTCCTTCTGCTGAAAAAGAGCATGCGTGGGCTGGTTCCTTACGAAACTTTAAGTTTGAGGGAAGGCAGAGTGACCCTGATTCAAAAAAATATCGTTCGTGGGACGAAATAGATGCTCTCAAGTTCCCTGACAACATGTGGCGAATAAAGTCCTTCTTAGCAAAAAAGTCAGTGACGTTTATTGCAGGTCAGTCGGGCGATAGAAAAACATGGTTAGCTTTTGACCTTATAGATTCTCTCACAAAGCCACGAAACTTCCTCCATGCGGACCGTTTTAGCGTTGAGGGATGTAGTGTTCTTTATATAGACCCCGAGATGGGTGAGTACCTGGTTCAAAGAAGAGGCAGACAGTTGGGCTTTAGTGACGAGCGTAAACATAAAATTGTTGTTTATTCAGACGCTATTAATCTCAACTCAGAGGACGGTGATGATTTGAACAACATCATTCAATTAATTGAAAAGGAACATATAGGGGTCGCTATTGTTGACACCTTTCGTGGTGCTGCAGGTGGTATGAAAGAGGAAAAGGCAGAAGAGATAAGAATGTTCTTCGAAAAATTACGTCCACTCAAGGAACTTGGCGTGTCATTAGTTTTTCTTGACCACATGAGGAAGCCGAGTCACTTTGAAGGTAAAACACCAAAGAAAGAGCAGATGTTTGCCAGCATGGATAAAATTGCTATATCCGATAACGTCGTGCTAATACGGACCGAAATTGGTAGTGAAGTCACTTCTGTGTACCAACGTAAGAACAGACTTGCTCCGGAACTGGCACCGTTTAAGTTTCGTATGGAAGATAGTGACATAAACGATGAAAAGAACAATAAAACTAAGCTTATATACGATGGCGAGGTTGATTCCAACGAATCAAAGGTGGAAGAAGCTCAGGAAGTAATTCTTGAAGCACTTGAAGATGGTCCCATGACACGAAAACAGCTGATTGGAGTTGTTTATAAGGAAAAGAAGATAGCTGAAAGAACAGCGAGCGAGGCTTGTAGAGTGCTTGAAGCAAGTGGGTACATTGAGGTGACCAAAAGAGGTAGGGAGAATTTATACACCCTAAAACCCCCTCAAATTGGGGATGTTGCAACGATGAATGTTGGCAAAAATGATAGCGATAACAATAGTGCTGCCACTTTGCCAATTAATAATTTAACAGCGTAATTACTTATCGTGGCATTGTGGTTGTAGGTATATATGTAAATGTATCTTGCCACGTAACGTAACAGATAATGAATAAAATATGAAATGCGTAAACATACTCACACAAATGTTGGACGATGACGAAATGAAGCAGATGAATGACAGCTCGCTCAGTAGAATTGATGAGCTTAACCAACTTGAAAAAGGTAGCGATAAAGTGTGTAAACCAGGGCACCACCACATATGCATAAATGAATATGGAGAATACCAATGCATTGAGTGCTACTCACTTTTTTCACCTGTGGCATTAAGAAAGCAATTGGCTATAAATGCATTTTGGCCTAAGTATCCAGAAGGAAGGTTTCAGCATTTGAAAAAAATGAGGACATTGGTTATTAAAGGCATTGCAGATACAAAAGACAGAATTATTATTTCGGGGTATCGTTATGTAGACGGTAGAGGCTATATTCCAGTAGATAGAATATTTTATGACCCAGATTAATAATATTAGGTACTTTCAGTACTGCAGAAAAAGTTCAGAGTCTGAAGAGCGTCAAGCTGCTTCCATCGGTGACCAGCTGAGTGCTCTTAAGCGTATAGCAGATGCAGAAAAATTAAACATCGTTCAGATTTTCACTGAGGAAAAAAGCTCAAAGGAGCCTGGGCGACCAGTCTTTGATGATATGATGAGACGAATTGAAGCTGGAGAGGCAGATGGGATTTTTTGCTGGGATAATGACCGCCTTTCCAGAAACCCCATCAATAGCGGAAGTATTGCATGGATGCTACAGCGTGGAGTTCTCAAAATTATTAAAACTCCAGGACGTTCCTACTACCCTCAAGACGCTGGATTATTACTCAGTATTGAGCAAGGACGTGCGACAGAATACGTCATTCAACTACGAAAAAATGTACTACGTGGCTTCAAAGGAAAAATTGAAAAAGGATGGCGTCCAGGCTCTACGCCAATTGGATATAAGAATATCGGTGATGAAGGTAATAAGACTATTGCAAAGGATGATGAACGGTTCGATATTGTAAGAAGACTATGGGACTACTTCCTAACTGGGCATTATTCGGTCCGACAAATTAATAAGATAGTAAACGAGCAATGGGGCTTAAGAACCCCTCAGAGGCGTAAATTGGGCGGTAAGAAGCTGTCTGTGAGTCATATGTACCGAATACTCAATGACCCGTTTTACTACGGTAAGTTTCTTTGGAAAGACCCAGACACGGGTGAGCAAACTTTGTATCAGGGGGTTCATGAAGCAATGATAACTGAGCAAGAATTTAGACGTGCTCAAGTATTATTGGGAGTGAAAGGAAAACCACAGCCTCACAATAAGGAATTCTCTTATACAGGCCTTGTACGTTGTGGTGAGTGTGATTCTGCCATTACGGCTGAAGAAAAGAACCAGGTTATCTGTTCAAGTTGCAAGTATAAATTCTCAAACAATAACAGGACGGACTGTCCAAAATGCAAAACTGCTATTAACGATATGCAGAGTCCGACCATACTTAAGTATGTGTACTATAGATGTACAAAAAAGAAGGGTGCCTGTAGTCAAAAATATATACAGCTGGGAGATTTTGAACAACAGCTTACGAACTTGTTGGATAAACTAACGATAGACCAGGCGTATGTTCAAGTTGCAATTGATTACCTTAAAGATACTCAGAACATTGAGTACTTGGACCAGCAGCAAATTATTGAGTCTCTACATGAAGTTTCTCGACAGTGTGAGGACCGTATTCATAGGCTGAATCAGGAATATACATCGGTACAAAATGCCGACTATTCTGTGTACACACCACTTGAATTCACTAAGTACAAAAAGGAACTCCAGGAAGAACGTGACAATATCAAGAATGAGATTGCTCAAGCAACTATGCGTATGGATGCTAGCTTCGTGATGGCAGAACGTACATTTAATTTCTGTGCCCTTGCAAGGAAAAAATTTGAAGAGGGTGACGAAAAGATGAAGCGACTCATTTTGAGCTCAGTAGGCTCGAACTTAACCCTAAAGGATAAAATACTAAGCATACAACTGCTACATCCGTTCCAGCTCATTATGACTGAGCTTCAGTCTCAAAAACTGCTAAATGTTCGGCTCGAACCTAAAAATGGTGAGCCTATAAAAGAACAAACAGGCACTTGCGTACCTGTTTGTCCTGTCTGGCTCCGGCGGCAGGATTCGAACCTGCGACCAATTGATTAACAGTCAACTGCTCTACCGCTGAGCTACACCGGAATGAGAAGGATTATAGAAGTTTACTTATATAATTTCTTCGAATGAACGGTGAAAGATTTCTCTTAGACCGGAATGTGTGCCTATACCACCCGTAAGGATGTGCTCTATATAGGCTTGAGCATTGTACCCGAAAAACCGTCTTACGCAAATATGATAAAATGTAGAAGTGCGATATGCATTTCTACTGCTTGGAGTAATGTCACTTATTGTTTCGGTAGGTGGTTTTATTGCGTTTTCAGATAAGGCAGAAGCACCTGTGGTATCAGAAGGAAATAATCAACATTCTATGAAACTTACACTTAGTTCACCTGATTTTAAGGAGGGAGAAAGTATTCCCTCCAAGTTCACCTGTGATGGTGAAAATATAATCCCTCGACTTACGATTGAGAATGTTCCAGAAGGAACTGAATCTCTTGTAGTAGTCATGGATGATCCAGATATTCCGGAGTCAGTGAAGCAAGCGCGCGGCATAGAAAAGTTTGATCACTGGGTGCTCTATAATATTCCTAAGGATACAACAACCTTGTCTCATGATGTGCTCGTTGGTACGTCAGGCCTTAATACACGTGGAGACGCACAGTACACGGGCCCGTGTCCACCAGATCGTGAGCATCGATACATATTCAGACTCTATGCAGTAACCGGGACACTCAATTTCATACAAGTACCAACACTGAGAGAAGTAGAAGAAGCTGCACGTGGTATGATGCTTGAATCAGCAGTATTAATAGGGAAGTACGAACGTACAAGTAACAATAGATAATTTTATATGAGTGAAAAAATGCCCAATCCGTTGCAGCGCATGTATGCAGATCAAAATATACCAGAGAGAGAAAAGGAATTGTTTGGACAAGCACTTGAAGGTATAGCTGAAAATATCTATGGATATGTAACTATCGCAGATTTGGAAGCTGTAGAGTCTGTGTTTAAAGGATGTGGATTTGATGTAAATCTATTTAATTTACTCACTACGGAAGAAAAATGGAAAGAGGCAGATGAAAAATTAAAGGAGTTTGGAAAATGGGCAAAGCAGATACGAGAATATATGGATGATGGACAAAGTATTATGCGAGTACGATCAACACATCAAGAAACGGCAAAATTTTATGCTAAATATTTTGACTCATTCTAATTTGAGACTAAGTTATATTTGTTACTAGATAATTACCATAGCTACAGTGATCCAGTTTTTTGTTAAAACCAATTGTCCGTTTTCAGCACGTGCTCGTGCTGCGCTTGATGCGTATAAGTTGTCATATAAAGAAAAGAATGTCTCTGATCCAAAGGTGGTAGAAGAGCTCATAGCACTCGGCGGAAAAAAGCAGGAACCATTTCTTGTTGATGGATCCACGATGATGTATGAGTCACAAGCAATCATTGACTACATAGAACGAACGTATGGAGGTGGTGATAAGCCAAAGCCAAAAATCCACTACGCGAAAGGTAGTGACGTCTGTTCATCTTAAGGTATGTATATTCGCGTCCATGCAGTACCGGGAGCACGGAAGGAACGAGTAGTGAAGGATTCATCGACAGAATACACTATTCATGTGAAAGAGCTGGCGGAGCGAAATATGGCTAATATGCGGATTCGAGAAATTTTAGCAGAAGCGCACGGTGTTTCTGTGAATAAAATACGCATGGTAACGGGTCACCGATCCCCGACAAAGATGTATACTATAGAGTAGGTATACCACAACGACATGTGGTAAATATTAGTTTAATTTTTGCGATTATGACATTTCCTCGCATTATTACAAAAGGAACAAATATTACCATTACTCCAAAGATGGAAGTATTGCTTGAGCAAAAATTCAGTGCGTTGGGAAAATTGATACACGAGCGCGGTGATACCCATTGCGAGGTAGAACTCGAAAAGATCGGAGAGCATCAGTCAGGAAAAATTTTCCGTGCAGAAGTTAATTTGTCTATGGGAGGAAGAATGTTTCGTGCAGAAGCGACTGAAGAGCAGATTGAACAGGCAATTGATACGATTCGTAATGAGCTGAAGCATGAACTCCAGCACGCACAGGGTAAACGGCAGAGTCTCATGAAGCGGGGAAGTCAGGCAATTAAGCAGATGTTACGTTTTGGAAAATAAGAGTTGTGAGTACAATAAAAATACCCCTTGTCGGGGTATTTTTATTGTACGGTCTTTAGAAATAGTTCGTACTCCATTTCTTTTTTCCCTTCAGGTATTACACGGAGTAGTGTGAGTTCGCCATTAGTAATCGTTGCATCAATGATTTTTACTCGTATCGATGCACCATTGTGTTCATGGAAATAATATGTCCCTGGCCATCCATCGAAGGCACGTATTTTAAGAAGATTTTTATATGGATCATCATTCAAATCGATAAGTCCCATCTCCTTCGTTATTTTTTGTGAGTAGGTAGCTCCTGCCGCGTTTTGCTCGACAGGAGTGATTTTTCCCTCGATCCATTCACTGAGTACTGTGCCGAGGAGGCGACCGCCTTCGCGCGCGAGTAATTGATCAAGCTCACTTCCGCGCATTGGCCATTCACTCGGAGGAATAGCGATCTCCTTTTGTGCGAGTAGCGGTCCTTCATCAACGCCTGCAGTAAGTTCCATAATGCTCACTCCTGTCGGATTCATATCACTGAGTATTGCAGAGCGAATTGGGCTTGCACCGCGAAGCAAGGGAAGGAGAGAGGGATGTACATTAAGTGTTTTATATTTTGGTATATCAAGAATAGCTTGCGGGATTATTTTTCCATATGCAGCAACAATAAAGAGCTCGCATCCTGAGGTACTAAGCTCAGCGTACACAGCCTCATCTTTGAGTGTAGAAGGTTTCAGTGTCTTGATGCTGTGCTCGTCCGCCCACACAGAAACACGAGAAGGTGTAAGAACCATTTTGCGCCCTTGTGGTGTATCAGGGTTGGTGATTATGAGTGAAGGAACAATTCCTTGTGCTTCAAGTTCAAGAAGTACCCAGACCGCGATGTTTGGTGTTCCAAAAAAGGCAATTTTTGGCATGACTGTATTATTCATCGTCAGCTTCTTTTAGCGCACGAGCTTCTTTGTCATCTTTATGCCAAATTTTTTCTGCACGATCAACAAAAAGTATGCCATCAAGGTGATCCACTTCATGCTGGAATATCTGTGCAAGAATACCTCCTGCACCACGTTCGTACTCAGTGCCGTTCTCGTCATATGCGCGAATAGTTGCGTGCGTTGATCGTTCCACTGCACCATAGTCTTCACCCACTGAGAGACATCCCTCACCCACAAGATGCTTCTTTTTTGAGAGCTTTATGATAACTGGGTTAATGGCGACAAGGTCGGGGATGAGACCTTTCTCTTTTGGATCTCTACTCGTACTGTGGACTAAGAATATCCGGAGTGGGACGCCTATTTGTGGGGCTGCAATTGCGACACCATTAAACCCATCGACATTATAGGCGTCGAGCGCAGCACGCATATCCTTCAGAATTTTTTGGATACGAGGTGAGGTTATTTCGTCCGCTGGTACTTCAGACGCAATATCATGAAGTGCAGGATGGTTTTGGGGGACAAGCTTCGACATGCTTGTAATATAGCCTACTTTTGACAGAAAATAAATATTTTGAATTTATATAATTTTGTCTGGGTTAATCACGATACGCACTAATGGATGGATTTGACGTAGTATTGCTCCTAGTTTTGGGTCAGGCCAAGCACTACTTGGTATACGGATAAGTCCGTACATGATTGGGTTTATAGCGGTTGCTGTCCGATGTGCGTACGTGGTGAGTGGATATTCGTGTAAGAGTTCTGTAATCTGGGTACTCATTTTCTCAACAATTTCTGGGGTCCCTTGCCAAGTAAGGTGTATAAAAGTAGCAAATGGTGGATAGTTAAACGCTTTTCGTAATTCGAGTTCCTCAGTATAAAATTGTTCAACCGCACCTTGCTTCGCGTACGTTAAGAGATCGGTTTGTTGGGAGCGTACCTGCACCATGACTTTCCCGACAGTTGCTTCTCGCAAGGATAAGAGGAGTGCCATATTTTCTTCCTCGAGGCGCCATGTCGGTGTAGCAAGTAAGGCATCCATATTTACTATGACCGCAAGATCAATATCTTGGGTTATATAGGGAATTGCCATGTGTGTACCAAGTAGGATGGAGCCTTTTGTCTTATAGAATGAGTCACGCAGGAATGTGGCTTTTTTGTATGTGCGCGCAGAGATATGATCAAATAAAATGGTAGGTATTGTCGGAAACAGTTTATGGAGCTCGTCATACACGTGCTGGACACCAATGCCGCGCTCTTTGAGTCTCCATGATCCACAGGAGGTGCAGGTATCACTTGCACGGATACGTTCGCCTGAGGTTCCGCAGACGAACCAACGTTCCTCGACACCATTTTTTGTGGTACGAATGAGTGAATATGGTGCGCCACTTTCTTTTGATCTGAAAATAAACCCACAGTCCATACAAGAAACGAGTGGTGCCAAACCTCTCCGTGCGGCAAACAAAAATATGTGCCCTTTTTTCTTTCGTGTTTCCTTGATTGCCTCGATTACTTCTTCAGAAAACAATTGAAACTGGGCCTGTGTGTCTGGTTTTTGGATCATCTCTACTACCTGCAACTTACCGGGCAGCTCAATACGTTTTGGCGTTTCCCCCCAGGTCCCATACACATCCTCTCGACGTAGGTACTCTTCTTCTGCCCGAAGCAGTATGTCCCCGTAGATAAGCTTGCGTCCGGTGTATCCTGCATGAATCTTCAGAACGTCACGATAATCAAGATACGGACGAGTGAGCTCTTTGTAGTATGGTGAACGTGCATGTTCAATAACCATGAGTGTAATGTCATGGCGTTCAATCATTGCATAGGACGGTGTTGCAATAATCAGTTTTGTTTTACTAAAATCTTCTATTTCTGCGTATGCTTTCTTGAGCTCAGTTTTTGTTGATGCGGTAGAGAACACGACGACACGATCGCTGATTCCACTTAAGAGTGCATCACGGAGTTCGTACGCTTCGGTAGATGAGGGTACGACAATGAGCACAGAACCACTGTGTGCAAATGTTTCTCGTACGAGTGACCGATATGCCGTGTACCGTTCTTTCTTTGATGCTTGGAGAATATGTGGCTGTTGCGCGGGAACCTCAGGTAGGTGATGGGTGTGTGGAAGTGGTATGTCGCCATTCCGAATTTCGGGTGCGAGTAGGTTGTAGAGTATGGTGCCAAGCGATGATGCATATTGTTCACTGAGTGTTGTTGCGGTTTTAATATACGCGTCACCAAGGATGCCTACCTGTGTTTGAACCGGCAATTTACGGAGTGAAAATGTTGCCGCGCGGAGTGCTGTTTTTGCCGTACTTACTTCTTTGGTGCTCGTCACGAGCCCGAGCACGTTCGTGTTTCGTATCGGAATACTGACGATTGTTCCTTCCCGGTATGCTTCGCTTCCAAAGTATGAAAGCGCATCAATCCCAATACCTTTCTTCAAAGGAATAACCGTAATCACGTACATACCGGTATTCTAGCAAATACCTCGTGAAGTCTGAAATTCTAGCTTCAAATGACCGAGTGAGTCTTGTTTAAAATTCCTCGAGATATGAAATGTGGGCACCGAGTGCAGTGAGGCGTTCGACGAGGTTTTCATACCCACGATTAATGCTGTATATATTGCGAAGAACTGAGTGACCGCGCGCACCGAGCATAGCAATGAGTAGAATAGTTGCTGGACGAAGCGCAGGAGGACAAATGAGCTCTGCTGCCTTAAGGGGTGTTGGTCCATTGATATAAATACGATGTGGATCTGCCAAGACGGTGTCAGCCCCCAGTTTGTCGAGTTCGGTAAAGTAGATCGCTCGCTTCTCATATACCCAGTCATGGATGAGTGTCTGTCCTTCAGCCTGGGTCGCTATAACTGCAAAGAAGGGGAGGTTATCGATGTTGAGCCCTGGGTATGGACGTGCATAAATTTTTTCATGGAGGGACACAAGTTTCGATGGTTTGGTTTTAATATCCACCAAGCGAGTGACACCATTATGACTGAAATATGGTTTTGACTGTGTGTATAGAAAACCCATCTTCTCAAGCTTAAGGAGTTCAAGTTCAAGAAAATCAATCGGGCAACGTGTAATCGTAAGAGCAGAATTCGTCACAATCGCTGCAGCAAGGAAGAACATACTATCAGTAGGATCTTCAGAGAGTGTATATTCCACATTTTGATTAAAACGGTCACTTCCGGTGACTGTCAAAGTCGTTGTACCAATTCCTTCAATGGTAACTCCAAAGAGTTTGAGAAATGCGCACACTTCTTGCACCATATAATTTGCCGACGCGTATTTGATGACGGTTGTGCCCGGGTTACGTGCCGCAGCAAAAAGCGTATTTTCCGTCACTGTATCTCCAGATTCATAGAGGATTATTTCAGTAGGTGACTTAAAGTTGGTCGTGACCTCATACGCTGTATCAGTGGTATGAATGTTGACGCCATATTTTTCAAGTGCATAAAAATGCGGCATGACGGTCCGACTTCCGAGCTTGCATCCTCCCGATTGCGGCAAGCTAAATGATGGCAGGAGATGAATGAGTGGGCCGATAAACATGACGATACTTCGGGTACGACGAGCTGCCTCCACGTCTATCTTAGTAAGCGTAAACTTCTTTGGAGGAGTGATAGTGACGGTGCTGCCATGCCATTCAACGCGCACACCAATGCTTTCGAGGACTTCAATGATGCGGTGTACCTCTTCGATTCGTGGCATGCGATGCAAGGTGGTGACACCACGATTGAGAAGGCTTGCGCAGAGTAATCCGACCGCACCATTCTTTGAGGTGTTTGTCTCAATCGTACCCCCAAGCTTCTTGCCCCCTTCAATTTGAATATTGACGGTGCCGGGTGAGAGGGTGATAAGGTTTTTGCCCAATGCTTGCCCTATGCGCTTCAACATATCAGCGCTCACATTCTGTTTCCCTGATTCAATACGTGCAATTGCGCTTTGTGTCGTTTTTAGTTTCTTTGCAAGAGCCGTTTGATTTAGACCTTTTGCCTCGCGTAGTGAGGCGATGTGAGCGCCAATGTTATTTTTCATATACGAGTAATATAGCATGTATGCTATAAATGCAAATACTCATATTGTGGAAATTCGGGTTTCATTGAAAAACAATGGGATAGCAAGTACTATGGGTAGGTTATATATGAAAACCAGCTTCACTCCAAAAATAGGTATTGACCTTGGCACCACGAATGTACTCGTGTTTGTGCATGGGAAGGGAATCGTGCTAAACGAACCTTCGGTTGTTGCAGTAGGACCGGGAAACGAAATCCTCGCGGTAGGAAGTGAGGCGAAGCGTATGATTGGCCGAACACCGGACTCCATACGTGCATATCGCCCAATGAAGGATGGCGTGATTGCAGACTACCGGGTCACTGAAGCAATGATCCGATACTTTCTTAAAACTGCATTGGGCTCATTTAATATTTTTAAACCTGATGTCATTGTCTCCGTACCGGCGGGAGTAAGCTCTACTGAGAAGCGTGCAGTTATTGAAGCAACACTCAAGGCGGGAGCACGGAATGTGTATGTGGTGAAAGAACCTATCCTTGCTGCGATTGGCGCAAATGTACCTATATATGAACCGCAAGGACATATGATTGTGGATATTGGTGGAGGAACGATTGATGTGGCGGTCATTTCACTCGGAGGAATCGTTGCAGCAAATTCAGTAAAGTGTGCGGGAAACAAAATTGATATCGCAATCATTGATCATGTGAAGAAGTCCCATAATCTATCAATCGGAGAGAAGACTGCAGAAGATATCAAAATAGGAATTGGCTCAGCGCTTCCAGTGGATGAGGAAATGTCGATGGAGATTAAAGGACGAGATATTTTGACCGGACTCCCACGCACGACTGAAATCAAGACGAACGATGTTGTGCGCGCAATCTCTCGAGAATTACGTGAAATGGTTAAGGCTATCAAGGATGTGTTTCAGGACACGCCGCCTGAACTCGCGTCCGATATTATTGACCACGGTATCATTATGACCGGCGGGACGTCACAGCTTCGTAATTTCCCTGAACTCGTGAAGCGTCGTACGGGTGTGAAGGCGGTACTTGCTGACCAAGCTATATTTTGTGTGGCGAAGGGGACGGGGGAGGCACTACAGCACCTCGATACCTATAAGCGCACCATTCTTGCGAAGCGTTAAAATCCTGATTTCCTGTAATTTCTTTGTTGAAATGTCGAATTTCTCTTCACCATACATTTGTATGGCTCATTCGCAATTCTTATTTCGTCTTACAGACGCCGTTCAGGTTGTATGACAAAATAATGCTATTTTGTCGACAACCTCTTGCAAAGCTCCAAGTATTCGCTTCTCACCTCGAACTTCCTATGAAATCAGGAATTTTATAATCCCTCAATTTTTACTACGAGACAGTATCTAAAAAAACCTTTTCAATGTGCGACGTCCGACGTCACTCATAAAAAAGAAACAACCCGCCGAAACGTGTCCGCAAAGGGCGGGGTGTCTCGGTCGGGTTGGGGGTTTGTATAGCTTGCACTTCAAAGCTCTGCAAGCGATGAGCCTGGCACGGCCCCGTTCATCACGAAAGTCATAAACCTCGTGAGCAACATGCCGTAAAGTGCTGCGGCACGAGAGAAGTCATCTCGTGATTGCTCCTTCACAGGTAGCTCCGCCCTTGCTTCCAGGATGGTCACCATTTGGAGGAATTTCGGTGCTGTAAGTGCCCATTGAATGGCCAATGCATGAGCACCCTCGTCGTTAGGAAGTAAAGCACGGAGCGCACTGAGTCCCTCGTCGCAATCCTGAAGTAGATCGCTTATTTCGCTCACTACTTCAAGAAGCGTGACTTCACCACGAACTAGTTCAAGCATTTTCTTTGTGTCTGCACCATGCGGTGACAAAATTCCTTGTGCGGCAAAGACCATAGGGTTGATGGTATCTCCAATTGCGAGTTGCACGATGACCTCACTTTCATTAGTTGAAGGAACGCCCCAGATATATGTTGGGGTGGGTAAAATTTGCTGGATGAATACTACAGATTAAATCTATTTCAGGCAAGTAGGTGTCGAACTCCATTCAATTTTGATTTAAACAGAAACAGTACTCCGTTTCAATGAGCGACGTCCGACGTCGCTCATATTTTTTAATGTATCGAGTTGTACATTTTGGTGCATTCCGTAATTGATGATTATTTCATACTATATATGGTATGGAACTCATGTCTCAGAAAAAGTTTTCTTCGCCTGAAGAAGAAATTGCTTTTCTCCGTGGAGAAATTGCGCGTAGGGAACAGGTGATGCTCTCACGTTCAAAGGAAATGGATCATACTGATAGAGAAACTATCGGTACAGAAGTGATGCGTGAGTATGCGGAACATGATCCGTCAGTCATTTTGGAGAAAAAGCACGCATTTACTCCACATACGCTTTCGCTCACACATGCTGGTGTTGAAGTTGCTCAAAATAAAGTAGAGGAAATCATGACTGTTGCAGCGGAAAAGGGAATCCGTAATGCGCTCTCTGTACTCGAAAAATTAAAAAACCCTTTTCTTACCGACGAAGTGCATAAGCACTTGGTTGACCGAATTCGTGCTGAACAGAAAGTGGCTGATTTGGATGAGGGTGGTCCATTATGGAAGGTGCTTTCCATGACCTTGTATGAAATCTCACTCCCACGCCACGCAACAGAAGATGGTCATGAAAATGATTTGAAGACTATTTTTTCAGGTATGGAACAATTCTATGCCGGGATGCAAACTATTTCTCAAGGAAAGGATCCTCGATACTACACGCTCGAAATTGCCGTGTCAGACAAGCGAGACGATATTATTTTCTATGTCGCGGTTCCGAATGATTTTGTGAACCTGTTTGAAAAGCAAGCACTCTCCTTGTTTCCGCACGCAGTCTTAGTTGAGCAACGAAACGATTACAATATATTTGTTGAAGGAGGGGAGAGTCTTGTGTCTATTTTGTCACAGAAAAAGCATCCCATTTATCCCCTTAAGACACACGATGCATTTGCCATGGACCCGCTCTCGGTTCTACTCAATGCATTTTCAAAAATTGATCGCGATGGAGGAGGTGCGTCACTCCAGATTGTTATTAAAGGTGGCGCATCAAAATTTCAGTATGTATACGGTGAAATTATCAAACGCATTGAAAAGGGTGAGAAGGCTGATGTAGCTATACGGAAGAGTACCTTAGGCGGGGAACTATTTGAAGGTATTAAGGGTTTTGTTATTTCTGCTGCAAAAAGCGATGGTGATACATCATCTTCTAAAGAAGTAGATTCAGAAAAAATAGAATTGTTTAATGAAAAACTGTCAGCACCAGTGGTTGCGACGAATATTCGTCTCGTGGTGTCTGCGAAGACTGAACTGCGCGCAGGACAAATTCTTACTGAGCTTGAATCAAGTTTTCATCAGTTTCAAAATACCAAAGGAAATCAGTTCGTTCCCAAACGACTCACTGGCTTTGATAAGGTGCGAGAATTGAAAGGGTTTTCTTTTCGTGAATTCAACAGCTCATACGAAACCCCGCTTTCACTCACGGAACTATCTACCCTCATTCACTTCCCTTCAGAGGGGGTTGAGTCCTCGCCGCAATTTAAACAGTCTCGTGCAAAGTATGCGCCCGCACCAATTGATATGCCAACACACGGAACGCTTTTGGGCGAAAATGATTTCAGAAACGTGAAGCGTAAAATATTTCTGACTCCAGAAGATCGTTTGCGCCACTTTTATGTTATTGGACAGACCGGTACGGGTAAAAGCCGACTCCTTCAGAATATGGTGATCCAGGATATTCAGAGTGGGGCAGGTGTGTGCTATATGGATCCTCATGGTACCGATATTGTTGAAGTAATGTCAGCAGTACCGCCTGAACGCATTGATGACGTGATCTATTTTGATCCGTCGAATATGCAGACCGCTATTGGTCTCAATATGCTCGAGTATGACCCACGTTTCCCTGAGCAAAAAACATTTGTGGTGAACGAGCTCTTCTCAATCTTTCAGAAGCTCTATGGAGCAAATCCTGAGTCGATGGGGCCAATGTTCGAACAGTATTTTAGAAATGCTACCTTGCTCGTACTCGAGGATCCAGATTCTGGAAGCACACTCCTTGATATCTCACGGGTGATGGCTGACGCTGAGTACCGTGCATACAAATTATCTAAAGCGAAGAATCCAGTGGTGCTCCAATTTTGGAATAGTATCGCGACGAAAGCTGGTGGGGAAGCGTCACTTGAAAATATTGTGCCGTACATTGTGTCTAAGTTTGATGTGTTTACGGCAAACGATTATATGCGCCCGATTATCGGACAGCAGCATTCTTCATTTCGTTTTAGAGACTTGATGGACTCAAAGAAAATTCTGTTCGTGAATTTGTCAAAAGGAAGATTGGGTGAAATCAATTCCAATTTGATCGGTATGATTATTGTGGGAAAGATTCTTATGGCAGCACTCTCACGTGTAGATGATGTCACCAAGGGTTTCCCGCCTTTTTATCTCTACATTGATGAGTTTCAAAACGTGACGACAAATTCGATCTCGAGCATTCTCTCCGAAGCACGAAAATATAAATTGGGACTCACGATTGCGCATCAGTTTATCGCGCAAATTGATGAGGGGATTCGTGATGCAGTATTTGGGAACGTTGGTTCAATTGCGTCATTTCGTGTTGGGTCTGAAGATGCTGAATTCTTAGCAAAGCAGTTTGAGCCAGTATTTTCTGCGAAAGATATTGCAAACATTGAGAACAGAAATGCATATGTGAGACTACTTTCTAATGGTACACCGACTGCACCATTCAGTATTCGAACAATGAATAGTCCTGAGACTGACTTTGAATATGCACAACAGATGATTGAATTTTCAACACTGAAGTATGGAACCAATCGAGAAATAGTAGATGCAGAAATAAAAGCACGATATCTCATGTAGTTATCAACGTGCGATTCGACACGTTTAAAAAGAGAGGGTGATACAATGTACGCAATATGGGAGGAAATAGTACTTTACAGAGTGCAGTTTTAGGTGATACGAAAGTACAATCACCGTCTGCTTTTGACCTACAAAGTTGGCAGGGCTTAACACACATTCTCAATGTTGCGAGAACAGAAATTAACGACCCACAAGCCTATGCAGATTTCAGAAATCTAGTACTTGAATACGCTCAGAAGGGAGGGGATCATGATATTCGTAAGCAAGTTGATGCGATCATTAAAACTTTTGTACATGGAGCAGTCACGGAAGTAGAAAACGTACCACCACGAGAGGAAGTAGTTGTGCGTACACTACGAGTTGAAACAGCAGTACCAACACCTGTAGTCACCCCCCATGGAGATATGACCCCTGACACGTCAGTACGGATTACCCCGAATGGTACGCGTCGTATTCAGCCACGTTTTTCACCGGTACATATCACTCCATCAATAGAAAGAGAGGAAGCGGCTGTCGCGCCGTCAGTATCTCCGATTCCAGACGTTGTCTCAGAACGAGAGCATGCATTTGATTCTACTATTTCGCTTGTTGAGACACAGGAAGTACCGAGTGAACTCGAAGTGCACGAAGAAGAGGAGTTGAGCGAGACGGTTCCCACACAAGTTGCGTTTAAGAGTATCGATGAACATAAAGCCCGGATTGCAGAGATTAAACGTTCAGTGCACGAGCATATTGGTAACCCTGCGGCACTACTTGATACTCATGATGCGCTTGGAAAAACCTACATGACTGCATTACTTACCGCACTCAAGGCGACCGGAGCAGGGAGTGAAGAGGCTATTGGAGGCGCAATGAATCGTCTTGAAGAGGCGTACCAGGCACTTACTGAATCCTCACAAAAAGGAGCGGTAACGCAACAGGCAAAAGAAGTGGTAGTTCCAAAAGTAGACGTAGCAGTAGAGGTTGAAACCTCACCTGCGCCTGTGGCAGAAACTTTGGTCCCGCACACAGAAATAGCAAAGGAAGATCCCGTAGTGCCTATAGCACCGTATGATGAACCGATTCCGACGGAAGAAGTGGATGTACCACTCGCGCATACGCTCGAGGTCGCTCACGACCCAGTTCCAAAAACACCAAGCACACCTAGTGTGCCAAAGAAATCATCCCCAGCTAGTTTCCTTGCGTCATTTGTGGCGGAAGAAGAATTGGACAAAGTACCTACTTCGATACCGACACTTACAAGAACACCAGTTGCTCGAGACACTGATACACATGCATATATCCAGGAAACAGCCGAACAAGAGGGTCAACACACACTGCCTCAAACTATGGAGTCAGACTTACTCTTACATGAAAGTGGTATTGATCCAGAGCTGGTGGCCGTTCGCCAAGGAGAGCTTGCATCACCAGAGATAACTGAAGCTTTGAATCAACTACTTCATGAGTGGAGTATCTTTAATGGAGGAGGACTCTTTGGAATTGGACCAGAAGGATCAGAAAACCCACTCTACATTAAACTAGCAACACTGAGTATGGGAGAAGTACTCTCTGGACGATGGGAAGGATCGAGCCCTAAAACCATCAAGGTTATTAAAGAGTATGTCGATGCATGGCGACACGAGCAGAGTATCGCCTATACGACGAATGAAACATTTGAGCACTACCTCCGTAGAGTGGTACAACGCATACTGAAACGCCAACAAAGCGGTGCGTAGATAGTAAGTGATGGTCTTCTACACGTTTCCGGTATACTATCTCATTGTATGCATCACGCTAATTTATATGTAGGAAAAAATGAATGGGCGCTCTCACTTTTGCCTCCAAACCTCCAAACACCGAGTGTGGATGTACTTCATAAAGTATACGAGCGCATGAGTATTGCCGATGTTCGTACACTCATCTATGAAGCACAGATGAGACCTGTAGAACGTGAGTTCCGGGCCTTTGTTGTTATGACGAATATACTTTTAGGTGAAGCACAGAATGCACTTTTGAAACTCTTTGAGGAACCAAATGCGCACACGGTGTTCTATCTTATTATTCCTCGTGAAGACATGTTACTGCCAACGTTGCGTTCACGTCTCTTACTCGCAGGTACTGAAGAGGAGGGTGTGGAGAATCATTCGTTTGATAGTTTTAAAGCTCTTTCGTATGCTGAGCGACTTAAAAGTATTGCAACTCACCTCGACCTAGATGATGCGGTATGGCTTTCTGATATTGTACGGGGTATGTCACAAGAAGCACACACGCGAAAAGAAATCTCCCTGATTAAGGATACGCTTCTCTTAGAATCGTATATCTATGCAAATGGCAGTGCAAAGAAAATGCTTCTCGAACATGTGGCATTATCTCTTTGAGAACTAACGCGGATACGGTACTATAGGTTTAATATGTCATATAATGTAAAGAATTTTGAAGCGCGAGGGAAGGAGGTAATTGCCTGGCTTGAGCGTGAGTTCGCGAGTATTCGTACCGGGCGTGCGACGCCGATGCTCCTTGATCTTGTGCTTGTTGAGTCATACGGAACGCGTGTTCCTATTCAACAGGTAGGTTCGGTGAGTGTCGAGGATGCTCGTACGCTCCGCATCTCTGTCTGGGATCAATCAGTAGTGAAAGCAGTTGAGAAAGCTATTACAGAAGCTGACCTTGGTGTATCAGTAGTTTCAGACAGTAGTGGATTACGAGTGATTTTTCCTGAGCTCACAAGTGAGCGACGCGTACAGCTGCTGAAGATAGCGAAGGCGAAGCTTGAAGAATCCAGGGTGTCACTGCGTGGCGCGCGCGATGAAGCTATCAAGGAAATAGACGCACTCCAAAAGGCTAATGAAATCAGTGAGGATCAAAAGTTTGCAGCGAAAGAAGAAGTTCAGAAGCGTGTCGATTCCTCAAACAATGCACTCCTCCAATTATTCGAATTGAAAGAAAAGGAAATTAATTCCTAGTATATGTCAGTACTTATATTCCTTGCTGTTCTCTTTGTGCTTGTCCTTGTGCATGAACTTGGACATTTTGCAGTTGCTAAGTGGACAGGAATGCGAGTCGACGAATTTGGTATTGGGTTTCCTCCAAAACTTTTCGGTATTAAGCGAGGGGGAACCTTATATAGTTTTAATGCACTTCCGATTGGCGGCTTCGTTAAGATATTTGGTGAAGACGGGGATGGGACCCCGTCTGCAAGACTCGATGCGGATTTTTCCGAGCAGGGCGAAGGAAAAAGTCCATCGAGTGGACAGTCCCGGTACGGGAAGGATGGAGCAGAAAAAATTTCTGCCGGCTCCTTCTCATCAAAAAGCAAGTGGGCGCAGAGTGCAGTCCTTGTGGCAGGTATCAGCATGAATATTTTGTTCGCTTGGTTACTTATTGCGATTGCATTCTCTATTGGTGTTGCATCAACTGTTTCTGAAGCGGATGCTACAGAAAACGCAAAACTCACCATAACGAGTGTTCTGCCTGGTGGACCAGCCGCGTTAGCAGAAATTCCTTCCGGATCAGTTATTAAAGGTGCAATCGCAGGAGATGAAGTACTCGCAAGTCTTACACCGTCTGCATTCATTGCGTTTATTGGAGAGTATCCTGATGAATCTGTGCAGCTTGTATACACATACAAAAATGAGCCTCGGATTGCAATGCTTAACCCAACAACAAATATTATTGCAGGAGCTCCAGATCAGGCTGCTATTGGTATTGCACTTGCACAAATTGAAGTGATCGAACGAGGTCCGGTGGAAGTAGTCAAGGATTCATTTATATATACGGTCACCGCAATTCGTGACATTACTGTAGGTATTGGTTCATTATTCTATGACGCAATTCAATTTAAAGCTGACTTCTCACAAGTAGCTGGACCTATCGGTATTGTAGGACTCGTGGGTGAAGCATCTGCATTTGGCATCACCGCCTTGCTTATGTTTACCGCATTTATCTCACTCAATCTTGCAGTCATTAACATTCTTCCGTTTCCTGCGCTCGATGGTGGTCGTCTACTCTTTGTCATTATTGAGACAGTGAAAGGTTCACCGATCCCAGTACGATATGCATCTACATTAAACGCCATTGGGTTCATTGCACTTCTGGTGCTTATGGTTGTGGTGAGTTGGAATGATATCCTCCGACTTATATAATTTGATACGCGTTACCGCAAGGTGGTTATACCGGGCACAACATAATTTAAAAACCCCCCGTTCGCCTTTCAGCAAACGGGGGTTTTTGTGTCGAGCGGCCTAAAAAAGGCGCACATCGATGCAGGCAAAGTCAATTCCCTGAATGAGGTACCGTGTTTCACTCAGATCTCCCCACCCTGTTGTGCCAGCAAGCAATACAGCATCATGCCATACACCTGTGGTCATGCTCCGTCTCCCATACCACTGACGGTCATGTTGATTCGCATCGAACTCAACGAGCAGTAATATGCCTCTCTCTGCAACGAGAGAAACTCCTGCGATCAAGCCACGGCGCATCGGGCCAATAGGTTGATCTTGCTCAGAAATTCGTTGCACCTGTGCTGGAACTTGGAGCCTTTCAAAGATCATGAAAAACTGGGTCAGTTTCATTTCATCCCCCACTTTCTTTCTGTTGCGACACGTTATTATCACATAACCTGTATGGTGTCACAATGGATAGTACTTAATATGCTCATTGTTGAGTTGACGTGGAATGATATATTGAGACTTATTTAAATCTCTATACTTAATAAAAAACACACCCGTGCGACTGAAGAGTCGCACGGGTAGCAAGGGGAGGGGCGGGATATGAAGAGGTCTTCATCGATCGATATGCATCGTCTCCAGTCCTTGGATTGAATAGAGCGGACCGGACCAGCTGTGACAGTACTTTTCCAGGAATGGATCGCGACGAAGCCTGATCCATGTGGTTGAGTCTTCTGGGTTCACCTGCTCGAAAGCCACGAAGCCTGTATCGTCTGGTTTATCGATGATGATTACCAGACATCCCTCGTCGCCCTCAAGTTTGTAGGCTGAAAGTGGGTTCACTTCTTTGAGCCGCTCTCTTGATGGTTCACCTGCAGAGCCGTCAGGTTTGCGCATGGAAATCGTCACAAAGAACGGAAACCCGGCAAGTTTCCCATTCAATTCATCTATCTGCATGAGGTTCTCCTTGGGTTAGCTAAGCAACCAGTATAGTAGTAAATAGTGAAAGGAAATACAAGCGTTGTTAAGCATCCTTGAATCGCATACAAAAAGTACATTTTTTTGATTATTATCTGTTTTCCGGATAGAATAAGGCGATGCGATAGGAGGTGATTTTATTGCGCACAGCTTTATATTTCTTTGTATTTTAATATTTAATGTAACCCAAGTATGAAACAGTCACGTCTTTTCACTAAAACTCGGAAGGAAGCCCCTGCAGATGAAGTTTCCAAGAATGCACAACTCCTCATTCGTGCAGGATATGTACATAAAGAAATGGCGGGTGTGTACGCATATCTTCCGCTTGGTTTACGAGTGGTTGAAAAAATAAAGCAGATCGTGCGTGAAGAAATGAATGCCATTTATGGGCAGGAATTAATCATGACTGCACTCCAACGAAAAGAGATTTGGGAAAAAACAGGACGATGGGATGATGACACTGTTGATGTGTGGTTTAAGTCTGAGCTTAAGGCTGGTGGGGAAGTAGGCTTCGGCTGGAGCCATGAAGAGCCAATTGCTGAGATGATGAAGAATTACATCAGTAGCTACAAAGATCTGCCGATATACGTGTATCAATTCCAAACAAAGCTCCGCAATGAAGTTCGTGCAAAAAGCGGAATCATGCGCGGACGAGAATTTATCATGAAGGATATGTACTCATTCTGTATTGGCGAGGCAGACCATACAACCTTCTACAATGCGACTATTGATGCGTATAAGAGAGTCTTTGAGCGACTTGGTATTGGAGAGGACACCTTTGTGACATTTGCATCAGGTGGTGCGTTCACACAATTTAGTCATGAGTTTCAGACGATTACTGAGGCTGGTGAAGATGTGATCTATATTAACCGAGAAAAGAATATTGCGATCAATGAGGAGGTGCTCACACCTGAAACACTCACTGAGCTCGGTATTACACGCGAAGAACTGACGGAGGTAAAGACAGCAGAAGTCGGTAATATCTTCAATTTTGGCCGACAGAAAGCAGAAGATGTGGGGCTTACCTTTAAAGATGATTCTGGTGAGAATATTCCCGTATGGATGGGTTCGTATGGTATTGGTGTGACACGCCTCATGGGAGTGCTTGTTGAAAAATTTGCAGATGAAAAAGGAATTGTGTGGCCAGCAAGTGTTGCGCCGTACCTTGTACACCTTGTTGAGCTTTCAAATGGAGATACTGACCTTAAAGACTATGCTGACGGCATCTATAATACCTTCAAAGATAATGGCATTCATATTCTCTATGATGATCGTGATGTACGTGCCGGAGAAAAGTTTAATGACAGTGATCTTTTAGGTATGCCGTACAGAATTGTGGTGAGTAAAAAGACTCGAGAAGAAGGGAAGTTCGAAGTAGTAGAACGTAAGACCGGTGAAGTTTCATATCTCACAGAAGAAGAACTTCATCAGAAGTTTATAAACATGGATGCATAATGATGAAATTTACCGGATACATCAATACATTTCTTGATTCTCTTTCTACAGATATTGGGATTGATCTTGGTACTGCAAATACCCTTGTGTACATTAAAGGAAAAGGCATTGTACTCAATGAGCCAACTATTGTTGCGATCAATAAGAAGACCGGCCAACTGGTGGCAGTAGGGAATGAGGCAAAAACAATGCAGGGAAGGACACCTGCACATATTGAAGTGGTGCGGCCACTCGTCAATGGTGTTATTTCTGACTTTGAAGTGACGGAAGAGATGCTTGCGTATCTCATTGCAAAAGTGCGCACCGGATCGCGTTCAATTATTGCACCTCGCGTGCTCATTGGTGTACCGTCAGGGATTACGTCGGTCGAAATGCGGGCTGCGCGTGATGCTGCAAAGAATGCTGGTGCGCGAGATGTGTTTCTCATTGAAGAGCCTATTGCTGCAGCAATTGGGGCAAAGCTTCCTATTCATAAAGCGCAAGGAAGCATGATTATTGATATTGGAGGAGGAACGACTGATATTGCCGTGATTTCCCTTAACGGCATTGTTACTGCTAAAAATCTTCGGGTGGCAGGGGATCAACTCAATCAAGACATTATGACCTATATTCGTGATCAGTTTAAGGTTCTTGTTGGTGATCGGACTGCAGAGGATACAAAGATAGCTCTTGCATCTGTAGAGGAACATGGTGAATCAAAAGAAATGATTGTTCGTGGGCGTGATGTGGTTACTGGACTCCCGCGCGAAGTAGTTATTACTGATGGTGATATTCGTGAGGCAATTGTGAGTTCTATCAATACTATCGTTGAGGCAACGCGTGATGTAATTGAACACACACCACCTGAGGTGCTTGCTGACGTCATGCAAAAGGGAATTACTCTTTCTGGAGGAGGAGCATTAATTCCTGGAGTTTCGAAATTACTCGAAAATGTTTTAAAATTACCAGTGCTCGTTATGCCTGATCCATTACGTGCGGTGGTACGCGGTGTAGGGACAGTGCTTGAGAACTTAGAAAATTATGAGGAACTTCTTATTGAAAACGAAGGGGAATTATCACCCCAACTCTAAGCAACAGGAACTAAAAAAATTAGTTTTTTATATCGCTTTTACGTTTGTGGTCCTCTTCTTGAGTAAAGGCCTGTTGGGTCAGGTTGGCGCTTTCATGATTCGTCCAGTGTATGCGGTACATCAGTATTTTACGACCTCATCCGACACTATTCCCTATTTTTTTCGAAGCCGAATGGAATTAGAAAATCAGATGCAAACATTACAGGAAGAGATTTCTACACAGCAAGGATATGAACAAACGGTAGCACACCTCTCAGCGGAAAATGATGAACTGAGGTCCTTACTTTCTGCAACTGGCACTCAGGGAGTTGCCGCGGGCGTTATTTTGCGGCCACCATACAGTCCGTACGATACACTCGTGATTGATGCCGGGAATGAAGCTGGTATTATGCCGTATGCAACAGTCTATTACGGAGCAGATCTGGCTATTGGGTATGTACAAAAAGTGTATGAGGGATACTCACTCGTGACGCTCTTTTCTTCTCCACGTATTGAAACAACAGTGTATGTCTTCGGCCCCAATATTTTTACTACCGCATACGGTGAAGGTGGTGGGGTGATACGCCTCAGTATTCCACAAGGTATTACGATCGAGCGCGGCGATACGGTGGTGTTGCCATCAATTCAGGGAGGGATGCTAGGTACGGTGAGTGATATCCAATCAATCCCTACAGAACCAGAACAACATGCGTACGTGACGTTTAACACGCCTATTCAATCGATGCGTCTAGTCCGGGTAGGGGATGTGCTTCCGACAAGGATTTCATTTGATGAAGCTTTGGAGAGAGTCGATACGTTAGAAAAAGAACTTTTTACATTCGATGTGCCATTTGATTATCAAATAGATTCTGCTAGTTCGACCACGGAAGAAGATGTGGAGGAAACAGCAACGTCTTCATGATATATGCGTATTCTACTGTACATAGGCATCTGTATATCCGCACTTACCTTACCGTTTGCAGTATTTTGTATACTTGCCTGTATATACGCGCTTCTGTATTCACCGTATGATCTTCTCCCGATTGGGGTACTTGTCGACGCCTCATTTGGAGATACTGCCCGCCCAGTATGGTTCTTGTATACAATTGGCGTTACACTGATACTTATCTGTACATCGGTCCTCAAACCTTACCTGCGCTTTTACGCATAACATAACTATGTCATTTTTTAGAAGGAGAAAAAAGCCAGAAATTTCGTTTGATGAGATTCTTCTTGATTCCTCCAATCTTCCTTCATTCAATGTAGCGCGCATGGAAGGACGTATTGAACTCCCGCTTCGTGAACATAATATCTATATTGTCGGTGGCATATTTATGCTCATTGCCATTGTATTTTTTGGGCAGTTATTTAAACTGCAGATTTTAGAGGGTGCAGAGTTAGCAGAGAAAGGTGAGCAGAATAGACTTGAGTCCGGTCTCATTGTTGCAGAGCGAGGTATTGTCTACGATCGTAATAATGAGCTCATTGCGTGGAACGAAATTGATACGTCCGGCCAGTATGACTTTCCAGTACGTGCATACACAGATAGACGGGGTTTTGGTCAATTGATTGGATACGTGAGTTATCCTCAAAAAGATACCTCGGGCTTTTATTTTCGTACAGAATATGTCGGACGTAATGGTATCGAGGAGTCGTATGAAGAAATACTGCATGGAGCAAACGGAAAACAATTGATGGAAGTTAATGTGTACGGTGAAATCATCTCAAAAACAGCGGTTGATCCGATGATTCCGGGTGGGCAAATTACGTTGTCGCTTGATGCTGAATTGTCTGAAGTTATGTATGACCTCATCGCAACTACGACCGCACAATATAACTTCAGGAGCGGTGCTGGAGCGATTATGGATATTCACACTGGAGAAATTCTTGCGCTCTCGAGTTTTCCTTCCTATGACCCCGAAGTACTTGCTGACGGAGATGATGTAGAGAAAATTAAGTCGTACACTGAAGACACACGGTACCCATTTATCAACAAAGTGGTAAGTGGTCTTTACGCACCAGGTTCTATCATGAAGCCATTTCTCGCGTATGGTGTACTCAAGGAGAATATTATTGATCCGATGAAGATTATTGTCAGTAATGGTTCTCTCGTGATCCCTAACATGTATGACCCAGATAATCCTGCAGTATATAAGGATTGGAAAGTGTATGGTGCAATGACCATGCGAGACGCGCTCGCCTATTCTTCAAACGTATACTTTATGACGGTAGGAGGCGGTGTTAAAGATCAAAAAGGTCTTGGAATCACTAATATAAATAAATATATGAAGTTGTTTGGCTTTGGCAGTACAACAAACATAGCCCTTAATAGTGAAGAAGAAGGTTTAGTACCAAATCCTGAATGGAAAAAAAAGATATTTAAAGATGACTGGCGTCTAGGTGACACCTACCTCACCGCTATTGGTCAGTTTGGTTTTCAAGTGACTCCTATTCAAATGCTTCGTGCGTATGCTGCGCTTGGGAATGGTGGCACCTTGGTGACTCCACACGTGATTAAGGGCGAACAGGGAAGTACCACACCACTCAATTTAGATCAAAAAAAATTACAAGTGGTAACGGAGGGGATGCGACAAGCAGTAGTTCAACAGGGAGGAACTTCTCGTGCACTTGAAAAAGAATATGTTGCAGTGGCAGGTAAGTCAGGCACGGCAGAGTTGGGTGCGTCAAAAGCAAATGTGAATTCTTGGACCACAGGGTATTTCCCTTACGAAAATCCAAAGTACGCATTCGTACTCCTAATTGAAAACGGGTCTCGCAATAGTACGATTGCCGCATCTACTGTGATGGGGAAAGTGCTCGATTGGATGCATGAACATCGACCAGAATACCTGGAATAAATTACTTTCCTGAGGCGATACAAAAGTCAAGTGGATAAGAATTTTCCACACGTTGACTTCGTCCTTCGTCTACGTATAATTGTGTCACTAGAATTCATTTCAAGACTTTATGCGGAATCGAGACACCCTTGGATCCACATGATTAGTAGCTAATCCGAGAGCCTTGAAATGAATTCTAAAGTCTAATGAATAAAAAATTATATGAGTGAACCACACGATTCGTTTTTAACCCAAGAGAAGTTTGAAGAACTCAAAAAAGAGCTCGACCATCTTAAAACGGTTCGTCGAAAAGAAGTTGCAGAGTCACTTGAGTATGCTCGAAGTCTCGGAGACATTTCGGAAAATGCTGAATATCAAGAAGCTCGAGATATGCAAGCTGCAATCGAAGAGCGTATTCAATATCTTGAACAAGTCATAAAAGAAGCTAAGATCGTTGCTCATGTAAAGAAGGGGGATGTCGTTGGACTTGGATCAGAGGTGAGTATCCAGAAGGAAAAAGACAAAGAAAGTCATGTCTACACCATCGTAGGATCAGAAGAGGCTAACATTCATGAACACAAGCTCTCATACCTCTCACCACTCGGTGAGGCGCTCATGGGGAAAGCGAAAGGAGATACATTCACCTTTGAAACACCAGGAGGAAAGCAGACATATACGATACTTAAAGTCGTATAGTAAAGAGAAAATAAAAGAAAAGCACCTGCAAACTGCAGGTGCTTTTCTTTTTAAGCGCAAGAAGGTACTATACTTAGCATTATGTCAGGACTTGATGAGGTGCGCGCTGAGCGTATTAAAAAACTTACTATTCTAAAAGAGCGAGGCATTGATCCTTTTGTTGCTAAGGTAGATCGTACGCACACTATCGCTCTCGCACTAGGTAACTTTGATGCACTTGTAGCAGGAGAGGTTACTGTGACTGTCGTGGGACGAGTCATGGTGATTCGTGGTCAAGGTGCCATTATGTTCATGGTCCTTAAAGATGCATCAGGGACGATTCAGGCAGTATTTAAGGAAGACTCTATCGATGCAGATAGCTTTACACTCTTTAAAGACACTGTTGATGGAGGTGACTTTGTAGAAGTGACAGGTGTACTCTTTACAACACAGCGTGGAGAGAAGTCAGTACTAGCGCATTCATGGCGCATGGTGACGAAGAGTCTTCTCCCGCTTCCAGATAAGTATCATGGTCTCCAGAATGAGGAAGAGCGATTTAGAAAGCGCTATCTCGACTTGCTCGGACAAGATGAGTTGCGTCAAATGTTTGAACGGAAAGAAAAGTTTTGGTCAGTGACGCGTGACTTTATGAAAGCGAAAGGATTTATGGAGGTGGAGACTCCAACTTTGGAGATTACAACTGGTGGAGCTGAGGCACGTCCATTCAAGACACATCACAATGATTTTGATATCGATGTATTTCTTCGAATCTCAGTGGGGGAGCTTTGGCAGAAACGACTTCTAAGCGGTGGATTTGAAAAAATATTTGAAATAGGACGAGTATATCGTAACGAAGGATCAAGTCCGAATCATCTTCAGGAATTCACAAATATGGAGTTTTATGAAGCGTATGCAAATTACGAAGATGGCATGAAGCTTGTGGAAGAACTTTATCGCACGATTGCAATGGAAGTATACGGAAAGACAGTGTTTACTCGTGGTGAACATACCTTTGATCTCTCACAAGACTGGGTTCGTATTGATTATGCGGATGAAGTAGAGAGACAAACAGGAGTGAATCCAATAACAGCAACCGAAGAAGAAATTAAAGCAAAACTCCAAGAGTTAAAAGTAAGCTATGATGGCGACACAAAAGAACGACTCACTGATACTTTATGGAAGTATTGCAGAAAAAATATCTCTGGTCCTGCTTTTCTGATTAATCATCCTAAGCTTGTCTCACCACTTGCAAAAGAGGTAGAAGGAGACCCCACACGTACACAAAGATTCCAGCCACTCATAGCTGGCACTGAGGCGGGGAATGGATATTCAGAATTAAACAATCCGATTGAGCAGGAAAGTCGATTTGATGTGCAGAAGGAACTTCTAGCGGCGGGGGATGGAGAAGCAATGATGCATGATACAGAATTTGTGGAGATGCTCGAGCATGGTATGCCACCAGCGTGTGGATTTGGTTTTGGTGAACGAGTGTTCGCAATACTTGAAGATAAACCGATTAGGGAGACTCAGTTGTTTCCATTGATGCGCCCAAAATCTTGAAGGTGCATAAAATGTCCATCTGCATTGTTGACTGCGTCACGTAGCTGCTCATCGTATAAGCATACGACTCGCATCTTCGTTCCATGTCGTCTCGCATATGAACATGTTCTGAACCTTCAAGAAAACTCACTATGCGTAAAATACAAATTTGTTTTATGAGCGACGTTGGATGTCGCTCATAATAAAAATTCCATAAACTCAAAACCCGATGTCATACGACATCGGGTTTTGAGTTATGCACAGTTTAGTGTGTGACAGTGGTGGACGGTGGGAGTGAGTGGTATATAATGGACGTGTGGTGGGAGATAGTGGTAAACTATGAAAATAGTTTAACAGTATTAAGTTCATCAATCATTCACATGTTGATTGGAGAGTATACGCATAATATCGACGCCAAGAAACGGCTGTCCTTGCCTTCGAAATGGAGGAAGGAACTTGGTAAGAAGCTTGTCGTTACTCGCGGACTTGATAACTGTCTCTTTATATATCCCTTGAAAGAATGGCAGCGAATATCTGAGAAGATATCGCAGCTGCCATTCGGACAGGCGGATACGAGAGGATTCAATAGATTTTTTCTCTCGGGAGCAGTAGAGGTGGAGGTAGATTCTGTAGGACGAATTCTCGTTCCTGATTTCTTAAAGGAATTTGCAGGGCTTGCTACGAAAGTAGTACTTGCAGGTATCCATGATCGTGTAGAAATGTGGGATGAGAATCGCTGGAGTGAATATAAGAAGCGTATTGAAAGTCAGGCTGATGCACTTGCTGAAAAGTTAGGTGAGATTGGAGTTCTCTAATCTGCAGTTTGCAATCAATTCTTCTTGTAGTAAGTGATTTTCTATGCAAAAACACATTTCAGTATTACAGAAGGAAGCGGTGGAGGCACTCGCGATCAAAAACTCATCAATCGTTGTGGACGCAACACTAGGTTCGTCCGGCCACGCAGCACACATCGTATCTCTTCTTGGGAAGAAGGGTACATTTGTGGGCATTGATGCAGACCCTGACGCAATTTCACTAGGGAATGATACTCTCGTGAACCACAAGTGCCACTTACATCTTTCTCCTGGAAACTTTAGAAACATTGATTCGATTTTAGATCTTTTACATATTGAGAAAGTAGATGCAATTCTAGCTGACTTAGGCTGGCGCATGGAGCAATTTAGTGGAAACGGGAGGGGTTTCTCTTTTCAGATAGATGAGCCACTCATCATGACATATGGAGCTCCAGACGCGTACGCCTTCAATGCAGCTGATGTAGTGAATGAATGGAAGGAAGAGGACATTAAGAATGTGCTCAAGGCATATGGTGAGGAACGTTTTTCGGGACGCATTGCCCGACATATCGTTGAAGCACGTAAAGTGAAACCCATTCTTACAACATTTGATCTAGTCCTCGTTGTTATGGATGCAGTCCCTGCATTTTATAAGCGCGGCAAAATTCATCCTGCGACGCGCACATTCCAAGCACTTCGAATTGTGGTGAACGATGAGTTTGACGCATTAGATGAGTTCATTAAGAAAGCAGTCGGACGCCTTACCGTTGGTGGACGCCTTGCAATCATCAGCTTTCACAGCACCGAAGATAGAATTGTAAAACATCTCTTTAAAACCCTTGCACACGATCATGTTGGTATTATGCATACCAAAAAACCAATTGCAGCAACACGTGAAGAAATAGTGACAAATCCACGATCTCGGAGCGCAAAACTCAGAATATTTGAAAAAAATGCAGAAACATAAACAAACAAAAGTACTTTATAAGGATGAATCACGTATGTTTTATACGGCGATCAGTCTTTTTGTAGCGACGTTCGCGCTCTACATGTATTTTTTGAGCGATTCGATTGTGCATGTCGTTATGAGAAAAGAGGTTGATGCACAGATTTCAGTCTTAGGTACTACAGTGAGTGATTTAGAGGCTGAATATATTGAAATGCAACATCGGGTGAGTAATGATATAGCATCACTACAAGGATTTGTGGTAGCGGATAGTAAAATTTTTATAGACAAAACAGAACCGACATTTGTACTTTTGCAAAATTAGCAGAGGAGATATATGAGAAGTGCAGCAATCACGAGAATACGATGGATAACTGGAATCGTGCTTTTTTTTATGGCGATACTTCTCGGACGCCTCTATTATGTACAAATGGTAGAGGGAAGTGCGTATAGTGAGAAGGCTGAGAGTCAATATGTGCATACCGTTCGTGATCTATATAAACGGGGAAGTATTTATTTTACAACGAAAGATAATGAAAAGGTCTCAGCTGCGACAGTAAAGACCGGGTATCTCCTTGCTATAGACCCGCAAAAAATTACTGATATTGAAGCAACGTACACTGCTCTTAATTCGATTATTCCACTGAATCGAGATCTCTTTACTGAACGCGCAAATAAAAAAGATAAATCATACCAAGAAATTGAAAAGACTGTTGATAATGAGTTTGCTGAAAAAATTACTGCACTCAAACTTGCCGGTGTGAAATTGTACCGTAATCAATGGCGATATTATCCTGGTAAATCACTCGCCGCGCGAACAGTAGGTTTTATTGGTTACGACGACACAATACTCGTGGGAAAATACGGACTCGAGAGATACTACAATGATATTTTGTTTCGAGACAACGAACACCTATCGGTCAATTTTTTTGCAGAAATTTCAAGTAATTTAGGTAGCCTCATATTTAATGCCGAAGAAGAGCGGCATGGTGACTTAGTGACGACAATAGAACCCACAGTAGCGCGTACACTTGATCGTGTACTCGAAGAGGCTCATACAACGTGGGACAGTACACTTACCGGAGGAATTATCATTAATCCCAAAACCGGAGAAATATATGCTCTCAACGTTATACCATCGTTTGATCTTAATGATCGAACAGGGGTAAGTATTGAAGCATTCCAAAACCCGCTCGTCGAAAACGTCTATGAATTAGGATCAATCATTAAACCCCTTACCATAGCGTCTGGAATAGACGCTGGTGTCATTCGGCCAGAATCAACCTATTATGATGCAGGGTTTTTGGAATTAAGTGGTTTCAAGGTTAAAAATTTTGATGGTAAGGGTAGAGGGACAGTATCGATGCAGGATGTGCTTAATCAATCGTTAAATACTGGTGCAGCACATGTTGCTTCATTACTCGGGAAAGAGCGTTTCAGAAATTACTTCTATAATTTAAAGTTGGGTTCAGAAACTGGAATAGATTTACCGAACGAAACGTACGGATTGGTACGGAATCTAGAAAGTCCCCGCGAGGTCGAGTATGCGACAGCATCTTTTGGGCAAGGTATTGCACTTACTCCAATCGCTGCTGTTCGAGCATTGTCAACGCTTGCAAACGGCGGTGTGCTTATTACGCCACACTTGGTAAAGAGTATTGAGTATGAGGATGGCGAGGTGCAGCCAGTTGGGTTCGCACCTGGTGATCGTGTATTCAAAAATGAAACAGCGGAAGATGTTACTCGAATGCTTGTGGAAGCTGTCGACACTTCGCTTAAAAGTGGTACCGAAAAAAATGAATATTACAGTGTCGCAGCAAAGACAGGAACAGCTCAAATAGCTGATCAAGAACATGGAGGGTATTATGATGACCGATATCTGCACTCATTTTTTGGCTATTTTCCTGCGTATGATCCGCAATTCCTTATTTTCCTGTATACTGTTGAGCCAAAGGGGATGAAGTATTCGTCAGACACACTCACGAAATCCTTTATGGATTTAGTTAAGTTTTTGATTAACTATTATGCACTACCTCCTGATAGAGGAAATTAATGTATTAATAACCTGACATGAAAGAACTTTTCAAAAAAATTATCGTCACCATTTTAACGCTAGAAGCCAAGGCACTCTTGAGGCGCACACGTCCTCAAATAGTGGCAGTGACTGGAAGTGTCGGAAAAACATCCATTAAGGATGCTATTTATGAGGTGTTAAAAGGGAAATACCATGTGCGGAAAAGCGAGAAGAGTTTCAATTCAGAAATTGGTGTACCGCTCTCAGTCCTTGGTCTTCCAAATGCATGGAGTAGTCCACTCCATTGGCTCAAAAATATAATTGACGGGGCTATTTTAGTGGTGCATCCAGGTAACTATCCAAAGATACTGGTTTTGGAAATGGGTGTTGATAGACCAGGAGACATGGATAAACTCACGTCCTGGATTCATCCAGATGTCGTTGTACTGACACGACTTCCTGATGTTCCTGTGCATGTTGAATTCTTTAGCTCGCCAGAAGCTGTTGTTCGCGAAAAAGAGAAACTCGTGAAGGCACTTACGCCAGAGGGTGTACTTGTATTTAATCAAGATGATGAAAAAGTAGTCAATGTTGCCGGAGAAATTTTCCAGAAATCAATTGGATACAGCCGGTATGCACGCGCCCCATTTATGGCTTCTGCGGATAAGATACTCTATAAAGACGGACGAGCGACAGGTTTCGAATTCGTATTGAGTCATCTTGAACAATCGGTGACTATTCAGGTACGAGAATCATTAGGAGTGCAACATGCATACAACTATGCTGCTGCTGCCGCTGTGGGATCAATTTTCAATATCTCACTTGATACTGCAGCTGCTTCATTAGCTTCCTATATCCCTCCTCAGGGACGCATGCGACTAATTCCTGGTATTAAAGAGACGCTTATTATAGATGATACGTATAACTCATCTCCAATCGCATCAGAACAATCACTCAAATCACTTGGAGAACTTAAGGGAGTAAAACGAAGATTCGCTATTCTTGGCGATATGATGGAGCTTGGGCAGTTTTCAATTAGAGAACATGAACGTATTGGTAGGCTTATTCCACATGATGCAGATGTCTTAGTGACAATTGGAGTTCGTGCGCGTGGATTTTCAAAAGGTGCACTTGAAGCAGGGATGAATCCAAAGAATATTTTTGAGTATGATGATCCTGTCACTGCGGGAAAAGAACTGCAGACATTTATTAAACCAGGTGATGTACTCCTTGTGAAAGGTTCTCAATCGATTCGTGCCGAACGATTCGTTGAAGAACTAATGGCAGAGTCTGAGCGTGCTGAGGATTTACTTGTACGGCAGGGTGAGATGTGGAAGTCGATTTCGTAAGTTGGTCCTGTGTTTTTCATTTAGTTACCGTGAAGCTTTTAGGATCGATTTTGTACTCGATTGAACTTGTGCCATTTCCTAGTGTTCGCATAATAATATCGTGAACAAAAGTTTTTGTATCTTTAGTCATTGTCACCTCTGTAAAAGTGTCTATGCTCATGCCTCGTAAGTCGATTACTGTAGTTCCTTTAGATATGATTCCATCCTTGTACGTAATGCCGTGTACTTTAAATACTTCGCGAACAGGAGCATCTATTGTAATTCTAATTTCACCTCGTGGCGTTGGTACAAAGTCTATCTTTCTTCGTTCAGTCGGGTTTGAAAAGATGATTTCATGAAGAATTTGTATGCCGCTTACTGATTTTAACTGATTGTCAATTTGCTTTTCGAGAGGGAGCGTACGATCTTCTGTAGAAGACAGCGGTAGGTACATCTGACCTTTTTCAGTAATGAGGGCTATACGAAGACCGCTCATAAAACGTACAGTATCTATACCGAGCATGCGTAGCTCACTTTCAATACGAACTACCTCCGGTGAGTCAGTCATTTCTTTCATATTGAGTGTTGCAGCTTCCGCATTAGGTAACCCAATACCAGTGGTTAATGCAGACGTGAGGGCAAATGCGGCAACGACTTTTTCGAACGAACGACCTTGATGTAGGGGTGTTTCCTTTTTTTGGTTGTTGAAGTTTTCAAATGTCATGATATATATTTTTTATTTCAGTATGAGTGCAGTACTCATACATCATACAGAATGAATTTACGGTCGAGCCCTTTCTCGTATTCTCTCTGAGAATGCAGGATCATCGGCATACACTTCAACGAGCGAATTGATTTCGTAGAAATTTCTTATTTCTTTGAGGGGAAGTGTCGTATTGATTAAACCAAGCTCGTATGCATATTCGTCAGAATTTAAAGGGAAGAGTACACGCATATCCCATGGCAATGTCGCATCAGTGATTGCATTTACGTGGTCACGGATATTGGTTGTACAGGTACTCGTGAGGGTGTTGTAAAACTCGGGATGTTGAGTGAGTGTCTGCGCACGAGCAGTCATATGAACGAAGAGCTCACGGGCTTTTTCTTTTGAAATATTGATTGGATAGAGAAAGAGCTGATCTTTACGGTGGAGTGCTCGAAGTCGAATCACATCACGTTCGTCGGCGATGACATACATGAGTTCAAATTGATCAAGGAGACCCTTGAGAGGAGAAAATTCTTCCCCTCTCTCCTTACGGATTTCAACGGATATTGATATATAGTTGCCATCCTTAAATCCAAAGCTCACAAAAGTGTGCGCGACTGCAATCGATGCAAGCGGTTCAACAATAAAGTCGACTGTCTCCAGATCATCAAGATTGAAGGTCTTACTATAATATTGAGGTGTATACTCTGTCTCTGAGGTATACAGAAAATTTCGAATATTATTAATTGTTACAATATTCTCGTTAAAGGAAACTTCAGGAAGAATTGTTTGGTCTTCTGTCCAATCACGGTCGTTACGAGGAGAGCTCAGTACATATATCCCGATCACTGCAATACTACAAATTGAGAGAATTAATACTAGAATGCGCAGTATACGCTTTAGCATACAAACGTATCCGTCTTGAGTGAGGTATCCCACTTCCAATCCTTAATCTCAGGCATATCTTCTCCGTATGTGCGGATATATTCCTTATGCTCGATAAGCTTGTTCTGCATATGTTGTCGCAAGTAGTTACCATGTGAACCAAGTTGTGGTAGTCGATCGAGCACATCACATACGAGATGGTATCGATCCATGTCGTTCAGTACTGTCATATCAAACGCTGTTGTGATCGTGCCTTCTTCTTTGTATCCACGCACATGAAGACTACTGTGATTCTTGCGTCTATAGGTAAGACGGTGTACGAGAGTTGGGTATCCGTGGTACGCAAAGATAATTGGTTTGTCTGTCGTAAAAAGGGAGTCGAAGTCTGCATCAGAGAGGCCATGTGGATGTTCTTTTTCAGGTTGCAGTTTCATCAGGTCAACAACGTTTACCATTCGAATCTTTATCTCAGGAAGATGTGCTCGCAGTATCGCAATCGCTGCAAGTATTTCGCGAGTTGGTACGTCGCCAGCACTTGCCATCACGACATCGGGCTCACACTCATGATCGTTACTTGCCCAGTCCCAAATACCCACACCTTTAGTACAATGAACAACAGCGTCATGCATATTGAGCCATTGTGGAGCAGGGTGCTTTCCAGCGACTACCACATTCACAAAGTGACGACTGCGTAAACAGTGATCCATGACTGAAAGAAGGCAGTTAGCGTCAGGTGGTAAGTAGACACGCACGACTTCAGATTTCTTGGTTGCCACATGATCAATAAATCCAGGGTCTTGATGGGTAAATCCGTTATGATCTTGTCTCCAGACATGCGAGGAGAGTAGGTAATTGAGTGATGCGATTTTACTTCTCCAAGGAAGTCCACTCGTTACTTTGAGCCACTTTGCATGTTGATTAAACATGGAGTCAATAATGTGGATGAACGCCTCGTAGCAATTAAAGAGACCATGTCGCCCGGTAAGGAGGTATCCTTCCAGCCATCCTTCACATTGGTGCTCGCTTAAAACTTCAAGAACACGACCATTTGAGTTTTGATATTCGTCACTATCGCCACAACTTCCCATCCATTGTCTATCAGTTGCTTCAAAGACCGCCTCAAGTCCGTTTGAGATTGTTTCGTCTGGGCCAAAGATACGAAAATTTCTAGCCTCGAGGTTTGCTTGGGTGACATCGCGAAGAAATCGAGCGAGTACACGCGTATCTCCTTCACCAATCATTCCCGGTTCAGTTATAGTCACTCCATACTCACGGAAATCAGGCATTACGAGATCACGGAGTAAGTTCCCACCATTGGCGTGTGGGTTTGCACTCATACGTCTCGTGTGTGTTGGAGTAAGACTCTTCAGTTCAGGCTTAAGTCTACCTAATTCATCAAACAGTTCTTCTGGGCGGTAACTACGAAGCCAATCTTCAATGGCAGTTAAATGTTCAGGATTATTTTTTGGATCGGTGATTGGTACTTGATGTGAGCGGAAAGATCCTTCATTTGGCTTACCATTGACCATTTTTGGGCCTGTCCAACCCTTTGGTGAGCGGAGAATAATCATCGGCCACTTTGGTCGCGAGGTTACCCCGGTACCGCGGGCAACCGACTGTATGTGTTTGATACTTTGTACTGCGTACTCAAGCGCGCCTGCCATGAGTGTATGCATCGTCATAGGATCATCTCCTTCAACAAAAATAGGTTCCCATCCGTATCCACGGAAGAGTTGTTCAAGTTCCTCGTGCGGAATGCGCGCCAGTATGGTGGGGTTAGCAATCTTGTAACCATTCAAGTGGAGAATCGGAAGTACAGCTCCATCATGAACAGGATCAAGAAATTTATTAGAGTGCCATGCGGTTGCAAGAGGACCTGTTTCAGCTTCGCCGTCGCCAACCACACATGCGGTAATAAGAGATGGGTTATCAAAGACTGCACCAAATGCATGACTGAGTGAGTATCCGAGCTCGCCTCCTTCATGAATAGATCCCGGACATTCTGGTGATACATGGCTTGGGATCCCGCCCGGGAAGGAAAATTGGGTGAAGAGCTTTCGAAGACCTTCTTCATCTTGACCAATTTCTGGATAGACTTCTGAATAGGTACCTTCAAGGTATGCGTTACTTACAAGTGCAGGGCCCCCGTGTCCAGGACCAGAAATATAGACCATATTGAGGTCATACGCCTTGATTACACGATTGAGGTGCACGTAGATAAAATTTTGACCCGGTGTCGTCCCCCAGTGCCCGAGGAGCATTGATTTAATGTGTTCAATCTTAAGCGGCTCCTTAAGAAGCGGGTTTGCACGTAAATAAATCTGACCAACAGACAGATAGTTTGCCGCTCGCCAGTAGGCATCTATTTTTCGACGCATTTCTTCTTCTAGGACAAAATCTGTTGTGTTCATAGTATCAAAAATTCATTGTATTAAAATTTGAGTATCATATGCTCAATCGCGCAGAGACTCGTGCACATGCTCTACTACCATTGCTTCTTCATCCGTTTTAATCACATATAGTATAACGCGACTCTCTTTGTCGCCGATGTCCGTACTGTTTGCAACATTACGAATAGTATTGAGCTCGATACCAAGGTATGAAAGGCCAGCGCATATTTTCTGTCGAATAGGAGCAGATTTCTCTCCCATACCACCCGTAAAGACGATGATATCAACACCGTTCATTGTTGCAGAGAGAGCACCGATTTGTTTTTGGACGTGGTATACAAAATAATCGATCGCCTCTGTTGCTTGTGTATCTTTGTCTGCCATTTGTAGCAGGACCTCCATGTCAGCTGTTGATCCTGAAATTCCTTTGATACCTGATTCAAAATTGAGGAGATGCTCTATATCCTCTGTGGACATATGCTCTTCACGACTCAGGTATGCTATGAACCCTGGGTCAGTATCGCCAGAACGGGTACCCATAGGAATACCAGAGTTAGGTGTAAAGCTCATACTTGTGTCTACGGGTCGCCCATTTTGCACAGCAGTAAGACTCGCACCACTTCCTAGATGTGCAAGAATAATTTTTTTATTTGATACATCTACACCGAGCGTCGTAGTAAGGTAATGCATCACATATTCGTATGAGAGACCATGAAAGCCATATCGGCGGATTCCTTGAGATTGATATGTGCGGGGAATAGGGAGGAGTCGAGCAAGTAGTGGAAGTTCATGAAAGAAACTGGTATCAAAACATGCAAATTGTGGTATACGTGGGTAATGCGTAAGAAATTGCTCAAGGAGTAGTATCTCATTAGGTAGGTGTCGAGGAGCAAATGATGCAATCTTTTTAAGATTGGCGAGTACTGCTTCATCAATGTGCGTGGTGCTCGAGTATACATGACCCCCGTGCACGACTCGGTGCCCGATGCCAACGAGTGAATCTCTTGAAATAAGCGCTTCAAGGGTCTCCGTGAGCGTAGTAAAAACCTGAGCGGAATCTACTGCTTCACGAGTTCGTTTTTTGCTCGCATATACATAGGTTTCAATGTATGTGCTATCCATCCCTATATGGTCAATTTTTCCATCTAATACTCGTGTCGAATCTGAGGTTCTAAAAAGAGCAAACTTGATACTTGATGAACCCCCATTAATGGTGAGGATGTGCGTGTCTTCTTCCATATACCTCAATACTACCACTATGCGACTCAGTTTTTTACGTATAGGTAGGGGAGAAAATACCCAGTGACATTTTCCTTATGGTACGATTATGTGTATATGAAATCAATTATTTGGATTGGTATGGTGATTGGGTCAATGGTTGGTGGATGCGTTCCGCTACTGTGGGGAGCAGGAGTGTTTTCTATGTCTTCAATTATTTTCACTGCAATCGGTGGTTTTTTCGGTATTTGGTTTGCGTACCGCATGACTTCATAGACTCTTTTAAAGATTTTTCAAGGTACCGGAACTCATTTGTTGTATATACCGTTCACCCCATGTCCGCAAATAGTCAGAGCTACTCCATGCCTTATCGTATCCGACTCCAGATATCACTTGGATACTGAGTTCCTTACATATTCCCCATTCGGGAATCGAAGTTTCGTCAATGCGATCACCGCCTTTTGTGAATATGTGGGGCTTCAGCATACGTAATGCTTCCGTGACCGTCTGATCGTCTGCAATTTCGAAAGGAATGATATAGTCGACGCCTTGTGCAAAAGAAATAATCTCCATTCGGGTAGCAAGATCCATAAATGCATGACCTTTTTTGTTTCGTAAAAAAGTGTCACCGTTTACAATTACGACGAGTGTATCGCCATACTGCTGTGATTCGTATATACAGGAGAGGTGACCAGGATGAATAGGATCGAACCCGCCTGATGTTGCAACAATAGTACCGAGTGTACCCCGAATGCGTGCAAACTCATCAAAACTAATGATTGTTCCTTTTTTCATGTTTGTATCTATATACAACGTGTATATAGACGAAAAGGTCACAAGAGAGTATCAGCGATGTATGTTCTATCTTCGTAAGTTATCGAGGAGGATTCCTGTAGCGAGAGCTACATTCAGTGATTCTGCTTTGCCAAAGCGGGGAATAGTGATTGGGTGAGTCGCGTAGGGAAGAATATCTTTGTTAATACCGTGAGACTCACTTCCCATAAGTAGTATGCCGTTTTTAGGAAGTGTAGCTTCGTGCACGTTTACTCCTTCCATGAGAGCCGTTATTATTGGAAGTGATTGTTCTTTTGCAGTCGTAAGTACATCTTCGAGTGTAGCGTATGTAATAGAAATTCGGGTGAAAGAACCCATCGTTGCGTTAATTACTTTTGGATTATAGAAATCAACAGTAGAAGGGGAGGCAATGATATGCGTCACACCATACCAGTCGGCAACGCGGATGATAGTTCCAAGATTTCCCGGATCACGAACATCGTCAAGCATGAGTACAATGTTTTCTACTGCATGCGTGAGTACGGTCGAAGTAGCGACTTCTTCTTTCTGCTTTACGACTGCAATACCAAAGGCGTTTGTGACAAACGTGCCAGCTCTTAGGATATCGTCTTCTTTTGCTTCTTTCAGTTCAATTCGTGTTTGTAAACGTTCATCATAGTCATTTACGAGGTTCAGTATTGAATCAAGAAAGCGTGAGGTGCCAAAAATACCTTCTATATCAAAATCAGAAGTGAGGAGTTCCTTAATATTTTTTTCTCCTTCCACAATAAAAAGCCCTGTTTCTGCACGGTGCTTTTTTTCAATGAGTGTTTTAACTGTCCTAGGTGTCATCTCCATGTCTGTACAGTATCGTATAGGGCGAAGGATAGCAAACCTATAATGAAGAAAGCCGCACGCCCGAGTGAACGAGGTGCGGTTCTCTGTATGCGTATCCTGTACGCTTTACGTGTAGCTCGGAAGCTTTTTTGCATAGTGACCCAGCTCAAGGAGTGGTATCCACCCATGTTCGAATGGCACATGCTTCGAGATGTATGTCGCCGCACTGAACGTGACGTCGATGATCACCCATCTCTCCCACTTTTCAAGAAATGTGTACAACACGATCTTTGTGCTTGGCTCATGAGGTGACTCTGGATTGGGGACGCCAACGATCACTGTATCGATACGCGACCGATAGCTATGATGTGGGTCACGCCAGACCTTGCGCCACACAGCGAGCCCCGGATTCTTGGCTGCATACTCACGGAGCATTTTCTCCGCCTGATCCATGTAGTTGTGGGGTGAATTTGCAGTCATCCCAATCTCCCAAAAAATTGAACTCTACGTACTGGGCACGGGATGTGCACGTACTGATCAAATTGCAGGGTACCTATTTTTCTGGAGTGTGTCAAATTTTATTTAAGCCACCCTCAACCTCATCCTCTTCAGCTTTCATTTTTGTATCAATCAATGTATCGATGTTTGGAGGAGATTGTGTCTTAATTAATCTAGCAATATATTCTAAATTGTTATCGATACGTTCAAGTAGTTCAATTCTACGATTAATTTTCCAATACCAAGTTACTACTTCTCTTGCAAGAAAAAATACAACTACCGCAATAAATATGCCAAACGCAATAACTTCTTCATTCATTGTTAAATTTTATCATGAGTCAGCTATTTTTAGTAAATACCAAGGGTGACCCTTGGTATTTATGGATATAGAGCACGTACGACTTTTTTATATAGAATGTGCTATTATCCTCGCAAGTTTTGGCAATGGTGCCTGAACCTGCTCAAGTAAATTGAGCGAATTGATCACATTTTGAGGAGTTCTTCCATGTTCAAGTCAAACGTTTTTCCCGTCACCGATATCGCAATCGGCGGCGGCACTGAGCAAATCGTGCGTGGCGGTCGGCACTTGTTTCACCAGCTGCCGCAAGGCTTCAGTGGGATGAAGCAAATCGGAGTCATTGGGTGGGGTTCACAAGGCCCTGCTCACGCGCAGAATCTCCGGGATTCGTTCATGGGTACCGATATGAAGGTTGTTGTCGGCCTCCAGGCTGACTCTCCATCGTGTGTGCGAGCACGCGTAGGCGGTTTTTCGGAGGCCGACGGAACCCTGGGTGAGATGTATTCAGTGATCGGGTCTTCTGACCTTGTCATCGTTCACATCTCAGACGCTGCACAGGCTGAGCTCTACAAGCAGATCTTTGCGGCACTGAAGCCAGGTGCGACTATTGGCTTCAGCCACGGCTTCATCCTGAAGCATCTGCAGAATGTCGGCGGATCTTTCCCGACGAACCACAATGTCATCATGGTGGCTCCGAAAGGGATGGGTCCTTCAGTGCGTCGGCTCTATGTGCAAGGCAAGGACGTGAATGGCGCAGGCATCAACAGCTCTTTTGCAGTTGCGAATGACGTCGATGGCCGTGCAACCGACATTGCGCTCGCCTGGTCGGTGGGTATCGGTTCGCCGTATACCTTCCTGACCACGATGGAGTCTGAGGTCCACTCTGACCTCTTGGGCGAACGGGGCGTTCTGCTCGGTGGGGTGTGGGCGATTGTCGAGGTGGAGTTTCGCCGTCAGTGTTACGAAGAGGGTCGAGATCCACGTGATGCATTCGTGTATGCTGTCGAGTCCTTGACTGGTCCGATTTCGCAGATTTTGTCCAAGGAAGGGCTCTTTGGTCTCTACAAGAGTATCTGTGAACAGGGAGACCAGGATGAGTTTGACGCAGCATATACGATTGCGTACAAGGCGTCGGCGCCGATTTTGGCGGAGATCTACGGCGAGGTGTCGAGCGGTAACGAAGTGCGCTCGGTCATTCTTGCCGGCGAGCGTCTCAAGACGACCCCAATGTCTGTGATTGGCGATACGCCTATGTGGCGTGCCGGGATTCATGTTCGCGCACATCGCTCGGACATGATTCCCATGAATGGTCACTTGGCTGGCATGTATGCAGGCATGATGATGGCACAGATTGATCTCCTTGTTGCGAAGGGCCATCCTTGGTCGGAAGTGGCGAATGAATCGGTCATCGAGGCCACGGATTCGTTGAATCCATTCATGCACGCACGTGGCATCAGCTATATGGTCGACAATTGCTCGCGGACGGCGCGTCTCGGTGCACGTCGGTGGGGTCCGATCTTCGAAAAGGCCCTCGAATGTGGGTTCGGCAGCACCGAGAAGCCGACTGACTATGCACTCATGGAGCAGTTCATGAAGCATCCGATCCACGAGGCACTTGCAATGTGTAGCGGCCTTCGCCCGTCCGTCAGCATTGCGATCGAATAAATCCATCGTTCAGGGTGGTGCCACCGGTGAGAAATCCGGTGGCTTTTTTTATCTGAATTTTATATGGTACCCTACAGTATATGAAAATATTCTTAATACGACATGGTGAAACGACGAGCGATCTTGAAGATAGATACGGCGGGAGCTATGACGATCACCTGACACCGAAAGGAAGAGATCAATTGGCACAGACCGCAACACAACTAGTAGGTAAGGGAATTGAAATTGTCTTCCATAGTCCACTTATACGTGCACGTGAGAGTGCAGAAATCATAGGGTTAGAGATAGGCTGTGCGATTCAGCCGTGTGAAGGTTTACAAGAACGTCATTACGGCGTTTTAACTGGTCTTACAAAAGCAGAAGCACTTGAAAAATATCCTGATGTTGTAGAAGCGCATAAGGATCCTATGAATACTGATCCAGACGGTGAGAGCTTTGATGATTTTAATACTCGTGTGGTAACTGCATTTGAGAAAATTAAAATGGAAGAGTATCACACAATCGCGATAGTTGGACACGGTGGTTCACTCAAGCGCATACTCAATCTTGTTGGTGCGCCAATCCCGCCTTCTATCGGTGATGGGGGAGTGATTGTGATTGAGGTGTGATGTGAAGGAGGTTTACTCAACTTCACTCATGAGTGCTTCAATGCTTTGTTCTATTTCTTCAATCTCTCCACTTTCATGACGCCATATAAAAAACTTCTCTTCTAACTTTGCGGAATCAGCTACTGATGGAAGAAGAATAAGAATATCCCCAGAGCCATTATCACCAATAGCGACTGCATTGTCTGGGAAACCCTCCCATTCTTTCGCACTCTTAGTTTCACTTATGATATTCGTAAGAGTACGAACGATTCTTTTTTGGTCTGCTTTATCAGGGAAAGGATAGAGGAATAATTCATCATCGTTTACTCCGAATGCTCCACCATTGCTCGCTTCCATTTTTGCTTTATACGCATAAGGGAACTCAACACCAAGCGTGAGTTCAGTTTCTTCGATATATTTTGGATCAATAGGGAAGGACATATGTATTGTGGTTATTTTTTAAGTATTGTCAGTCTAACATAAGTATTATCTCACAATGCTGATATTATTGATTTTTATCAATAAACGTGTCATAATATTTCCAAGTCATGGAAGGTAAAACTTCTAGATGAAATTCGTTCTTATACTTTACCTCATTGGAAGGGGGCGCTATGCGTTCAGAGACTATGGAAAAGTTGGTGTGGAGTGCCATGAGCCTCTTCACCACGAAAGGAAGATTGCGTACGACGGTGAGTGATCTCGTTGTTGCTTCGGGTTTCTCCGAGATGACATGCATGCGGTATTTTCGAGAAGGGCTTGCTTCTGCCTATGAGGCAGTACTCTCCAAAGCAGCTGAGACTGTGTTGCATGCGTATCGGGATACAATAATCCACCAGCAAGTGGACGCAGGTGATCCAAGCAAGATCATTGGTGGGTATGCCGAAGTAATCATTGGCTTATGGCTCAAGGGGGGTCGTGAACGTGAATGTGTCATGATGCTCTATGGGCCGGGCGGTAGAACGGCGGCGAAGCACTATTTGCCGAAGGTGTATAGCAAAGCAAATGTGTATGCTGACCTGTTTTTCTTGGATACTCTCCTCGACAAAGTAGACGCAGATGCAGACAAGATGCTTTGTGTGAAGGGGATTGTCCTCGGCTCATTGGGATCTTTTGTTTCGTCGGACTGTCCCACGGAAGCAGGTGCACATATGTTCCTAGACACTTTGCGGATCATGCTGCAGTTGACCTTTTCGATCGAGAGTGCAAACAAAGTTGTTCCGACTGTTACAAAGACGAGTCTTGTACAGTTGGCAGACGAAGCTGAACAACTCGCAGTGAATATCAAGAAACTTCTGGCAAATTGACCACCTTGTTCCTGCGTCCTCGCGGCCCTGCACTGAATTGTGCGGTGCTGCTTTTTTTTGTTAAAAAAACGCCCGTGCACATTCGTGCACGGGACTTACATTTTTGAACAGATTGGATAAGGTGCGTGATACCGGAGCTCTCGGCTAAATCATCGTACAACGTGTGACCACACGGTAATCGACACCCTCTGCCGAGAGCATGGGACGGCGCTCATACCCCTCAAATCCTTCAGTCCATTCAGCCTTAAGGTACTCAAGGTAGGAGTGGTTGTTGCTGATCTCCACACCGGCAAGGTCGCCCTTGTAGTTTCCTGGCATCAGACATTCTAGCTGCTTAGGAAACATAGTCGGAGGGGTACCGTACACGCAAACGACCGCGAAGCTGTCGTAACTTGGATGATTGATGAGAAACAATGTGCCTTGCGGTTTGTCCATCGGGTGCTCCTGAAGTCGGTGGGTGGGGTTTGAACGGATGTTCTGGCGTCAGAATAGTGTGAAATTAAGTAGGTGTCAATTTGTTGTTGGTGTGGAAGTCGTTTGATGAGTTTAATGTGGAGTATAAGAAAACACCCCGCCGCCATGACCGAAAGCGAGGCGCTTTCGGTGGCGTGGGGTGCTGTAGCTACCGTTCATGAGCGGTGTTGCAGATTGGGACAAACAAGCTTTCGCAGATGCGGATCCAGACGTATGACTTGTCAGGACCAATCCACTCACGTTCGAGGACGTTAGCGCCGTGGATTCTCCGTGCGATTTCCATGGCGAGTAGTTCTCTTTGTTCCAATAGCCACCCACCTTTGCCAGCTCCGGTATCGATCTCGATTCCGATCGGCATGTAGTTTATGTCGAGTGGGCCGATGTCTCGAACCCGCACCTCAACCTCGTCCAGTTCAACCTTGAAGGTAGTCTGGACAGCGAGTTGTACGACGTCACGGATGAGGACAGCCTTCTGGTCGGTGACGAGACTCGCATCTCGCCATATTGTTGCTAGGGGCATGACGCTTCCTTCAGTTGAGCTTGGGAATGAACATGAAGCCGTTATGTTCGTGGAAAGTGACAAAAATCCCAGCCAGACCTTCGCCACAGAACTGCGAAGGGATGAGCATGGACTGGGCGAGAATCTTCCCGAGCAACTCGACGATCTTGTCGCCAGAGCGTCCCTTCGGACGACCAGCTTGGATGTAGATCTCCAGCGGAGGCACGTTCACATCGGTCGGATGTGTGGCGTGCTGCGTAACCATGATCTCCTCGGGCTTCGTGGTGAGATCTATGGCCGTGTCGGAGGTGTCGATTCGGGTCGCTTCGGCACTCAGGACTTCCGCAACAAACGGTTGCAGGTGAGTCTTGAGGTTGTCGACGACTTCTTGCGACACCTTCATTGGGTCGAAAACAACGGTGACGTAGGGCATGTCAATTCTCCTGTAAGGAACGGGGTTGGGTGGGTTTTGAACGGATGTTCTGTCGTCAGAATAGTGCGAAATTAAGTCGGTGTCAATTGGTTGTTGGTGTGGGGTGGTGTAGTGAAATGTAGTAGAGTTTTAAATTCTTAAAAATTGTTCAGTAGCATCATTTAAAGCTCGTTCTGACTCGGGTGTTTTAAAGGAATGATCCGCTCCTGCAACTTCAATTATGTGTGCATTTGAATTAGCTAACGTGAATGCTTTTGAAGTTGAAATCGGGATTGCAGTGTCGTCAGTACCGTGAATAAAACATAACTTTGCAGTATCTGAAGATATAAAGTCTGGAGAGAGTTTTATCTCCTTGAGATTTCCAATGTGCGACAGCACTTCATTTTTTAATTGTTCCAAAGTACTAGTTTGTGCGAATCCCAATGCAGGCGCCCATAAAATCTTTTTAATAATTGCATCATGATGCAGTGAAAGAAATAGTCCACCACCAAAACTTTTCCCAATCGCTATGATTTTTGTGTAACCAAGTGTTTGTAAATATTCAATAGTTTCGACAATAGCAGACTGATAATACGCATATGTTTTTTGCTGTACTGTCTCATCTTCCCAAGCATTCATACGCGCAATTGGATAACCTACTTTCAGTGAGATATCGACTACTGATTGGAAACGATCTGAAAATGCTTTGCCACTAATGCCAGGTAAAAATAAAGTAATAGTATCCTTGGAAGAATCAAGTGATTTTGAAAGCAATAATTCAGATTTTGAGAGTGAAATGTTTGAATGCATACAAATTAGTATAACAAAAATTGAATACTGTGGTTATCGTGGGTATTTTTATGAGGTAGTAAAATCACCATGAAGGCTCGACTACCTTAATGTTTTTTTAATAAAGTTGGTACAAAGCATTATGTTACAATTTATGATATGAAAAAATATTTAATACTTGGTCTGCTTTTTTTTGTAAGCACCACTGTTTTCGCAAAAACTAATGATTTTTTTAATGAAACAACTAACATTGCCTGTGTTGCAAACTCAGGCGGTGTTACAAAATCTCATAAAAGTGAAGGTGATTTTAAATTAGAGAGAACCTGTGTTTCAAATGAATGGGTTGACGTCTACACAATCAAGGGTTCTGTAGTTACAAAAAAGGATTTTTATAAAAAATTTGAACAGTACTCTCTAAAAGGTAGCACCTGCACGGCTAAAGGGACAGAAACGATTAAAGTCGGAAGTGTGAAATTTAAAAAGGTCTGTGGTACTGCTGGTAAATATGCTACATATTATAAAAATGACAAAAAAGTACCTTATAAAGACTTTATGTCTCTTATAGCCTCAGAACAAGAGAAGATATCCAAAACAGGTACAACAACCAGTAAAACACCAGGCAGTCAAAAAAACATCTCAGAGAAGCCTGCAGCCACACTTCAACAAAAATCAACTGTTGCAATGGGAGAAAAGACTGATGTCGTCTGGACAACTACAAATATGAAAAGTTGTGAAGTACAAATTTTGTCAAATAAGCAATCAGTTCTATTCTCGTCCAATAAATTGAATGGTACGTTAACGACTGGGCCCCTAACAAGTGATGTCTCAACATATTTGTATTGTATCGGTACAAACGGCTCTACTGTTGTTCGAGGTTCAACGATCAAAGTTCAGTAATTCTTCAAGAAATGGTCGCGTAGTGTGAAATTAAGTTGGTGTCAATTTATGAATATCAAGGGTGACCGTTGGTATGTAGGTATTGGACAAGGCCTAATCAGGGGCTTAGTATGTATTTATGAGTGCCGAATTTATAGAGAAACATACTGATAAGTTCTATGAGCTAGTCTCGCAGCACAACGAGGCGCTCGTTGCTGAACTTGCAAAAGTAGGGGTTGACGTACAGTCTATTAGTTTTCTCGGTGCAGTTGGTAGACCGCCTCTCACCGATGAAGCAATTGACCTCCTTACTAAACGATTGTTCGAACGCAACTATTTCCATCCACGGGTCGAAGATGGGTTTCGTGCAGCAATTGCGCGATCTCTCGATGTAAAAGGTTCTTTAAAATACTTTGACGAATATGTTCGTGAATACGAACAGGAACCTAATGTTGAAGCTTATTCAGGCTACAGTTCTAGTGCGAAAGACGGATTAGCGTCACTCATTGCGTCCTTGTGTCGTATTGATAAGAAGAGGTTGCCTGATCTGTTGAAATTGGCGCGCAATAAGGAAAATGGTGACACTCGCGCGTATTTTATATATGCATTATACAAAATGGGATATGATGAGTATTTGCAGGAGTTTCTTAATGATCCCGAGCTTCAACTCGCAGCACAAAACTATTTAGATACGCGTAGAAAGAATTCCGAGAAGCGAGCAAAACACAAAAAAGCCATATGAGATTCTGATTTTGGTCAGATCACACTTTACGCGGTAGACTACTTACTATTTTTTACTAACACAGTCAAATGACAGAAATATCATTTTTTGTTGATTATCCAGACTATAGAGTAGCAGAACCATTTCCGTGGGTTGGTTTGCAGTTTGACGATAGTACTCTCAAAGAATTTTCAAAAGATATTTGGGAGAAATTCAATCCCGAGCGTGACAACCGACTCAACTACATTAAAGCATTCTGGCAATCTCAGGGTCTAATGATGGATGGTAGTCGCGCAAGTTTCTGGGAGCTTGAGCAATGGTGTTGGAAAGAATCAGAGAAGTGGCGCTCTGCAAATCCGGAGAAGGTTCTTACGCTTGATGAGTCAGTTACTATTTTACCTAAAGGAGCAAATACAGATTCTAGTTGGCCAAATACAGACGAGATACTTTCTCTTGCACGAGACGTTACGATCTACCATGCGGAATGTGTCCTGAATGAAGCAAAACTACATGGGCAATGGAAAGCTTGGAGTGGTATGCAAAGTTACATTGCGAGAGGGTATCCATACGTTGAAATTGAGAATTGTAAGCAATTTCCTAGGATCGATGCTTTGCAGACAATCTGCGGTTACGTAAATCGTATGACTATTTGGTTTTCAGTCTCCGATCTCGATCGCGACTACGGCGGGCTGACCCGTTCTGTTGCATTCTTGGTTGATCACTTTACTAAAGACTCATCACGATAATTTCAAACTCTTCGATTCCCGGACGCAGGCAACATAGGTTGCCTGCTTGAGGTTTATGTCATGAGGTCAAGTTTCTAAACTCACTTCGTTCGTTAAGAACTTTCTCCCCGATCTCGCTTCTTTCGGCATTAGTCATAGCCGAAAGATAGCTCCGATTGTCATGATGGCCTGTAAGCAAAAGGGAATCGGTCACGAGTTACTAATTCGCTACGCTCATAAGTACTCTCGACCCCGTCTCGCTCGTAAACATCGCTCCGACTTTCGATTCCCGGACGCAGGCAACATAGGTTGCCTGCTTGAGGTCATGATACAAAAAAGCGCCTAATGGCGCTTTTTTGTATCATGACCTCACGGGGAATCGAACCCCGATTACAAGAATGAGAATCTTGTGTCCTAGCCGTTAGACGATGAGGCCAAAACTGTCACGAGGACAGAGTTGGTGAGTAAAATACATGCCAGCATTTTCTCAATATCATGCCAATTGCTTGGCGGGATAGTTATACCAAATTTACGTCCTAAAATAAAGTAGTGATGGTTCATGTATAATGTCAGGTATGACCCAATCACAAACCTTGGAAATATTGAAAACCGGAGCAAATGTCTTCCTTACCGGAGAACCAGGAGCGGGGAAGACCTACGTACTCAATCAGTATATTGATTGGCTTCTCGCGTCTGACTTGTCTGTCGCGATTACTGCCTCAACCGGTATCGCTGCAACGCATATTGGCGGTACTACTATTCACTCGTGGAGTGGTATTGGTGCGCGTGATGTACTCAATCACTATGATCTTGATGCGATCGCGAGTAATGAAAAGGTGGTGCGAAGAATTAAGAAAGCGCGCGTACTTGTGATTGATGAAATCTCGATGCTCGATGGACGAGTCCTTGATATGGTGGAGACAGTCTGTCGTACGGTGAAGCAGAAGGGGGATGCGTTTGGTGGTATGCAAGTGATACTCGTTGGTGACTTTTTCCAGTTACCTCCGATTGCGGGACGTGGTGAGATGTCGCGCTTCGCATTTGAATCAAATGCGTGGTCGTCGGCAAAGTTTCTCACCTGTTACCTCACTGAGCAGCATCGTCAAGAGGATGAACTCCTCCTTGGACTTCTTAATTCTATTCGGAAGAATGATGTCGATGAGAGCCACTACACACTTCTCTCTGAACAAACAGACATTGGTATTCCTGATATAGAACCAACGAAGCTCTTCACCCACAATAGTGATGTGGAGAGTATGAATACTGCTCGTCTCCGTGAGCTCAATACGGTCGGTCGTACGTTCAATATGGAATCGAGAGGGAGTAAACAGTACCTTGCAAGCCTTGTGAAGAACTGTCTCTCGCCTGAAGTCTTAGAACTTCGCTTGGAGGCAATGGTGATGTGTACGAAAAATAACTTTGAGATGGGGTATGTGAATGGGACGCTTGCGCGTGTGGTGGAGTTTGATAGAGAGGATGGTTTCCCCGTTATAGAAACAGGGGATGGGCGTAAGATTAAAATTGTGCCGCAGTCATGGAGTATCCATGAGGATGATAAAGTGCTTGCTGAAATCACGCAGGTGCCACTTAGGCTTGCGTGGGCGATCACCGTTCATAAGAGTCAGGGGATGTCGCTTGATGCGGCTGAGATTGATCTCCGGAATGCATTTACGTATGGGCAAGGGTATGTTGCACTCTCTCGCGTGCGCTCACTTACGGGTATGAAGGTGATTGGACTCAATTCCCAAGCTTTGCTTGTTGATCCTCGTGTCGTTCATAAGGATGAACATTTTAGGAGTGATTCAGATGACGCAGAGTTTGCGTTTAGTGAGATGGAAGAGGAAGAGATCACTACGATGCAGAAGAATTTTGTTGCTGCAGGAGGCGGGAAGTGGCATGAGGGTGAGACGACGAAACGAAGCATCTCGAGCCATGCAAGTCCGAAAGAGAGCACGTATGAAGTGACGAAGGTACTAATCTTGAAGAACTTGAAAGCACCAGACATTGCGAAGGAGCGGAGTATGGCACTCTCGACTATTTGGTCACATGTGGAGAAGCTTGTTGATGATAAGGAAATTGGAAAGGAACATGTCGAGCAGCTTATTCCGTTTGACGTGACGTGGCATGAGGTGTATCCAGAACTCACACGGGCATTCTTGAAGCACGGGACTGAGAAGCTGAAACCAATCTATGAAGAGCTTGAGGAAGCGTATGACTATGATCTTATTCGTATTGGTCGGATCTTATATTCACTCGAGAAGGTGTAACGGTATTTTGTATGCCATTTAGATGGATTCGTAGACGAGTACAGAAACGACGCGCACCACGTACACGCACCGCAAAAGAGCGGTCACTGTATGCGGTGCATAAAGAAGAAGCACGAGTACGCGTGCATGAGCGATTACTCTACTGGAACGCTTTTTATAATTTCACGTACAATCGTGTGGCGATTCGCGACCAGAGGTCACGGTGGGGAAGCTGCTCATCAAAACAGAATTTAAATTTTAACTATAGGCTCATCTTTCTCCCTCCCGAATTATTTGATTATGTGATTGTGCATGAGCTTTGTCATTTGGCACATTTGAATCATGGAAAGGATTTTTGGGATACAGTCGCACGAATGCTCCCTGACTTTAGACTGCGGAAGGAGGCACTTGCACTCATTTCGCCTCATATTCAAAAGCATATTGAAATCTATGCAGAGACGATCAAGTCTGAAACCATGATCCTAAACGCTGTACAATAATCACTTTGCAGGGTAGTTTGATGCTACATATGACGAATAGTAATACACCAGAAATAATACTTATCGATAAACCGAAGGGGATCACCTCTTTTGATGTGATTCGTCGTCTCAGAAAAGAACTCAATATTCGCAAGATGGGGCATGGCGGTACACTCGATCCACTCGCGACCGGTCTCATGATTATCGGGATTGAATCAGGCACAAAGAAATTGAGTGAGTACATCAAACTCCCAAAGGAGTATGTTGCAGAGATTCGCATTGGTGAGAAGCGAAGTACGGGGGATCTCGAAGGGGAAATCCTTGAGGAAAAAGAGGTAATGGAGCTTGATCCGATCAAAGTAGCAAAGGTGATTGAGTCTATGCACGGAACACTTGCGCTCCCAGTCTCAGCATACTCAGCGATTAAGAAAGATGGTGTCCCACTCTATAAACGAGCACGAAAGGCAGAAAAGACGGGTGAGGTGATTGAGGACTTGCCGATACGCACCATGCAGGTATTCTCTGCAACACTTGAGAATACTATCTGCGCAGACAATCGCTGTGTGCTTACTGTGCGATTCTTTGTGAGTAGTGGAACGTACATTCGTTCGCTTGGAGAAGAGATAGGTAAGCGACTTGGGTATCCTGCGACGCTACAAAATTTACGACGTACACAAATTGGTGATTTCAAAATTGAAGATGCACGGGAGTTAGTATAAAAAAAGGAGGCGCCGGAAAGTGGCGCCTCGTCTGCATGTGCCGATCGGTCAGGTTGCCAGGTTGACTGACCACAGGCTCGGTATCTTGCACTCCATGATGCGAGTTGTCAGCGAAAGCTCGCGCAAGATTCGCTTGAACTTCGAGACTGCCTTCTTGAAGAACCCTTGCGAGCAGGTTGCCGGAATACGGAACCATACACACAGACCTTTGCCGGCCGGGACGATACCGACTCGAGCAAGGTCTCCAAGTTCGTCATGAAGACGGGTACGAAGTTGCGCCTGCGTCACTTCATCGGGGATTCGGTCTCCTTTGAACACTGTACCGCCGGTGTGGAAGCGTTGCGCTTCACGCAATTGCGTCCATATCCAGCAGTCAGGGCCCTTTGGCCTTGGTACCACGCTACTCGGTACCGGATGCGTCGATTTTCTATTCATGCCCGTAACTCCTTTGTGGTGAACAAGTGCCGCACTTTCTGCGGTACATCCATGGAGACTTCCTTGGATAATTAATATTAAACAATTTACTTGTAATGTCAACTGATGGACATAAAACAGAGCCCGTCGCGAATGCGATCGGGCTCATGTCGAGCTCCAGAAATCTAGGATCCGAAGTTTTGTTTTGGTGCAGTGTATGGAACAATTTCAGCTATTACACCAAGATGACGTCGCAGACCGTGCGCCAGGAAGATCTGAAAATCTTTAATTTCGGATATCGGAGTTCGTGGGTGAACTGAGATATCAAAAATCAATGAAGTCCCTTTCTGGTGAACGGTGTACGCTTTCAGACCTGGTCGAGAGTGCAATTCATCTGTCCATTGAGCAAGTAGCTCTGGGTCAAACTGGAGCGATATATTCCATCGCACGCAGGTGATTACTGAACACCATTCTTCGTTAGAGCCGCCTCGAAGAACTTGAATTTGAGGAATATCCTCATATTCCATAGGATACCCCCCTGAAAGTTGGAATGGCCAATTGCCACGATGCGTATGCTAGAGCGTAGAAGCTTATTTGTCAAAAAAAGAGGCCCAATCGCTTGCGCAATCGGGCTGTGTCGAAGGGTGCAGCATTCATTACTGCAGGTTCTGTCTGCAACTGTTGTCTGCTTCCGCCATTCGCTTGTCATCGAAGAAGTCGTTGATCATCTTTCGAAGCCACATCTTCCATTTGTTGCGTGATGCATGGGGACTGGGAGTCGAGATAGTCATGGCGTTCTCCGTTCACTCGGGAACCATTTCCTGAGTGTTGCTCGCAGTATAGCAAATAAATATAGGTAGGGAAGGAAAGAGGGTGCTTAGAGAAAATTATAGTGATCGCACACTATTCTCTAATTTTTTATTGAAATAAAACAAAACCCGAGTGGCGCAAAGCGCGTCTCGGGTCTTGTACTAGGTCAGAAGTCATCAAAGACTTCGACAGAGGGGTCCATTCGCGGGTAGAGCTCCCGCATTCGAGTCTGCTCAGCCACAAGTGCTTCGATGCCGGCTACCCTCTCCGCAGCCTGCCTTACTGCTATGTCTGCAATCCTTGCAGTAGGAGAAGTTTCCTGCGCTGATCGTTCAGACACAAGACACTTCTGTCTGCGGCTTGCTTCAACACGCCTTTCGCTGCCACGTCTACCCATCTGGCAGAGCGCAGTACGGTTATTTGCAAGGATCGCCGCAAGTACGTACGGCGGGCGAGAACGGTCTACATCAGTTTTCATGAAGGAGCTCCTTTCTGGAAATAAATTATACCATAGATGTGTTGTAATGCAAAGTTAGTTGATAAATGAAATCCCCGTGAAGAATTTTATTCTTCACGGGGATTTCAAGAATGAAGCGAAGTGTTTCTATTTGAGGAGTTCTTCCACGACCGCCTTCACATCACCTCCATCTGCCTTTCCGCCAAGGTCTTTCATGAGACCGCCAATGAGCATACCCATCTTAGACTTATCAACCGCACCCATAGAAGCGATCTTTGCCTCTACAATAGGTCTAATCTCGTCTCTAGACATCATTTGTGGGAGATATGACTCAAGTACTGCAAGCTCTTCTTTTTCTGGTACGGCGAGCTCTGGACGTCCTCCTGCTTCAAACTGAAGAATTGATTCCTTTCGTTGTTTTGAGAGACGCTTAATGACGCTAAGTACCTGTTCGTCAGGGAGCATTCCTTGTGGGGTACTGCCGGTTGCCACGAGTTCGTTTGTAAACGCGGTAAGCATGCTGCGTACAGTACGAAGCTTGATAGCGTCGTGCGCTTTCATTGAAGTTTTTAATTCTTCCTTGATTTGTGTATGTAATTCCATATTTCCAGGAATACTCATATATGGCATATTTCTGTGTCAGAACTGCAGTTTTCTCTTCATTGTGCACACGCACGTCTCATTCGTAAACTTCGTTCTTCCTTGAACTACGCACATCTCTGAATATTCATATTCTTTAGATGTAATATTCACATTCTAGCATAAAAGCCGTGTTAGAATATTCCCATGAATACAGTTGAAATGGGCATTTTTATTTTATTACTCGCGATCGTCGGCATACTCGTATATGTCTTCTTTCTGAAAAAGGAGGAGGTGAAGGAAACAAATACTGATGGAATGCTCCTTCTCCAGCAACAGTTACAGGATCTTACGCGTACCGTTGATGAGCGTATGAGTGAGAGTAATCGGACGATGCAGGAAGGGTCACGTGCACAATTCAGGGAGAGTAAGGAGCTCATACAGGAGATCAATAAAGAGGTGAACGAGCAGCTTCGTATGGTCACGAAAGAGATTTCAGAAGTGTCTGAATCAAATAAGAAAGTCTTTGATGTCGGAGAGCAGCTCCAGAATCTTGAAAAGGTACTGAAGCATCAGAAGCAGCGCGGTAACTTAGGAGAAGCGTCGCTCCAGCTTGCACTCGAGAATATGCTTCCTGCAACAGCATACAAGCCACAGTACCAATTCCCAGGAGGGGAGACGGTGGATGCGGTCATTATCACGAAAGACGGCATGATCCCGGTTGATGCGAAGTTCTCACTCGATAATTATAGGCGACTCGTGGACGAGACTGATGAGGGGAGGCGAGATGAGCTTGAGAAAGAATTCAAGAACGACTTGAAAAAGCGCATTGATGAAACCGCAAAGTATATTCGTCCGAAGGATGGGACATTGCCGTTTGCGTTTATGTACATTCCTGCAGAGGCGATCTACTACGACTTGCTCGTAAATGAAGTAGGTGCGGTGAAGGTGAATACCCGTTCTCTCATAGATTACGCATACAAGGATAAAAACGTCATTATTGTGTCCCCAACAACCTTTGCGGCATACCTCCAGTCCGTGCTCTACGGCTTCCGTGCATTTAAGATTGAGGAATCAGCAAAGCAGATAGGGAAGCATGTTGAGAGCCTTTCACGGCATCTAAAAGCGTATGATGACTACTTCAAAAAGGTAGGAAGTTCGCTTGGTACAACGGTAAATCACTATAATACGGCTCAGAAGGAGCTTGGAAAGGTAGATAAGGATATAGCGAAAATAACGGGAGATTCTATGGATTTTGAGACGGTCTCAATTGATAAGCCGCAGGCGATTGAATGATCGAGGTAGGTAAATAGTTGCATATTTTGGGCTTTTCTTGTACAATCACGCAACTTATGAAAAAGGAGCAAACAACAGAATTACAAACAGAATTTGCAGTCATTGAGACTGGCGGAAAGCAGTATATGGTTTCTGTTGGAGACGTGCTCGAAGTAGAGCTTCTCGGAGGTGACCTCAAAGAGGGTGATGCTATTGTATTTGATAAAGTACTCATGGTTGATAATGGTTCAGACACAACGATTGGCGCACCATACATCGATGGAGCGAAGGTAAAGGCAACATTCCAAGGAAATACAAAAGGAAAGAAACTCCACATCGTTCGATACAAAGCAAAGAGCAATCGTGACCGACGCATCGGACATCGTCAAAAATACGCAGAGGTGAAGATTGACGCACTTAAATAAGAAATTGAAAATCCCGGGCAATTGCCCGGGATTTTTTGTTGCAATTGAGTATATTGCTTTGTACTATGTGAACACATACGAACTATACGGAGGAGAATGTATGTGGTTCTTTTTTGCACTGTTTCTGGTTTCTGTCGGTGTGCCGTACATGGTGCGTCGGGAGATTGTGTACACGCCATGGGGTGTGGAGTACCGCATCATCAACTGGCAGTATTACGAACCTGATCTTGTGGTGGTGTTTACCGCAACTGGCTTTGCCTTCACTCTGATTGGGATTGCGGAGGTGGCCGCTGGGTTGTGCGCGTGTGGTACGACACTTTTGGCAGACTCACTCAAGGATCGAAAGTGGTGGCACTACGAGTTCGGGTAATGTATCGGGGCCGCTTCAGGTAATACTGGAGTGGCCTCAATTCTTGCATATAGAAACATCTTTGTGTATCGTGGGAACTAATTCGGGACGTCCGAAGAGTTCACTGAGGATCATGATGAAAATCGTCTATTACCTTTTCGAATCGATTGCGGTTTGGGGGGTGCTCAAATGGCTCTTGAGTGATATCTGGGGAAACATGCATCCAAACCTCAGGTGTGAGGAAGATGGTAAAGAGGCTCGGAGTGCCTATGTGTGGATCACTGTTGGTGTTTTCGGTACAGTCTGCACATTTGCGTATGAACAGTACAGCAGTGGCCAGATACAACCAATTCAGTATGTAATTCTGTATGTTGCAGTTGCCACGCTGACCTTTTCAGGTATCGATGTGGTGAGACTGTTGCATTTGAAGAATGTGTGGCTGTCTGGAAATCTGAAACAGGCCTACGTAAGTGGGTTGCGGCGGGTACAGATGCTTGTACTCACAGGTTGCGGTCTTGGGGTAATCATGAGTCTGCTCGGGCTTAGTCTCGTGTGGTCATCATGTGTCAGTATCCTTGTTGTTGTAGGTCTGCATTTCATGCAACGGATCAGCAAATGAAGGAAAAAAGTTCGGGACCCCCGTGCTACGGTGCGGGAGTTTTGCTGTATACATACTCAAAAATTGATGGTATAAATCAAATGATTCAGAGCCTTTTTAATGGGAAGTCTGAAGAGTAATCTGAAACAACAGGAGGGACAGAATGGACAACTATGATCAGTTCGGCATTTTTTTAGTCCTGACTTGTTTAGGACTTATTGCGATAGGCGTCATACGAGCGCTGCAGATAGGGATGAGTTTTGGACGGATGTTGCAGGTTGGTACGCAACGGTTTGCAATCAATCGAGATAGATGTCTTCCACAGAAGCAGGCTCTTGTGCTCAGGCGATACGCAGCAGTATGTACTGTGTTTGGGTCGTTTGGGTCACTCCTCACACTCTTTCATTCCTCGCCCTGTCTCTCTATTGCACTCGCGGGGGCAGTGACGCTCATTGTGTACGGCGTCTTACGACTGGTGCGGAAATACAAGGGAACTGAGAACACCAGGTCTTTATGTTTCTTTCTCGGATGTGCCATCTGCGCGGGGCTGCTGTCCCTCATGTATGCACGGCCGCTCATTGGTGCTGTAGTGATTGGATTTGTGGTTGGGTACACCAACTACTACTTTGATCAATTGCAGAAAAAACTTCTCCAACTCTGAAAAGTGGGGAGGTTGAGGTTGTAGAATCACTCGCAAAGCTTAGGCATTGCGAGTGGTTTTCATTTCTGTACTATAGACTTTGCACATGTTATAACAGATTTGATTCAGAGCCTGTGAAAGGGAAGTCTGAAGAAAATGGTCTTATACAACAGGAGCATACTTATGCCACACTACGTGTACTGGTTTTTCGCTGCCGTTACCGCGGTCGGCATTGCGCTGACTGTGGTTCGAATTTTGTTTCTCAATATAAAGGGTGACGAAGCATTCATCCCTTCAGAGATTCGTGAGGTCAAGATTTGGCTCGCTGTCGGCTCAGGTGGGTTAATGACCTGCATGACGTTTGATCTGATAGTTCAATTCCTTGCGACTGATTTCTGTCGTACGTATGGGTGTGAATTCTTCTTCATGAGATAGTAGCTATCGCTGCATCATGGAGTTCATAAACGATTGGAGTATCACATGAACGAAATTCAAGATTTCTCGGGAGACGCTACGATTCTTCTGTTATGCGGATTTGCCACATATCTCTTTCTGAATTACGGCGGCGCTGCCTATATTGCCGCCTTCATTCCAAAGGATATTGAGTCGAAGAATCACGCGTGGCGTGTGCATGGGGACGTATTGCAGGCATACATATACCTGTTTTTGTTCACTGTTGGTATGTTCCTTTTCACTCCACTCAATCTGGGCGAAGCGGTGTGCGGTGCATTCTCCTTGTACATCTTTGTTTTTCTCGTCAAACCGCCTCCCGTGAGTGAGTGAAGGTAGGAGAACGAGTCGACAAAACCCCATAGTATGCGTTCGCGCATACTATGGGGTTTTAAAAATGTAGAAGTCCGTGACTATTTTAATTATAGGATCTGTTCTTGAGGTGTCAGGTTTCTAAATTTACATCTAGTCACCTTTTGGAGCTCTTTCGTCGCAAGGAGGCATTATGAGAGCACCTTGCGACGGACTCAGAAAATATATTCGTTTCACTTATTATTTCTGGCCATATTGCTCGGTTCACTGAAGAATAGAAGGGAAATTAACTTCTATTCTTCAGTGCATTTTTGATAGTCTCTGGATCGGCGTACTCAAGTTCAGAACCAGTAGAAAGTCCACGACCAAGATGGGTGATTTTTAATGTGTGTGTATCGATGCTTTCTTTAAGTAGCATCTCAATATAGCGGGAAGTATTCTCACCATCCGGGTTTACTGAAAAACCAAGAATAATTTCTTGTAGTCCTTCACTTGAAGCGCGTGTTTGTACAATATGCTTGAGTGCTCCCCCACGTAGTTTTTTAATATCCTGTGTATCAAGAAGAGGGACTGTGCCACCAAGTACAAGGTAGAGCCCATCATAGATCCCACTCCGTTCAATTGCATCAATGTCACTGTCACGCTCTACTACCATCAGTTTTGAGCGGTCTCGCGTCCCATCACTACAAATCGTGCAGATTTGTACATTGTTATACATTGAATGAAACCGACAACATGAAGGACACTCGACGACATTTGTACGAATGGTACGAATGAGTTCAGAAAGTTCAAACACGTCATCCTTTGACTGGGTAAGGAGATGAAACGCAAAGCGTCGCGCTTGTCTGCCTCCAATACCGGGGAAGCGTTCGAAGTGTTTGATTAATTTTTCTAACGGATTCATAAATTACAAACAAAAAATGCAATATTGAGATTGAAAACTCTAGAAGTCGTCAGGCCCGATGTCTGCGCTCGCAGAAACATGGCGTGTATCAAGATTGATAAAGCGTACATGCTTATCGTCAAAGTACAGCTCAGCTTGTCCAACCGGACCATTACGGTGTTTTTCAACAAGGATTTCAGCAATATTTGTACGGTCAGATTCTTTATTGATTTTGTCTTCTCGATGGATAAACATCACGACGTCAGCATCCTGCTCAATAGATCCTGAATCACGAAGGTCAGAAAGACGGGGTTTACCACCGCGTTGCTCTACAGCACGACTGAGCTGTGAAAGTGCAATTACCGGTACATCGAGTTCACGCGCAAGAATTTTGAGTGAGCGCGAAATTTCAGTCACTTGTTGCACCATAGAGTCGCTCGCCTTTGAGGATGTTGGACTCATCAGCTGGAGGTAGTCAACGATAAGGAGGTCGAGCCCGTGCTCGTTCTTAAGTCGGCGTGCCGATGAACGCATTTTAAGGATGTTATTTCCTGGCTGGTCGTCGATATGGATAGGTGCTTCAGCGAGGCGGGCCATTGCAGCTTGTACCGCTTCAAATTCATGATCACTCGTGAGTTTACCCGTACGGAGCTTCCATGAGTCGACACCAGCTTCGGCAGCAAGCATACGATCGACGAGCTGCTGGTCACTCATTTCAAGTGAGAAGATACCCACTGACGCTCCACTCACACACGCAGCATTGCGAGCAATGTCGAGCGCAAACGTGGTCTTACCCATACTTGGACGAGCTGCCAGAATGATGAGGTCTGATTTTTGGAGTCCAGCAAGGAGATTGTCGAGCGCAGTAAATCCAGTTGGGATACCGCGGTGCTCGTATTCTTGCGAGTTGAGTTTTTCAAATCGATCCCAGGCCTCGGTAAGGGAACTGCTAATAGGGGTAAACTTCTGTGTGGTAGGTGCATTCGTGACTTGGTAGATTCGCTTTTCTGCAGAGTCCATTGCTTCATCAATATTCTCTGGGTCAGAGTACCCAATACCTGCAATTTCGTCTGCTGCATTAATGAGACCACGAAGAATAGATTTGTTTTGCACAAGCTCAGCGTAGTAGAGGGCATTACTTGCTGCTGGAACAGACTCCACAAGTTCAGTGATG
>JACCDG010461692.1_pt1 | contig 60864 bp, 53 predicted proteins | sample 7442471 | NCBI WGS metagenome assembly JACCDG01 (sample SAMN15323444, study PRJNA562643) | freshwater metagenome | isolation source: river surface water | place: USA:Blue River Watershed | collected 2017-08-17 | reverse complement strand
CCAACTGCACCAATGCCTTTACCAACGAATGAAGCTCCTTTCTTGAGCTTATCCCACATTGGGCCTTCTTCAATTTGCTGTGATTCAGTAATTAATTCGTTGATTCGCATTATGCTACTCCTAACTTTTTCTGTAGTGCTTTCATTAATTGTTGTTTCTGAGCTGGTGCTAAACCTTGAATTTGTTTTATTAATGTTTTTAAATCTGTATTTTGTGCTGGTGCAGATTTTGTACTTATTTTCATATCCTGAAACGTTTTGTCAATTAATGCTTGGTCAACACCGTTTTGCTTTAACAAGTCTGCGATTGCCGCGCTGTCTGTAGGACTTCCAGCCTTCTCCCACGCTTTTTGTAGTGTGCTGGCATCAACCTTATTGCCTGTAATGCCAAACAATTCATTAATCTGTGTGCTGTTTAAAGATTCTGTAGTAGCCTGTTTAGGATTACCTACTGCGGCACCTGCGGCTCCACCGCCTGCGGCTGATGCGGCTTGGGTAACACCCTTAATCCATTGTAGTAGGCTATCGTTTGATTTAGCAAGCTCTAACGCTCCTTTCATTGCACTATCTACTGTTTGTTTATATTCAGGGGATGCAATTTCTCTTGCAAGATTTTGAAGTCTTACAAACGCTGATGGATCACCACCTTTTATTAATTCCATATACTGTCTAATTTGTTGTGCTGATTCTGCATCAACAAGTACATTAAATCCCTGAGTAGTTTCCTTAGAATACAAACCCGGCATGTCTATAGATCTTGATGCATTCCAACTTACTTTTTCAAGACCAGTATCTCCAACCGGAATTACTTTTTCTCTAAGACTACCTAACCAATTACCTAACGCCGATAGCCCTGCGGCGGTGATACCAGCTACAGCACCTGCTGTAGCGCCTCTACCTATAGCTGTAGAAGCCTTTTGTCCTTGTAATAATCTATCTGCAATATTTAAAATACCTACAGCAATACCGGTACCTGTGCCAACTGCAAGTGCTCCTGCGCCAATACCACCGGCAGCCGCTACACCAAGAGCAGCCGCGGCAGATCCAGCGATTGCTAATAAAAATTTGTGTAGTTTAGGATTATTTTTTGCAAACTCACCGTACTTGGCTAACTTAGCCGCAAGCTCAGGGTTCTTTGCCGCAACCTTGCTTTTAATATCTTCCCACTTTTGATCAAACGCTTGAACTGGTGCGCTGTTCTGTAGCATCCCGCCAAACTTATTAAACCAGACATCGCTAATTTTTTCAGATGCACCTTTAACTGCATCAACTGCTTTACCTAATCCACTACGTCCAGCACCTGCCTCAATGCTCTTGAATAGTTGTTGAATTTGATCAGGTTGCAGTGCTACTTCGCATAAAACGGGATGAATTTCTTTTTCCCATGTGCGAAAGTACTGATCGCCTTGACCTATGCTTTCAAAGATACTTTGTTTGTTAGGATTTTCTATTTCTTCTAACTTTGTGAGTAATGTTGACAATTGCATTGCGTGATCCAATAAACGATTCATTATTTATAAGTGAACTGCGTTCACTTGCTTCTTCGTACTTCGTACTCGAAGCATTTTTCTTATAGCGAAGCGTTAATATCATCCAGATTTAATGGTCATTCTTTGCCCAGAAAGGGCAAAGATCAGCATAACATCATCCGAGTTAGCAAGTCATTCTGTATTAGAGCGTTACAGTGGCGGTCGGCCGGTACCACGAGCTCAGTCTTTATCCGACGGCAGGAGCATACAAATATACAGACATCTGTATGACCGTTAGGGAATTACCCTTCTTTTTGCCTATTCATCTTCTTCAAACAACCAAATCGCAGGTCTTAGTAGCGATCTTCATCCAATTGGGTAGTGGTTGAGCACTCTTAACGGCAAGAGATTACCATCCCTGTGACCCGAGGTCCAGGTATAGGGCGCACGAAATTAGCCTGCGCTGAGCCTTAACCGTTTAATTTGCCTTTGATATGTGAGCCATGTACACGGACTTGTATATGTCCGTTATAGTAATCTGCTGATTCTAAAACTCTATGATTGAATTGTTCTCGTGCCTCAATGTAACTGCATTCTGCTTTTGATTTACAATAAAAGAGTATTTCTCTGCGGAATTTTTCTGTGCCTAAATGCGCTACGTCTTTGTTGAGTTCTTCGTTTGAGCCGTAATATGTTTGCCAGTCTGAGTCTACTTTTGATCTAATTTTTTTCTTTTTCTTAGTGCCGTTCTTTAACTTTACTATTTTATAAGTTGTTTTTGAAAATTTTGATAACTTTTTGCCAATATATTTTTTATTGTTTACAAGGTTAGTAATGATATACACGAATCCTATGCAGTCATCGGGCAACTCATTTACTATCTGATCCTTGTACATCCATGCCATTTGCTTTTCTTTTAGCCTCTTGTGCTCTACGTGCTTTGGTAATATCTCGCTTAACTCTATTTTCCGCCAAACGTTCTTTTCTACGCTTGGCAGTCATTTTTTGTATTTCTAAAACTTCCAAATATAGAGCATTAGCAGTTCGTTTTAACAAAATTAGATCATTTTTCAACTTCACACCAGTGGTTCTATGAGGGAATTTCAAAAAACCATAATGATAGTTGTGTACACGAACCAAAATTTCTAAGTAGTTTGTGTACGACTGTCTATATTTGTTTAGCTTTTCCTCTATCTCGGGAGAGCTATTCTTGAAATACTTAAGTTTCGGCATAGTCAATATCAGTTGCGTAACTGGTAAATCCGTTTTCTTTTACTACTTTAAGAACATTATTAACTCTACCCACAAGTTCATCCTTGTGACTAATTAGGTAAATGTTCTTATTGCGTTCCCGGGCCATCTTCTTAAGCACGGCTAAACCTGATTCAACACCTGCGGCATCCATACCTGCATCAATAAGTTCGTCGATAAACAACAAATTGATATGCTGATATAAGTTTTCCCATACATCTCGGAATGCCCAACTTAAACTTAAGATAAGTCTATTACGTTCTCCTCGAGACAGGTTGTCAAAATCAAGGTCCTGACCAAGTTGAGTAATCTCTACTGTGAGATCGTTTAGGAACTTGACCTGATGTGGAAGCCCCATCTTGCCAATATAGTAGTCCAATCTCTTGTTGAGATAGGCTAAATTCTGGTCAATAATTCGTTTACGTACAAAGCTGTCTTTGTTTGTTAATAATTGTAATAAGAACTGTTGATGATCTTTGAGTTTAGTAAGATCATTGATAGTATTCCAATCAATAGCCTGTATGGCAGTGTTCTTTAACTCGTTGATTTGATCCTCGTAAGGGTTCTGTTCGAATAACTTCTGTTCTAAGTTTGTTTTTAAATTCAATAAGTTACTCTGATGTGCCGTTGCTTCGGCCTCAGTATCGTAGAAAGTATCGGGCTTGCGAGGCAATGTACCAATAGATTCTATTTCTACCTTTACTAAATCGTAATCTTGGTTAATTTTTAATGCATATGTGTTAGCGTCTTCGAAGTTATTAGTCGCTTCAATAAGCATTTCTTCATGTTTATGATCCTGTAATTCCTGTTCACAAGAAGGGCACTTATTATTTTTAAGGTTCTCTATTTCTTTTTCGTACTTCTTTACAGTTTTTGCCGCTCGATCTACGGCTGCTTCTAATGTTGCCTGTTGTTTTCTTAATGAAGTTAGCTTTTTATCATTGTCAAGCCAGGCACGCAGATCAATATGTGCCTGTAGTTCAGCCGCAATATCTACGCTTTCTAATTGTGCAATTGCCTTTTTAAGCTTGTCAGCATCTTCTTCCTTCTTAGTTAGCCATGCTTTGCTTTTTAATTCCAAAGAACTAATACTTTTTTGTACATTATCATTGGCAGTTTTAATTGCTTCAATGCGAGCAGACTCTTGCTGAATATGATCTTTAACTTCTTTGATTTCGCCTTTTAAGATTTCTGCTTTGGTGCTTAACAGCGTAATACCTAACAATTGCTCAATCACTTCTCTTTGATCTGCGGCCTTCATTGATAAGAAGGGTTCGGTATATGTGTTAAGGGCCACAAGATGTTTAAACATCGTATGGCTCATATCAATTAAAGATTCAATTTCTTTTTGTGTATCTCTGCTGTCACCTTGACTTTCGTCGTCAGCTTCGTCAGTTTTTTGTTCCTGATCATTAATGAAAAACCTAAGAATGTTAGGCTTCCGGCCCCGTTCGATTCTAAAATTGATGCCGTTCTTCTCAAACTCAACAGTAACTAACATGTTTTTACCGTTAGTTTTATTGATCAGGTTCTCTTTTCTGATGTTAGTTAACGCTTGACCATAGAGTGCATAACTGATAGCATTAACAATTGTAGTTTTACCTGTTCCGTTACGGCTACCGCTGTCGTCGCCCCCAAGGTCTAAGTTTTCACCCAGCACCAATGTCAAGTTTTCTTTGTCAAAATTAACCGCTTGTGTCTGGTTTCCAACACTTAAGAAGTTTTTAACAGTTATATTTTTAATTTTAAGCATTACAGATTGTTATAAATGTCCAACAATAATTTTTTATCAAACTCTTTTGAATCAATATTGATCAATTGCTCAGTAACGATTTGATCTACACTTTCAAATTTTGTTTCGAGCCCATCATCGATAACAGCATCTAAGCTATCTCTTTCTTGAATAAGGCTTATTTCTCTAATATCGTGCTCGGAAATAAACGATTCTTTAATAAAGTTTGCTTCTTCGTAGCTAATATTGATGTCGAGATGAACTTTTAGATACATCTTAGATTGAAGAATAGTATCCTTTTCGTCAATAAGTCTACTGAGCTTTAATGTTCTGAATTTAGGTGCGTCCGGCCAGTTACGATATTCGGGCTTTCCTCCCCATTCAAGAATCATCATGCCTCGGTCATCGTCCCATGTATCTGCAAAATTATGCGGAAATGCGTTACCAATGTAAATCACATTGCCCTGTTGCTGGCGCTTATGGAAGTGCCCGCTGAAAACATATTCAGGGTGGGGGAAATCACCAGCTTGTAGATCACCGTGGTCCGGCATTTGAACCATGGCATTCATATAAAAGTGCGGAAGTTCAAAATGGCCAAATACATACTTGGCCTTAAGCGACTTCATCTTTTTCCATTCATCGCCTACAAGCCACGGGACTAATGCAACTTCGTCTAAGACAGTTAATGATTCAACAACAGTAACGCCTGGAATATGTCTTCCAAACACACTGCTGTGAATATCTCGCTTGTCTTTATAAAATAAATCGTGATTGCCTGGAAACCAAAAGAATTGATCAAATGCCGCACCAAGTTTTTCAAGACATCGGAAACTTGTATCTAATGTAATCAGATTAATACTGTTTCGATTGTGATGCCAATCGCCGAGAAAGATGCAGGTATCACACCCTGCATCTTTGGCCTCTGCAATAAACCAATCTACAAAGTCTTCGCAGTCTTTATTATGTGTTTGACTATTTGATTTTAGTCCAAAATGTATATCTGTAAAACAGGCAACTTTTTTAAACAACGCCATGTATAAGATCCTTTGTCGAAGTATAACAGATTTTTTGGACTAAAGTCAAGCCTCTTCTTCCTCAATATCTGTTTCTTCGCTCTTAGGCATCCTAAATGTTTTGTAGTATTCGGCTTGTCTCGCAGTTTCTTCTGCAAATTGGTCTCTGTATTGGCGAGTTGAACTTGGTGTAAGTCCGTTATCCTGCAACATGTCGTCTCGAATATTCTGCATCTTCTTTTCAATGTTCAAGATGCGAGTAAATGAATTAGTTACAGCCGCAGTATAGTAAGCAAACGGATTCTCTGATTTTGACTCGTCAAATTGTAAACCAATCTGACTTAATTGCAAAATAGCCTGTCCTTTCATTTCCTCAACGTATGTATAACCTCGCCAGTTACTACGTTGAGCATAACGCTCTGATAGTTTGATGTACATACGTCCAAGATCTTCAGTAATACGACCATGATCTTTACTGAAGTGTCCCTTTTCTACAGTTCCTTTCCAGTGACTTTTACCTACACAAACAAGTTTGTCTGGTTCAGTCTCATCAAATTTCCAGTGTTGAAAGGGAGGAAAATTTACTTTATCGTGTGCATCTGCTCTTGTTTTGGTTGTTTTTTTACGACCGGGTGCTAAAGGAATATGATCAAAAGTCATAATCCTAATTACAATATCAGTCTTTGGTACAGTTTTATAATCTGGTGTTACATCTGCCAGTTTAATTTTTTTGTCACCGTCTGTTCTTGCTTTTAGAAACGCTTCCAATCCAAGTCGTTTTGCTCTGTTACGTTTAGCTTCTGCTATTGTTCTTATGTTTATTTTATCTAAGCTTGGTAATATTATGTCGTGTTGACTATATTCTTTTTTGGTAAAACTTGAAAAAGTATTCTTAGATTTGTGTATTTCTGCTAATAAATCACGGTTGTTAAGGTACTTAACCTTACGCCCGGTAGGCGATGTTGTTGTTGCCATCTTAAGACGGTCTCCTTATATTCTTAGGAAATTGTAACATTCTTATAACGGGAATGTCAACCAGCGAGGAGCACATATTTACCTGGTTAAATAACAGATAAGGGATTTTGTCTATGCCAATTATCGTAGAAAATGGTGTGTCGAGAAATGTTACTCAAGAAGAGTTTGTGGCCTGGGCTAAGGCAAATAAGCTACCCGTGCCAAGTTTTTCCAAAGCACAACCTGGACTGTCCAATGACGAAAAAGACGAATTAGCCAGAGAAAAACAGTACCAAGAGTTTCAAAAGACAAAAATTAACGAACTTAATGAAAAATATATTGCTACTCAAAAGCAAATTGAAATAGCTCGAGCTAATGGTGCCAGCGAATCTGAAATTGAAAAAATGAACAGCGAAGCTAAAACAATTGAGATTCGTTTAGCTAATAGGCAGACTAATCTTGCTGATTCAGAAGCCAACGCTAATCGTTTAGAAAAAATAGAAAATGCATCTAAAAATCCGGCGCAAACAGAAGCAGTATCTAATCCTGAAAGAGATGACACCGGCGACGATTTACAAACTAAGGCTCGTCTTGAGGAAACTAAGAATTTGCCTCCACAAGAAATAGATACAGAGCTTGGAGAGGGTGGGTCTACTATTCAAACTTTTGACGATGGATCAACGTTAGAAACATTTAGTGATGGATCGACTTATTCTGTTGACAGCGAAGGCAATGTTAAAACGACCCCGCCAAAAGGAGATTTGGCAGTAGATCCTGCGGCAAGAAGAGCCGCTGCCGAAAGTAAACTTACTGGTGCTAAAGATAATTTAGAAACAAAACAGTTGCAAAGTCAAATAGCACAGGACAATCTTGCTGATAAAAATGCAAACTTTGATGACAAAAAGGCAAGAAACGAAATTGCACAGAGCGATTACGAAACAGCCAAGCAAGATGTTGAAGATAGACAAGCTGAGTTAGATGCTGCCATTGAAAGTGGCGACGAAGATGCTATAGCTGAAGCTCAGGCCGCACTTGACGATGCTCAAGCTCGTGCTGACGAAAAAGAAACTGAGGCGCTTGAAGCACAGATAGCGCAAGACGAAGCAGAAGAAGAAGTTAACTTAGCTCAAGACGAAGCTAATGCAGCCGCCCAGGATGTAGATGATGCACAGCTTGAAGTTGACGATGCAGATGCAGAATTTGCTGATACTGATTACAGTAGTGAAACAGAAGAAGATCCCACAGGCGAAGACCAAACAGCCGCAGAAACTGAAGAAAAATACGGAGCCGCAGGTAATGTACCTGATGACGAAGGGTTATCTGGCGCTCAAGGGGGCGGTGACGAACTCGGCGGCGGGCTTATTGATGGAAAACCTTGGGAGAAAAAAGATACGCCAGCTACTGCTCAATGGGAAGGAGTTAAAGACACAAGAGTTGTGTTGCGGGTTCCAAAAACATATCTCAACAGTCCATTAACATCTCTACTCAAAGAAAATGAAGGAATATTATTTCCTTACACACCACAATTAGGTTACGAAGGATCTGCGTCTTATGGCAATGCGGCTCCGTTACATAGCAATTATACACAGTATTTTTTCAAGAATAGCTCAGTATCTAATATTAATTTGTCTGGAAAATTTACTGTTCAAAATGAAAGAGAAGCAAAGATATGGTTGTCTATAGTTCATCTTGGTCGTGCTTTAACTAAGATGCCGTTCGGGTCTGAACCCCAAGCAGGCAGTGCTCCTCCGGTGTGTAGATTAGATGGATTTGGTAACATGGTATTTGCCAATGTACCTGTTGCAGTTGTTAGTTTTAAATTTGAATTGCCAGATACAGTCGATTATATTGGAGTTTACGACGGTCCGTTTGTTAATTCTATGGCTCCTACTATCTCTACAATTACATTAACATTACAACCAATGTACAGCAGAGATGAAATTAGGAACTTTACTGTAGAAGATTTCTTATTAGGCAAATTTAAAGGAAAAGGATACTTATAATGGCACGTTATTCTAACACCAGTCCCTATGCGTCCACACCAATGGAGCAAGGATATCTTGATATTTTAGATTTTAAAGATATTCCTCCAGCTTCTGACGATTATCTTTTTATTGTGACTCAACAATACAGTATGCGACCAGATTTGTTAGCATACGATGTTTATGGAGACGTTAATCTTTGGTGGGTATTTGCTGTAAGAAATAAAGACGTAATTAAGGATCCAGTTTTTGACATGCTGGCAGGACAAAGAATTTACATTCCTAAATCCGAAACACTAAGAGATTCACTTGGAATTTAAAAATGGTCGTTAAAGCAGAGCCTGTTACTGTTACAGCTAAGAAAGAAGTTCAACCTGGCGAGTTTAATAATATATTAGACAGTTATAGATCTGTGACCTATAATTTTACATTAGCCTGTGTAACACCAGATCAACTAAAGACTCCTTCTAAGTATAGAAATAAAAAAGATTTAGATTTTGTTATTGCCAAATCGGCCGGTAAAAAAGTTAATGCCATGAAGCCTGATGCTGTAGAAAAGCAAGAAGAAAAGGCTCTTGTTGAAGAATTTAATAAACAAAGTCCCGGTGCGTATGATCTGTTTATTGATAATGTAGAAATAGATACTATCATGGCACCTAATGAACAAACTGGTCCTGCTTTAGGAACCAAAGTTTCGTTTGATGTTTTTGAACCTTATAGTGTAAACGGATTTATAGAAGCTCTTCATGTTGCAGGTAAATCTGCAGGCTGGGGCGGGTATATCAATGCCTGTTTTTTATTAAAGATTGAATTTAGAGGATATCCTGATAAAGATATTAGTCCAACATTTAGCTCTTCAAAAATACCAGCAGACAAATATATAACAATTAAATTAACTGGCGCCGAAATCGAAGTCACTGAACAAGGAACGCGATATAAGTGCAAAGGTATTCCTATCAATGAAACTGGTTTTTCACATCCATTAAAACTAACAGCCGCACGTCAAATGACCGGTAGCACAGTCAAAGAGGTATTAAAGGACCTTGAAAAAGGTTTAAATGATGGTGTAAAAGAAAGCGCAGAAAACGAAAAAGGCGATCAGGGAAAAAAGTTAACACACAAATTTAAAATTATTTTTCCTGAAGAAGCTAAACCAGACGAAGCATTAAAAACAGATCCTGATAGTAATAATAAGATTGGAAAATCTAAAATTAATGAAACGCTCAAAGAAAACAATGTTTATCAATTTGTTAACTTAAAAGACAAGGAAAATAATCCAAAAGGATCTGACCAGAATAAAAAATATGATCCTCAAAAGCCTCTTGTGCAATTTGCGGCGAACTCTGATATTCTTGATATCATTACCGCAGTTGTTAGAGACAGTAATTACCTTGAAGATACATTAAAAAAATTAAAGGAAGAAGCCAAAGACGGCGACGGTATGGTTGATTACTTCCAAGTAATTGTAAATTCTGTTCCTTTAAAAATGGACGAAACTAACAATGTGCAATTGTATGAATATCAATATTTGGTAGTACCCTATAAAGTTCATTCGAGTAGACTTCCTGATCAGCAACATAATACTTTTAAGGCTAAACGGTTAGATAAACTTGTAAAAAGAAAATACGATTACCTTTATGGTGGAGAAAATGTTGATATACTTGGATTTAAATTAAACTTTAACAATTTATATTTCCAGGCTGCTACACCAAATATGGGTAATAAACCTGAAGTAGAACAGGATAATGCGGCAGCTCCTTCTAATAATCCAGAAGTTACCAAAAAGATAACAGAAGAAGATAAACGTCCGGCCGGTGATTTAAAAACAGAATCACCGTCGTCGGTAGCATCGATGGACGGTAGCAGTAATGATGGTCGTGCTGGCCCAAATAAAACTTCACCCTATTGGCAATTAGCAGTTGCGGCACATCGTTCTATTCTTGAAAGTGTTAATTTGTTAACTGGTGATTTAGATATTATCGGAGATCCTTACTACCTCTGTACAAGCGGTATGGGTAACTATCTACCAAAAATAAAAGATGGAGTTACAACTGCCGATGGTGAAGCAAATTTTACTGCCGCACCAGTAGTTATAGAATTAAATTTTAGAAATCCTATAGATATTGGCACTAACGGATTTTTAAAATTTAGAGAGGTAGCACCGTTTAGTGGCCTTTATCAAGTTTTAAAATGTAGGAGCACATTCTCAGATGGTGTGTTCAAACAAAGCCTTAGAATTATGAGATATAATGGTCAACTTGAAGATCGCAGGCAGAAAGAAATAATTAACAAAACATACAAAACAGCGCCAAAAGATGAAGAAGCACTCAAGCCAGATACCGCGCCCCCAACTGTTCAGAAAGCAGGCGTTAGACCTAACACAGCCGACCTATACAGCTTAGTGGGCAAAGGATCTCCAATAAATGGATTCCCTGGTGATTTAAGTAAGGTTGCCGCAAGCGCAGATTTTATTCCCGGAATAACAGATTATCTAACTGGAGAAACATTAGGTGGAAGTGCAGAAGCAGTTAAGGCTGCATCTGGACTGTTAGGTAACGCTTTAGGAAAGGCAGGCGGTTTATTAGGTGCGGCAGGCGGTTTATTGGGATCTGCTAATAGTCTTGTAAGCCAGGCTTCCGGATTACTTGGACAAGGAATGAACCTTGCCAATCAAACATTAGGTCCTGGCCTACAAGTAGGTCAAGCATTGGGCGGAGTTAATCCTTTACAGGCAGGCCTAAGATTAGGGCAAGGTGCTATTAATGATATTTCTAATAGCGTCAAAGGCATTGCTGGTGGCGCAACGAAAACCTTAAATCAAGTATCAAATGCATTATCAGGTAATGCCGCAGGATTGGGGTTAGATCAAAAATCTGCTGTTATAAAAGATGCGTTAAACAAAGGTATAAGTCCAGATTTAGCTTTAAGAACTGCCAGCAGTTTTGGTTTACAAGTGCCTAAGGTAGGTGATCTAAATCCATCTGCAATGATGTCTAAGTTAGGGATTGATCCTAAACAATTAACAGGACTTGGCGGCGCGGCAAATGATATAGCTAAGAAAATGAAAGATGTTCTAAAGGACGTTCCGGATGATGTAGAGTTATCTGAAGCAGGGGAACAAGGTATTGTGCTGGCCAATCTAACAAAAAATACAATTAAAAATATTCCGGCTATTCCTCCGGACATACAGGCTCCTGAAGTTGAATTACCTAATACAGATAGACTTGCGGCGGGGGATCCTGCAATATTAGGAAAATTTGGTTTAAGCGGCGCCCTTGGAGCTATGAAATCAAATATCCCAGGCGGCCTATCTAATTTAGGAAATTTAAAATCATCATTACCTAATATTCCTGGTCTTCCTGATCCAGGCAGAGCGTTAGGATCTTTAGGAACTGATATACCTGGGGTAAGTGATTTTACAAAATCAGTAGCAGCCAATTTCGGAAGTTTATCGGGGGCAAGTCCATTAACTAAATTAATGTCTAAAGCTGGATCGCCTGGTAGTGATTTAGACAGCAGTGAAACAGGATACGGTGGTTAAAAATGCCAGAGTTACAAAGACCGATTAAACGACGTGACAGCCAAAAAAGGTTAGCAAGCCCAGGACCTTATATAGGAATTGTTACAAATCACTTAGATCCTACCTATATGGGAGCTTTGGAAGTTAGTCTAATTCTTCCCAGCGGCGGATCGGTTGAGTTACAAAGTCAGACTGTTATTGTTCAGTACGCTACTCCTTATGGAGGTAGCACCGCTGTTAAATTTGAAGGCAATGATTCTTCAAAGTATGATGATGTTCAAAAGAGTTACGGCTTTTGGGGCGTACCGCCAGATATTGGTCAACGAGTAATTTGTTTCTTTATTGATAGCGATCCAAACGATGGAATATGGTTAGGATGTCTACACAGTGATTTTCAAAATCATATGGTGCCGGGTGTTGCGGCAAGTCAAAATGTAGAAATTACTCCGGAGGAAGAAAGAAAGTACGGTACAAGATTTTTACCCGTTGCCGAATTTCATAAAAAATCTCGTAAAGACGCCAGCGAAAAAAGTCAGGATATAAACACCCCAAACAAATATAATAAACCTATACATCCATTTGCTGATAGATTGTTAGCACAGGGTTTATTGTTAGATACTATTAGGGGAACAACTACCAGTAGTGCTCGTAGAGAAATACCCAGTAATGTTTTTGGTATTTCTACTCCTGGGCCGATTGATGAAAAATCTCCTAAAAAAGAAATTGTTTATAATGAAGAAACAGTTAAGATTCCTGTAAGTAGACTTGGCGGCTCCACCTTTGTTATGGATGATGGAGATAAGGACGGAGCCAATGAGCTTGTAAGAATTAGAACAAGAACCGGCCACCAAATTTTATTACACAATACACATGACCTTATCTATATTGCAAATAGTAAAGGCACAGCTTGGATTGAATTAACAAGTAATGGTAAAATTGACGTTTACGCTAAAGACAGTGTAAGTATTCACTCGGAAGCAGATTTTAATTTCTTAGCTGATAGAGATGTTAATATTGAAGCCGGCCGCGACATTAATATGTATGCCGGCGGAAGTTATCAGCTCGATGTTGTTAACAATTATACTTTAGTCATACAAGGCGATGGCAGATTAGTATTTGCCGGAGCGTACGATCACACAGTTGAAGATAAAATGAGTATTACTTGTTCTGATCAAATTCATGTAGGTGCAAATGATAAGATCTATATAACAAGTCTTGACGATATACATTTTAAGACTGCAAAGAAGTTATTCCAAAATTCAGCCGACAATCTGCATATTAAAACAGATAAAATTTTATTTGTAGAATCTACAGATAATATGCATTTAAAAACTGACGCTGAGTTTAGATTAGCGGCAACAGGAAACACTAATATCAAGAGTGCTCATCACATAGAGGAAGCCGACAGAATTGATATGAATGGCCCCGATGCCGCTGTTGCAGAGCCTGCTGAACCAGCCACTGCCGCCACATCTGCTGAAATTCCTGCGGCATTACCAAGATATGAGTTGCCTAATAGAAGCAAAGATGCAGGTTGGGCTAATGGACAGTTCTATAAAACAGAAGATATTGAAACTATAATGAAACGTGCGCCAACACACGAACCGTGGGATCATCATGAGAATGTAAATCCTGAAAAATTCACATCTGAAAAAACAGATGTTGGCGCCGCCGCTCCAACAAGACAGGATAGGAAAAAAGCGAATGCGCCTATTAACCAACCTGGCACTGACCCAACTCCCAGCCCACAAAACCTTAATAGAAAGGAAAAAGCAGTTGGCGGCCAAGCTGGGTCAAAAGATATGCCTTCAGAATGGGTCAAGGATCTTGATTTTATTAAAGCAGTTAAGGGTACCGCTAAATCTCTAAATTGTTCTTATATAGACTTGTTGGCCTGTATGGCGTTTGAAACTGGTAGAACTTTTAATCCTGCAATAAGGAACAGTATTGGAGCAACCGGTCTTATTCAGTTTATTAAGCCAACCGCAATAAGTCTTGGAACGACCACAGACGAATTAGCTGGCATGACTCGCGTAGAGCAAATGCAGTGGGTTGAAAAATATTTCAAGAAAGGTCCGGTGGCCAAAGTTGCACAGCCGCAACTTGAAGATCTTTATATGCAGATTTTATGGCCCGTGGCTGTAGGAAAAGATTTAGACTACGTATTGTTCAAAGAACCTACTAAGGCCTATGAACAAAATAAAGGCCTTGATAAAGAAAAGAAAGGCTATGTAACTAAACGAGATGCCGCACAAAAGGTACGAGATCAGCTAAGTTATATCAGACAACAACTACTCAAGGTACCAGATGAGGGAGGCGAAGTTACAGATAGCAGTGGTAAGCCAGTTACAGATAGTAGTGGCAAGCCAGTGCGTTATGGCGGTACAACGCCTGAGGGCGGAGGTTAAATATTAACATGGCTCAGAAAAATATCGTCCTTAAACCTAACAATATTAAATCTCAATCTACTGTTAAAAGTAGCCAATTTTATAAAGGCTTCTCTACAGTAGATGAGTCGGCCATTAGCACAAAATTATACGATTTTGAGCTTGTTAAACAAGATATTTTAAATCAGTTTAACACACGAAAGGGCGAACGCCTAATGAATCCTGCGTTTGGAAGCATCATTTGGGATCTGTTATATGAGCCTTTAACTCCTTCAGTAAAGCAACAGATAGCCGAAGATATTGATAGGATCTTAGCATCCGATCCACGGATCGTACCATTAAAGGTTAACATTGTAGAACAAGAACATGGCTTCTATATTGAGCTTACAGTTAAGTATGCTTCAACTGACCAAACAGATCAACTGGTACTTGGATTTGATCGTCGTCTCGGTTTAGTTGGTTAAAAAACACCGGTTTTTTCCTTACATAAATACGCTATTATTGGACATAGCGTATGATCCCATCGACAAATACTAAGTTATTGATAGCGGAGGACTGGACAAAGATATATCAGTCTTTCAATAATTCTGATTTCAAATCATATGATTTTGAAACATTAAGACGTACAATGATTAACTATCTAAGGGAAAACTATCCTGAAGATTTTAATGATTACATTGATAGTTCAGAATACATTGCTCTTATTGATTTAATAGCTTATCTTGGTCAAAACTTAAGTTTTCGTGTCGATTTAAACGCTCGTGAAAATTTTCTTGAAACTGCTCAACGTCGAGAGAGCATATTAAGATTAGCTCAACTTATTAACTATAACGCAAAGCGTAATGTTCCATCCAGTGGATTATTAAAAATTACCAGCATCTCTACTACAGAAACACTTATAGATGCTACTGGTGTTAACTTAGCCAATGCGGCAATTTCATGGAATGATTCTACCAATGCCAACTGGTATTCTCAATTCTTAACAGTTCTTAATGCGGCTATGCCCGCAAACTCAGTATTCGGTAAACCTTTTGACAGAAAAACAATAGATGGTATTCTGTCAGAGCAATATCAAGTTTCTACAGCCATTACAGATGTGCCAGTTTTTTCTTTTTCAAAGTCTATTGGCGGCATTGATATGGACTTTGAAATTGTTAGCTCAAGCTTTGCAGAAAAAGATTTTATCTACGAGCAAACACCAAAGCCTGGTAATAATTTAAACTACATCTTTAGAAATGATAAGAAGGGTAACTCAAGTCCAAACACTGGTTTCTTTGTTATGTTTAAACAGGGAGTTTTAAACTTAAATCCTTTTAGAGTTGACACTCCTACTGAAAATGAAACTGTAGGAGTAGACATCACTAACATCAATGATACTGATGTTTGGTTATGGCAATTAGATACAAATGGCAATTATTCTACTGAGTGGACAAAAGTAGATGCAGTGTCTGGTAACAACATAATCTATAACAGTCTTGATGTTAGCAAGAGAAATATTTTTGCTGTAACAACAAGAGCTGACGATCAAATTGATTTAAATTTTGCAGACGGCGCCTTTGGAAATCTACCTAAAGGTAATTTTATATTATTTTACAGACAAAGTAACGGCCTTGCTTATTCTGTAAAACCTGATCAGCTAAATGGTATTCAAGTTAAAGTTCCTTATGTTAACAAAGACGGACAGGAAAATACACTAAGCCTTACATTAAGTTTACAATACACCGTTAATAATTCTGCAACAACAGAAAGTAACGAAAGTATTAAAACTAAGGCACCGCAGGTTTACTATACTCAAAATAGAATGGTTACTGCTGAGGATTACAACATTGCTCCTCTTAAGGCAGGTACAGATATTTTAAAAATTAAGAGTATCAATAGAACATCAAGCGGAATCAGCAAATATTACGAATTAACAGATGTTACAGGCAAGTATAGTCCTGTAAATATTTTTGGTACTGACGGCGCATTATACAAAGATATTGTAACTAATAAATTTACATTTTCATTTACAAATAGAAATGAGATTTATGCAGTTCTTCAAAGTAAAGTAGATCCTATATTAGGGTCTAATGAACTAAAACATTTCTACTTTGATTCGTTTAGAAATCCTTATAATTTCGGAGCCAGTACAGGTGGAAGTAAACTTGAAGTTTCTAATGTTCTTTGGAATAGACTAACTTCTACCACTAACCAAACTACTGGATATTTTAAGGACGCTATTTTAAATTCTCCTTTGACTACAGGTTTTTTTAGTAGCACTAATTTAAAATATGCAATTAATGGGGCGCTCCTTAAGTTTATTGCACCTTCCGGAAAGTATTTTTTACCTAATGGAAAATTAACTACTATAAAAGATCCTACAACAAGGGATTATATTTGGACAACCTTATCTTTAACAATTGGTGACGGATCTAACAACGGTCTTGGATCTCTTTCAGACGGAACTGGCCCTATCACATTAAGCGGGTACATTCCTCAAGGCGCAGTATTAGAGGAAGTGATTCCTCCGTTAGTAACAAATCTTTCTTATGCGTTACAGTCTGAAATTATAAATCTGTGTTTGTCGTATAGAAATTTTGGCCTTAGATTTTCCAGAGAAGGAAATTCTTGGTTTGTAATAAACGATACAGATTTAGATTTAGATAGCAGTTTTACATTGGCATACGAAGGTGATACAACTAATACTAATCAAGATGCAAGTTGGATTTTTGCTTTTAGATGGACAGGTATTAATTACGAGGTAACTTACAGAACAACAGATTATGTGTTTGAAAGCTTGAATCAAACAGCGTTTAGTTACGACAAAGATAAAAAGAATTACGACTATACAACAGGAAAAGTTATCAAAGATAAAATTGTTGTATTAGGAGTGAATGAAGCTCCAGTCATAACAACATCAACATACATTTTAGGTAATGACAAGGAATGGGAATTAAGTGGTAGCATAGTAGAAGCTGACGGTTATATTGAGCCTAAGAAAATTAAGGTAAGTTTTTACGATGCGGCAGACGATGGTTACATTGATGATCCAGATGCATTTGACAGAATTGTCGAACCCTTAAGCACCAGCACTCAAACAGCGTTCTATGACAAATTTGTTTACTTTAAGAAATTAGAAAACGATCAGCGTTATGTTTTAGTAGATAAACAAATTTTTGATCCTGACGGAATATCTGCATATCCTACAGAAGAAGACGTTCCTTTAGTTGCCAAAGAAGAAGGAAAATATTATTATTTTTACGACAACGATGTAAATGTTGTGATGAGTTATTCTACAACTACAGTTACAGAATTTACATTAGAGCCAAATTATTATGCAAAGGTAGGAAGACAGACCATTAAATTCCACTATAGTCATAACAGCGGCGAAGATAGAAGATTAGATCCAAGCAAGTCAAACATAATTGACATTTATATGTTAACAGGATCTTATGATAGAGGCTATAGATCCTGGTTAGCTTCAGGAATTGGAGAAGAGCCATTGCCTCCAACTGGTAGTAGTTTGGAAGAAAATTATAGTGCAGTGCTTGAACCTATTAAGAGCATTAGCGATCAGATCATTTATCAGTCAGTTAGATATAAGCCTTTATTTGGAACAATGGCTGATAGGAATCTTCAAGCAGTGTTCAAGGTAGTTAAAAATCCAAATAGGTCAACTTCTGATAATGATATTAAGAGCCGTGTTATTGCGGCCATTGAAGAATTCTTTAGTTTAGATAACTGGGATTTTGGTCAGACATTCTATTTTAGTGAGTTGACCACTTATATTATGAATCTTTTGACACCAGATATAACAAACTTTATTATAGTTCCAAGGGCCGATATTGGTTTTGGTAGCCTATATGAGATTGCCTGTCAAAAGAATGAAATTTTTGTTAACGGTGCTACAGTAGATGACATTGAGATAATTGATGCTATTACTGCCGCACAAATTAAAACTACTTCAACAATTGTTACAAGTTCAGCAGGAGTTTATTAATGTCAAATAGTATTTCGCAAGTAGTCGACATTTCAAGACCAGCTATAAGCAGAAGGTCAGTAGATTTATTGCCTGCTATTTTTAGAACAGAAAAAAATGCAAAATTTTTATCTGGAACTCTTGATCAATTAATACAGCCCGCACAGCTTGAAAGATTAAATGGTTGGGTAGGAAGCAAGAATACTCCGACTTTCAGACCTACTAAAGATAGTTACATTCCTGCGGTTGGCAAATTAAGAGAAGCTTATCAAGTTGAACCAGCAATTGTAATTAATGATGATAATCAGGAAATAAAGAACACACTGTCTTACGATGATTTAATTAATCAGTTGAGTTACGAGGGTGCTAATGTAAAAGATCTTAATAAGCTATTGAGACCTGAATTTTATAGTTTCAATCCTCATATATGTTGGGACAAGTTTGTTAATTTTGATCAGTATTACTGGATGCCTTTTGGTCCGGACGTTATTACTATTACTGGAAAGACTTTAAACTCTACCAGCACTTATTCTGTTAGTGATAGCAAGGACGGCAATTATTTTGTCTTTACGCCAAACGGCTTAACTCCTATTCCTAACATAACTTTGTACAGAGGACAAACCTATGTCTTTAATATACAATCTAAGAAAAAGTTTTGGATTAAAACTCAAAGAGTGGCTGGAACCGAGTCCCCATTTAGATCAGTGGACGTTAATGGCATTTCAAATGGCAAAATTATCTTCACGGTTGATGAGTTAACTCCGGAACGCTTATTCTACGTTGCAGAGGACAGCGAATTTAATGGTGCTGAAATCATAGTTAAGACCTTAGAAGAAGATAGCGAAATTAATGTCAATGACATTATAGGTAAAAAAACTTATACATCCGGTAATGGTGTAGAGCTTACAAATGGTTTAAGAATTAGTTTTGGCGGAAAAATTTATCCTCAAGAGTACGAAAATAGAGAATTCTACGTTGAAGGAGTTGGCAAAGCTATTAGATTAATTGATGTAGCAAGTTTAGAAACTCCAGAGTCATTTGTTGAAACTATCGATGATGATTTTGATGCTTCTGCATTTGACGATTATCCATTTGATAGTTTTACAAATACTCCAATTACACCTGAATACATTACAATTAATAGGGGTAGTCTTGACCGTAATCCTTGGACCAGATACAATCGCTGGTTCCATGAGGATGTAATTATTAAATCAGCAGAATATAATAATAGACCTCCAGTATTGCCTATTGAAAATAGGGCAAAAAGACCTATCGTAGAATTTGAATCGGATCTTCAGCTATACAATTTTGGATCTGTTGCGGTTAAGAACGTTCAACATATTGATACAAAAACTACCGATGCATTCTCAGACATAGAAGGACAGCTTGGTTACTATGTCGATGGCATTGCTCTTGGCAACGGTGACAGAATTATATTCACAGCAGACAAAGATCCTTTTGTTAATTCTAAAATTTGGGTTGTTAATTTTGTTACTATTAATAACCAATTTAAAATTGCTTTAGAAGAAGCAGAGGATAGTCCTCCAAGAATAGGTGATGCTGTTGCTATTACTAAGGGAACTGAAACTTTAGGCACTAATTGGTGGTTTGACGGATCAGTATGGGTAGCAGGACAGAACAAGACTGCTCTAAATCAATTTCCTTTGTTTGAAGTATACGACAGCAACGGAAACAAATATTCTGATAAAACCTATTATGATACTGACTTTACAGGTACCAAGTTATTCAATTATGCTGTAGGTTCGGGCGCAGAAGATAGTGTTTTAGGTTTTTCTTTAAAGTATAAGAACCTTGCTGACCAAGCATTTTATCTGTTTGAAAATTATTTCATGACAGATCTTGCCAGAGTAATCAATTTCAATGTGACTTATTTTATGCCGGTATCTACTGGATTTTTAAAGAAAAATAAAAGCATTGATGAATATTCTTTTGTTAATGTATGGGAAGAAAGTGAAGAATACAGGATACCTGTTATTCAATCCACAGTTACTACAGAAGAAACAACCACAATTGAAATTACTGCGATAGATCAACCGGGCTATCAAAATTTTGATTTAACAGTTATTGTTAATAGTAATAAGCTATACAAAGACATAGATTATAGAATCTACACTGAAAGATCTCGACAGGGAGTAGTCTTTGTAACTCCGTTACCTAAAGACACTCATGTAGTGTTTAAATTGTATACTGATGCTTTCCCTTCAAACGGTTATTCAGAAGTAAGTCCAGGATGGTCTAATAATCCTTTAAACGGACCGATCAAAGAGTTTACTTTAAGTGAGCTAACTGACCATGCTAAGACCATGGCCGAACGTCATCCTGAGTTTAAAGGACCGTTCTTAGGAAAAAATAATAGTAGAGACATTACAGATTTAGTAAAATACGGAACACGCTTAATCCGTAATAAGAACCCACTGGCATTTGCAGGTTATTTCCTTGTTAACAAGGAAATGAATATCATCGAAGCTGTGAGAAAAGTAAGTCAAGATTATAATGTATTCAAACTTAACTTTTTAAACAAAGCCTCTGAACTAAAGGGAATGTACGAACCTGCTCAAGCAGTTGATATTATTCTTAATAACTTAAATGTTACCAAGGATGTGCTATCTCCTTATTATTATACCGACATGATGGGCTACGGCACTGATGTAGTCAGCAGAGATTTTAAGGTAACAGATAGTCGTAATAAAGAGTATGGAATAGATAATATCTTCCAATTAACTTTTGACAATCCAAGAGCAGTTTATGTTTATCATACATCTAAAGCTACTGGAGTAAAGTCGCATTTATTATACGGCACTGATTATGAGTTTGATTCTGTTGAGTCAGTTGTTCGTATTATTAGAGATTTAGAAAAAGGAGATATTATAACCGTTAATGATTTTAGATCAAGCGACGGTTGTTTTATTCCGCCAACACCTACAAAATTAGGACTCTATCCAAAGTTTGAACCTGCTATATTTTTAGATACAACTTACAGCACACCTCAGACTGTAATCCAAGGCCACGACGGTAGTATAACCGTAGCCTATGGCGATTACAGAGACGAAATAATTCTTGAGTTAGAGAAAAGAATTTACAATAATTTAAAGATCGAATATAACGCTGATCTGTTTGATATTAATAATGTTATTCCTGGAAGGTTTAGAAATACCGGATGGGGTAGAGCACAAATTAACAACCTATTACGTCCAGAATTTTTACGTTGGAACAGCTTCTTTGGTTTTGATTACGAAAAGAATACAACTGTAAACGACAATCCTAAAACATGGAATTTCACGTCTGCTAAGGATCTTAATAGTTATATACCTATGCTTGGCGGCCAAAGAGGTGTATGGAAATTTTACTTAGACACTGATAGACCTCATACACATCCTTGGGAAATGTTAGGATTTACAGTAAAGCCAAATTGGTGGGAATCACAGTATGGTCCTGCTCCTTATACAAGAGGAAACGAAGTATTATGGGACGATCTTGAGAATGGCCTTGTAAGAGATCCTGACGGAAGAAGATTTATTGACAAATATAGAAGACCTGGATTAAGTTCTTGGATTCCCGTAGACGATCACGGTAATTTATTAGATCCCTCATCTGCCAGCCTTGCTCAAAAATTAAATCCTAACGAAGTAGGAAGAAATTGGGAATTTGGGGATCAAGGGCCAGTTGAAACAGCATGGAGACGTAGCAGTTATTATCCATTCGCACTACAAGTTGTTCTTGCATTAGCATCGCCTTCAAGTTATGCCAGCCTGATGTTTGATACTGCCCGCACAGTAATAAATCCTGCTAATCAATTCGTTGCTTCAGTATCTGGTGATTTTTTACAGATAAAAGATTTATTAATTTATGGCGACACTGTAGCAGGAGAAACGTTAAGAGCCGGCGGCTATTCTGTAATGTTAGTAGAAGCTGGAAAGCAAAAGAACAGATCATTCATTAGAAATCTTAAAACTGATTTAGCCAACATATCAATGAAGCTAATTCACAAGGTCGGCGGATTTGTTAGTAAGGACAAATTAGAAATTGTTATAGATTCTGTTAACCCTGCTACTACAAATCCCGGTGTTGCATTAAGCAATGAGGATTACAAATTAATCCTTGATCAAAGCAATCCTGTTCTGTCTCTCGGTATCTCTGGAATGATAATACAGAAAACTGAAGAAGGATTTGTATTACGAGGATACGATAGATTACAACCATTCTTTAATTGTTACATGCCAATAGCTTCGTCTAAAGACCCAAGTGTAACAATTGGCGGCAAGTCTGAACCTTTTATAAATTGGGAAGCAAGTATTCCAACAGGAACTGGTTTGTCTGATGCTGAATTAACTACTGCAATTTCAAGCAATGACGGATATAAATTTTATAAAACTGGTCAGCTTGTAAAATATAATGAGCAATACTACAGGGTTAAAGTCAGTCATAGAGGTGATTCAACATTTGTTGAGAAGTATCATCAAAGACTTCCTGGTGTTCCTAAGGTGGGTGGAATATCAGTTTTCAAACCTGTTAGATTTGAAAATACAGTAACCTATATTCCTTACGGCAGAACATTTAAGACTACTCAAGAAGTATACAATGTGATTATTGGTTACGGAAAGTGGTTAGAAAGTGCAGGGGTAATTCTCGATCAATATGTTAAAGACTTATATGAAGTAATGAATTGGGAATTTACAGGTAAAGAATTCTTGTATTGGGCCAGTCAAGGTTGGTCTGCAAACAGTGTTATTACGTTAAGTCCTTTTGCAGATAAAATAAAATACAAAAATATGTCTGCAATGGTGGACGACCTAACAAGTCCTTTCTATGAATATAGCGTTCTAAAATCTGATGGATTACCTTTACAACCTATTAATCTTAATGTACTAAGACAAGACGGAGTGATTACAGTATCTACAGTAAACACTCCTGACGGAATCTATTTTATTAGATTTAATTGTGTTCAAAAGGAACATACAATAGTTTTCAATAACCTAAGTTTGTTCAATGATGTTATCTATGATGTTGAAACAGGTTATAGTCAGAAAAGAGTAAAATTAAACGGATTAAGAACAGCAAAATGGAACGGAGATGTTTACAGTCCGGGCTTTGTCTATGATGAAGCCAAAATCACCGATTGGCAACGTTATACAGATTACGATCCTGGTGATGTTGTTAGATTTGGTGGAAAGTATTGGAGTGCTATTCGACCAATACCAGGTAATGGTGAATTTGATTTTACTCAATGGAGAAGTCTCGGTACCAAGCCTGTTGCAGATCTACTACCAAACTTTGATTATAAGATAGAGCAATTTAGAGAGTTTTACAGTTTAGATACTGATAACTTTGATGCCAATCAACAGAAACTTGCTCAACATTTAATTGGTTATACAGATAGACCTTATCTCGACAATGTATTTGTTAATCCTATCAGCCAATATAAATTCTATCAAGGATTTATAAAGGAAAAAGGCACAAGAAATACAATTTCAAAATTAAGTAAGGCCAGTGAAGAAAGTATAGGAAGTTCTATTGATTTTTATGAAGAATGGGCATTTAGAGTTGGAGACTTTGGAGCACAATTAACAGACGACACAGTTGAGTTTACCTTAGATGAAAACAAATTTAAAGAGAATCCTCAAATTGTAAAGTTTGTTCAAGATATTGCTACAATTAGGCCTAATGAGACCTATATGTACAAGACTCCTGCAGATCTTATTCTGAAACCAGAAAACTATACAGGAGATCCGTTTTATACTACTTCTACAAACTATGAAGATGTATTCAAACTGCCTGTTGCCGGTTATGCAAGAATTGATGATGTAGATGTTACTGCATTTAATTACAGATCATTATTAGACATTTCAAATAACAGAGCTTTGTTTGATGGGCAAACACTATGGGTAGGTTTTACTGATAACAGAGACTGGACAATGTTTAGGCATACCCGCCTAAATGTTAATGTTGTTGATGCAGAAATTTATATACCCCAACAGTTTATTCATGTTACAACAGATGAATCTCACGGTCTTTCTGTGGGAGAATTTATAAACATTACTCAATTTAGTGAGCAAATTGATGGAGTTTATAGGGTTGTGGGTATTGTTTCTAATAGAACAGTTAGATTAGAATCAACGCTGGAAGAATTGGATATACCTTTTGTTCCTGGCCTGGGTATATTGTTTAAATTCATTCCTGTCCGTTTTAACAATGTTGATCAAATAACAAACTTCTCTCTAATTAATAGATTAGAGAACGGAGAAAAGTTATGGATTGACAACGATGGCAACGATAAATGGAAAGTAATACAAAGGCAAGATCCTTATCAATATGCAAGTTATAAACCCGAAGTCTTAGATAATATTTCAAATGAAGGATTCTCAAGCCTTGTTATTGCAAATAGTTTAGGAAATAAAATTATTGTAAGTGCAATTGATTACAACAATACCTTAACTAATGTTCAAAACAGACTTTATGCTTTTAGAAATAGTTCTACAGGAACTAATGGAATAGAGATAGCCAATAAGTTACAGCTTAACATAGGCGCTGTTTCTACATATTATAGTTCGGCTTTGAATCCTCAGTACGGATATGCTATTGCATTTAATGATGATCACAATCTTGTTATTGCCGGTGCACCAAATGCTTCTAATATAAAATATTTGCTTCCCGGAAATAAATGGTTTGGTGAAGTTACAGTTAGTTCAACTACTTCTACAGGAAATAATCAAGGTTTAGTTAAAATTAGCAAAGTTGATTTTGACACAGGCGAACTTATTAGTCAGTTGGCAATTTCAAGTCCATACCCTCAGGCCAATGCTCATTTTGGAAAGTCATTGTTGAACAATAAGATTGACAGCAAATCTTTCTTATTTGTTGGCGCCCCTGGGCATGACGGCAAAGGTGCTGTTTTCTATAATGGTTACAATTTCACAAGTAGTGAATTAACAGTTACCTTAAACACATTTACTTTTGCGGCAAACTCGCTAACTGTTACGACAACAAGTTTAGAAACTGGTGATAATTTTGGTAGCAGTATTGCAGGCTCAGACGACAGAGATTTGATTGCAGTTTCAGCACCAAATGCAAATGACGGTGCAGGATCTATATTTGTGTTCAGATATCTATCCTCGGGTATCTTTACAAATACTCAGGTTATTACATCCTATGATGTAGGTCTTTATCTATCAAACTCTGGTTTTGCTAATAAAGTCTTAATGTCTAAAGATGGCGAGTATTTGTTTACCACAGCTTATGGAGCTACCGATACTGATAACAAAATTGGAAAGGTGTTTGTATTCAAGAAGGACGGATTTACTTTTGACTACTTCCAAACTTTAACATGTCCTCATGAATTCTCCGGATATTATTTTGGTAAAGATATTGCTTTAAGTTTAGATGATAGAACACTTTTTGTTTCTACAGATCAAAAATACGAAACACCAAATGTAACATTTGACGTATATACAGATCTATTATATCCAGAAACATCTAACCCTGCTCTCAAGTATATTAATGATCCTAATACACCTGAGAACCTTGCTCCAACTACATTCGACGGTAAATCGACTCGTTGGTATTCTACACAAGATTCACAGAACGGATCAGTGTTCTCATTTGAAAGATTAGATAATGAATTTGTATACGCACAAGAAATTTCTAATCCTACACTTATTACTAACAAGAAATTTGGTAATAACTTAGCTGTAAGTGCTAACACTTTATTTGTCGGTGCACCAGGCTACAATTCAGATACAACACAAACAGGCGAATTGTTTGTCTTTGATTTCTTTGAGCCAACTTGGAAAACTTTACGTACTCAGGACACCTTAGTTGAAATTGATAAGATTAAAACTATAAAGTTGATTGATACTGAAAGCGAAAAGGTTGTTGATTTTATAGAGTTGTTAGATCCTATCAAAGGAAAGATTCCTGCCATTGCAGATCAGTTTGTAAAATATAAGACAGCCTACGATCCTGCTGTTTACAGTATTGGACTTCCGGGAGTTAACGTAGACACTAATATTAACTGGTTAGATGAGCATGTAGGTGACCTATGGTGGGATATAAGCAGTCTAAAATACGTTTGGTACGAACAAGGTGACGAAGAGTATAGACGTAATAATTGGATGACTGTGTTCCCAGGTTGTACTATTGACGTCTATGAGTGGGTACGTAGTGAAAGATTGCCCAGCGAATGGAGTGCTATTGCAGACACTAATGATGGTTTAGCGCAGGACATCAGCGGTCAACCTAAATATCCTTCTAACACAGTTATTAGTGTTAAGCAAGTCTTTAACCCAAGCACACAGGCCTTTACCAATGTTTACTATTATTGGGTAAAGAATAAGATTACAGTTCCTCAAAACTTATCAAGAACTTTGAGTGCATTTGATGTAGCGGCGTTAATTGCTGATCCAAGGAGCCAAGGCGTTAAGTATGCGGCAATTGTTGATAGTAATACTGCTATCTTAGCTAACATGGCCACTTCAGCTATAGGAACTAAGATTAATCTTAATATAGAGATGGATTCTATAGACAATGGGAACAATAGGCATACTGAATGGTTGTTACTCCAAGAGGGTAATCCAAATAGTCAACCTAACTTATTGTTAAAGAAAAAAATCAATGATAGCTTATTAGGAAGAGATTCTCTTGGAAACCCTGTGCCCGATCCTGCACTTCCTGCAAGGTTGAAGTACGGTGTAGGTATAAGACCAAGGCAAGGTCTATTTAAAAATAGAGGCGCGGCCCTAAGAGAGTTAGTTGAATATTCTAATTCTGTACTATCAAAAATTAATATTTCGAATTCTGTTAATTTTGATTATTTTACCTCCAGCGAAGAATACGCCGATGTAACAAAGGGCTTATATGATGTAATTGTAACAGATTTAATCGAACGAGATACAATTCCAACACGTAAACTTAAACAAGCTGTATTAGAAGCAAAAATTAAGTACGGCAGAATTGTAGAAGTATTAATTGTTGATTCTGGATTTGGTTACGGAACATTAAATCCTGTAGAATATAACGACGACGATGAGCCAATACTTTGGACAGGCCCAAGCGTTGATATTTTTGGAACAGGAGAAAATGCTAAGGTACAAACTTATGTAAACTCTACTGGAAAGATAGTTAAGTTAGAAATTACTAATCCTGGTAAAAACTATACATTACCTCCAGAATTAATTGTAAGACCTTTCACTGTTCTCGTAGAGGCCGACGAAGATGTTGCCAATAGATGGAGTTATTATCTATGGGATTATTCTGAAAAGAATTATACTCGTATCAAGTCTCAAAGCTGGAAAACTACAGAATATTGGAAATATGTTGATTGGAAAGCTACCAACTATGATAAGTCTAAAGACATTTCCAGAACGGTAGACGCTCCTCATCAATTAGATATATTGCAGACTGTTGTTAGAGGCAATTATGTAAAAGTGAACAATGCTGGCGATGGCAGGTATGTAATTTTACGTAAAACTGACGGCCAAGGCGGAACATGGAATAAGGACTATGATCTTGTATATCAAGAAAATGGAACTATAGAAATAAGCGAAAATGTTTGGAAAGATGCATTTGGTTATGACTATGAGATTGGGTTTGATCAGCTACTATATGATCAAAAGCCCAATGTAGAAACTGAAAACATTCTCAATGGCTTAGATGAAATATTCAGCCGAGAAAACAAGTTATATTCTAACATCTTGTTCTTTAAGATGGTAAAATATGCAATGGCCGAACAGAAGTTCTTAGATTGGGCATTTAAGACATCATTTATTTCTGTAACTAATAAAGCTGGTGCGCTTGATCAAAGACCTTCTTATAGATTAAACAACGAAACATATTATCAAAGTTATATTGAGGAAACTAAACCATTCCATACTAAGATAAGGAACTTCCAAGTTAACTATACTTCCACCGATTATACAGAAACCATTATTACAGACTTTGATAGTCCTGCAACTTGGAACAATAATACTAAGAAGTTTAGTCCTACTCTACTTGGAAATCCGTTAATGAATGAATATCCATGGAAGAGCTATTATGATAACTTCAAATATCATGTAGACAGTATCGACATTTATGATGGCGGTAGTGGGTATGAAGTTCCTCCAGTAGTTGTCTTTACACCGGCTCCAGGTGACACAGGCAGCGGTGCAGAAGCAGTGGCATTTATTGCACTTGGTAAAGTAACAGAAATTCAAGTTACAAAGCCAGGATCAGGATATGCGGCAACTCCAATTGTAACTTTATTAGGAGGAGGAAGCACATCAATTACTCCGGCTAAGTTTGGCGTAAGGATGAGCAATGGTAAGGTTAGAACAAATAAGATAACATTGAAGTTTGACCGTGTTGCTGGTTATAATGAAATTAACACCAAAGATGCAGAAGATATCTTTGAAGCAGACGGATCATCTCGTGAATTCCAACTAACATGGGCCCCACGTCCTGAAAAGAGTTTCATGAGTGTAAGGGTCAATGGTATAAAGCTTTTACCCGATGCGTATTCCATTGAACAGTTCACAGAAAAATTCAATGGCTATACTAAGAAATATGGAAAAATTGTATTAGATTCTGTTCCTCAGATCCGTGCAGAAATAAAAATTAATTACGAAAAAGATACAGCATTGTATCATGCTGTAGATAGAATAAGAGATTTTTATGCTCCTGAGTCTGGTATGCCAGGTAATACTGCAACAATGTTAATGGCAGGATTAGAATATCCGGGTGTAACTATAGATACATTACCTCTTTACACAAGCCTTGGATTTGATAGCACTCCTTTTGGTTCAACAAATTGGGACGACTTCATTCCTGAAGAAGGATTATACGAGACAGTAGGTAGTATTTCTACTTCTATATTCACCCTTAATTATATTCCTTCAACGACTACAAGTCTAACGGTGTACATTGACAATGTGAGAGCAACTGGATATACGTCTACAGCATCTTCAACGGTCCTAAGATTAGTTAACGGGGTAGTAGTTGGTAATGGATCTTCTAACAGGGTAGACATAGGTCAACTTACTACATCTACTGCTATAATTTCATTTAGAGATATTGAAAGCGACGGATCTTTACCTGTTGTAGATATCGACCTTGATACATATATCTCTGGCGGCGATGGTTTTACAACGGTATTCCAGAGCGGAGTTGCAGATGATCCTGCTCCTGACTTAGATCAGATAACCATTGATGGCGACGGCTTAGTCAGTACTTTTAATAGTTATGGTCCAGAAGAAAACTTACCAGGAAGAGTAAGCGAGGCACTGGGTATCAACATCTATACACAACCAGCCTCTGGATCAGCGTTAACAGTTCTTAGAACTTATCCAATCAGCACAGCTACTTTAAGATTGTCTATTGGAATGACACCACCTAATGCTGATAGTTTAGAAGTGTTAAGAGACGGAGTAATCCTAAGCAATTATAGTATAGATTATGCTAACCAAGAAATTGTATTTGCTACACCTATTACCTCAGGAAATGTAAGTGTTAGGTGCATGGGCATTACTGGAGAAAATACATTAGATAGGCGTGTGCTAACCATTTCTACAGCTACAGGATTGAGAACTTTTGAATTTACACCATTATATACAGAAGTTAAAGATTTTTATGTAACTGTTAACGGTGTTAAGAAAGTTAGAAATACTGACTTTGTATTAAAAGGAAAATTAAAATCAGGAACAGCAGGAAGAACTGTAATTCAATTTAACAGTAATTTAACTGTTGGGGATGTTTTACAAGTTTGGTTGTTTGGTTCTGAAGTTAAAGCCTTTAGTGAAGTTAGATCTCAATTTATATTTGCCTTACCGGGCGTAAGTTCTTGGGCCTTAGACTATCCTCCAGGAGAGGTTGAGCCTTATCATAGTCATGTGATTGTGGAAAGAGATGGCGTAAGATTGTTACCGCCTGATATTCTTTATTATTTTGCAGACGGAACAACTACCAGTTTCTCATTTAATACACATAGGCAATATCTTGCAGGACGTCCATCGGGTAGAGATGTTGAAGTTTATGTAAATGGTATTAGAAAGCAGTTTGGTGGAGACTTTGAGTTTATTCAAAATGAAAATAGAATAAACTTCTTGCCTAATGTTCTAAAGTCGGGTGATGTTGTGGCTATCTGTATTCTATTAGATCACGAATACACTATAGCTCAAAATAGATTGTATCTAACTTCTAATGTTAGTACAACTGCTACAACAAATATAAAAGTGTATTCGTTTACAGATCACGACAGTAGTTTATTCAGGAAAGAAAGATTCCAATGCGGTAGCGGTAATCATTTTAGATTAGATAGACCGGTACTTGGCATTGAATATGTTTGGGTCGAATTAAACGGAAGACCTTTAATGAGAAATCGAGATTTCCAAGTTTTAGATAATAGAACTGTGTTCTTGGATTATAGATTTAGACCGTCTTCTAATGATAGCCTTGTTATAATGAGTGTTGCCAACACTATAAACAATGATTTAACTCTTGGTTATAGAATGTTTATCGACAATCTTGGAAGAACTCATTACAAGAGATTATCTGCTGAGAACAGTACAAAATTAGCTGTACCGTTGACTTCAACTGCAACTACAATTACAGTTGAAGATGCCAGCATATTAACATTGCCAAACTTTGAAAGAATGCGCCCTGGCGTTATTTTTGTTAACGGAGAAAGAATTCAATTCTATGAAGTTAATGGAAATGTATTGGGCAAACTTAAGAGAGGAACTTTAGGTACCAGTACACCTTTACGACATAATGTGGGAACTACAGTTATTGATCAAGGCAGCGGCCAAACACTTAATCTCATTGATAAAGAAACTGTGTTTAAGGTTAAAACCACATCAACTACTAACACGTTTACTGTATCGGCATTAGGATTTGCTTCTTCTACAAGTAGCTATTATCAAGCCGAAGTGTACTATCAAGGTAAACTATTAAGAAAACCTGGTGTTGTTGTAACTAATACAGATACTACAATTGGTTATGATTCTAATGAATTTGACCTTCCAAATGTTTTAGGTACCAGCACAAACTTTGTCAACACAGGACAATATACAATAACTAATTTAGGACAGTTAATCTTAGGCTTTACTCCGGCTATAGGATCTGAAATAAAAGTTGTTAAGAAGTCCGTAAATAGCCTATACTCTGAATTACAACCTTATGTAACAAGAGTTGATGGAACCACAGTTACAAACACATACAATATAGGTAGACATTTAATGCATAATGATCCATCTGAGTATGTACAATTCCTACTAAGAAAGCCGGCCCAACTGCCTGATAAATATTACTATGGAAACAAATGAGAACAATAAAATGCCTGAAAATCCACCAAAACAGCCCGATTTAGAGGACTCTGGTTTGCAAGACTTTGGAGGCGTTCGCTTACAAGGTCATATCAAAATCTTTGATCCAGAAACTCAAGAAGTTTACGTAAACAAACGTAATGCTATTCATTATGAAAATTTCAGTATGGCATTAGTTAACAGCGTTGGTAATCAGGGCTTTGGATGGGTTACAAAAATGGCGTTTGGAAATGGTGGAAGCAGGGTTGATCCAACAGGAATAATTACCTATCTTACTCCTAACAGTGTAGGGCAAAATGCGGCCCTATACAATGAAACTTACAGCAAAGTTATAGATGCTAATTCAAGTGACAACTTAGATCCAACACGTAATTACATGGAAACACGTCATGTGTTAGGAAATACTTATTCTGATCTATTGGTTAGCTGTTTGTTAGATTTTGGCGAGCCCAGTGGACAAAATGCGTTTGACAATAGCTCCAATTTAGATGGAAAGTATGTATTTGATGAGCTCGGTTTAAAGGGCGAAGATGCCAGTGGTAACGAAGTATTACTAACTCATGTTATTTTCCATCCTGTGCAAAAGTCTTTAAACAGAATGATTCAAATAGATTACACTATTAGAGTTCAAAGCATTAGTGGTGTTGGAGCATAATAAATGGCTATCACAGTTAATTTTACTAACGGAGCAAATGGAAGTCTAACAGTTGAAAACAATGTGTTAGATACTTCTCAGATAAGCCTTACCTTGATAGGTAAAAATGCCAGCAATTATGCTCAAGCTATTAATGAAAATTTCCTTCATTTATTAGAAAATTTTGCAGATAGCGATCCTCCTGCAAATTTGCCCGTTGAAGGTAGAATTTGGTTTGATACAACTAACGAAGATGTTCCAAGATTAAGAGTCCAGAGATCCGACGGTACCTATCCTCCGGTAGCTGGCGTTTGGCAGCAGGGAGAAAAGCCTGGTAGTGTAAATTCTGATCCAAGGTTTGGCGGTCCTATGGCAGGCGATCTATGGGTTGATACAAGCAGAGGCCAGCTTTACTTAAACACAAATGGCGGTGAAGATTGGGTTCTTATCGGTCCTCAATTCAGTAGTAGTTTAAGAACTGGCAGTTATCCTGATCAAATTAATGATAGTTTTGGATTCCCACATTTTATCATTAAGAATTATATAGATGACAACGTAGTAGAAATTATAGCCAAAGAAAGTTTTGTACCGCAACAAAAGATAGACGGCTTCGACGAAATTAAGCCTGGCATTAATTTGACAACTAACGATAACGCTATCTTAAATGGTAAAGCTTATACAGCACAGAGATTAGCTGTAACATTACCTGCAACGGAAGATGTACTTGCTAATAATTTTGTACGCAGAGATATAGATAATACTATTAATGCTGTTCTCACTGTCGAAGGCGGCATATATGTGGGCGTTAATAGCTGGTTAAAGTTTAGTACTGGCGGCACAAGAGATGCTGATATTACTAACACCAAAAACGAAGGTAGAATTAGATTTGTAACCTATAACAATGACTTGCCAACTACACTACTTAATGTTAACGGCAAAGATAACAATGTAGGTATTAATTTAGCCGGCGACCCCGATGTTGGTATTACTTTCCAGGTTGGTGGAAATACAAAGTTAGAAGGTACACTGAGAGTAACTGCTACCTCGGTTACATCTTTAATCAATGACGGTGGCACATTATTACATGGTCCTTTAGAAGTTAATTCTTCTACTAAATTTAATGCTATAGCACAGTTTATAAACACTATGACAGTAGGTACAAGTACTGCCGTAGTTAGTGCTATTATGCAACCTGCTACCAACGATGTTTATGATTTAGGAAGTGCATCTAAGAAATTCCATTATGTTTATGCATCTAATTTCTTAGGAAATGTTACAGGCACAGCCGATAAAGCAGACGAATTGACAAACACCAGTTCCTGGAGCATTTCGGGACATGTAAAAACAGCGTCTCCGACTTCTTATAAGGGGCTTGGAGGTACATATACCTTTGCTGTTACAATTGATAAAACAGCGTTTACAGAACAGCCTTCCTCTACATTAACAAATAGTACAGCATGGCAACAGTTTTACACTTCAACTTATAATAAATTTTTAATTCCTGCTATTCAAGTTAATGAAACTGCTCCGGGATCTCAGTCAACCGTTACTAATTTGGTTAAAGTTGACAAAAAGGAATTACTTGCAGATTTATATGCCAACCTTATTCCTGCCGGAACAGTAGTTCCGTTCGCAGGTATAACTGCTCCTGCTGGTTGGTTGTTATGTGATGGCGATCAAGTTAGCAAAGGTGATTATCCAAACTTATGGTTAGCTATTGGACTTACATACTCTCGTAGCGATATTCCTCCAGCATCAGGATTTTTCTATCTGCCAGATTTAAGAGGAAAAGTTCCAGTTGGTTATAGTAACATGTATAACGGAATTTCTTTTGGAACGCCTTCAACAACAACAGGATTTACGAATTTGTTAACACCTGATGGAACATTAGGGTCAGGTTTAAATGCAATAGGTGGTACTACAGCAACTAATTCAGTGAGCACGACAACAAATGATGTAGGTCCAACATGGCCTACAGGCGTAGGTTCGATTTATTTTGGTATGAATTATATTATTAAGGTTTAAACAATGTCTTACACTATTAAACTTACGAATGGAAAAACTTTAGCGGTACTGTCTGATCAATCCTTTGATAAGGCCAGCACCAGTTTGACATTAATTGGTAAGAATGTTAACGCTTATGGCAATGATTTAAACAATAACTTTGTAGGCTTATTAGAAAACTTTGCAGGAGTATCAGAACCTCGTAGTCCTATCAAAGGTCAAACATGGTTTGATACTGTTGAAGGTAGACTAAAAGTATATCACACTAATAGTTTTAAACCTGTTGGATCCCCTATTGTTTCAAATGTTGAACCAACTTCTGCACTGCAAGGTGATCTTTGGCTAAATCCAGACACCAAAGAATTAAAATTCTATGACGGTACAGCATTTTATCCTACATCCGAAGTTGCTAATTATGCAGAAGCAGGTAAAGCTGGTTGGTTTGTAGAAACTATACAAGATTCTATTAATGATGATCATATTGTAGCTAATTTGTACAGTAATGATACACTTATGGCCTGTGTGACCGACACACTTATTAATTTAAATCCAAGTGTTCCGTTATTAGGTACTACAACTTTAAGAGTAGGAATGACACTTAATCCTTCAATGAGGATTTATGGAACAGTCACAAATACTCTTAATTGGTTAGATTTAAGTTCAAGCACATTTATTCAACGTAACCTATTCCAAGCAACCACAGGCGCCCTGCATCTTAATACAAATACTGGATTATATGTAGGTACCGGTACAGAAATACGATTGTTCATGGAGAATAATGTAGCAGTTCTGGCTGCGACAACTACCGGTACAAACTTTGAGCTAAGATATAACAATAACATTTCTGGTAATACAGCCACTGCCATCGTTGTTGACAGTGTTAATAACAGAATGGGTATCTTTAGAAAGACTCCTTCAACAACACTTGATGTTCAAGGCGATGTTTTAATCAGAGGTACACTAAACGTATTAGGCACAGCCACAACTATTACATCTAATGACCTTCAAATAGGCGACAAGAATATTATTCTTGCTAACACTAACACTTCTGATGTGATTGCAGAGGGCGGCGGCATTATATTAAAAGGCGCTACGGATAAAGAAATTCTGTATACTTCTACTACTACTTCGGATGCATGGAGAAGTAATATTAACTTCGACCTGGCCGCTACAAAAGCTTACAAGATTGGAGCAACAAATGTACTAACATCCAGTTCTTTAGGATCAGGAATTAGACATGCTCCGGGAATAGTTGCTTTACCGTCGTTAACAGAATTTACAGCTACCACATATTATGTAAACTCTCCAGGTATCATTAAAGTTAAACCAGATCCTTTATTAGGAACTTATTCTGATCTATACATTACATCTACAGGTACAGGCTGGATTAACTTAGGTGGGCTTACAGCAATCAAAGGATCTGCTCAAACACAGGTATCTGATCCTGCAGACACTTTAATTACAAAACAATATTTTGATGATCAGTTAACTTTGGCCACAGGCGGAACTGGTTTTAGAAAAACTTATTCAATGAGTATTGATATTACGCCAGTAACAACTGCTACTCAGAATGACATCCACAACTACATTATCTCTTATCTAAGTAGAGTGTTTCCAATTAATGGAAATAACGGATTGAATCCGGGAGATCCAGGTTATGATGCTACGGATAATAGCTATTATGCAATTCCTATTGGAGCAAGAGCAAATGTAGTTTGCCATATCTATACTGTTACAACACAAGTTTTTAATTTGAACCTTAACAAAACAACAACGTTGGTTAACAAGGGTGCTGGTACTGAAAATGTATCAGTTCTCACAGATGTTGCTACAACGGGCTCGGCAGCGTTTACAAGCGTCTACAGACCGATAGTTAATCACTTAGTAAAATCATTTAAGGTTATGGCTATCAGCACAGCATCGTCTATAGGAACATGGACGTTTGTGGCTGATATAGCATAATGGAGATAATTGATGCCATATACCATTAACAACTTTGACGGGACCCAACTAAAAGTAGTCGCAGACGGGACTATTGATAGACAATCTACAACCAGTTTAAACCTGATTGGAAGATTAGTTTCTGGATATGGTGAACTTCAACAAGAAAACTTTGTTTGGTTGTTACAAAACTTTGCCGGGACAGTTGAGCCTGTAAACAAAATACAAGGTCAAGTTTGGTTTGATAGGTCAACTAATGCGCTAAAACTGAAAGTCTACGACGGCACAGAATGGAAAAATATAAGCGTTACAAAGTCTGCTGTATCTGCACCAAGCTCTACAGCGGGCGATTTTTGGTATAAGAGTAATACAAAGCAATTATTCATAGGCACGGGCACAGGAACAAGTTGGACTCTTGTTGGTCCTGAAGCAGTTGAAGGATTTGCAGAAACAGGATTTAAGGCTGTTAGTGTTTTAGATACTACTAATGGTCCTCACCTTGTTGTAAAAATGATGATGAACGGCAAGGCAGTTGCGGCAATAAGCACTTCTTCCTTTCAAATCAAAACAACAGAAACCATGTATACAGATGGTTGGCGAGAGTTAATTGATGGATTTAATTTTAGAGGGTTTACGGCAACTGAAGTAGTTATTAACACTGCTACAATACATAATCTTAATGCTCCTTCACTTACTGTTGGCAGTGGTTTATCAGCAAGTTATATAGATGTTGATGATTTTTATGCCAACACAGCGACAATCGCAACCAAATTAGTTTCTACCTTTATTACAAGCGGATCTACTGCTACCAACGGCCTAATAGAAGGACAATGGAGTTTAACATCTGGATCAAGGTTAGCTTCAACATATGCCGACTTAGCAGAAAATTATCTTGCAGACAGCACTTATGGAGCCGGCCATGTAATGAAGTTTGGTGGCGAAAATGAAATTACCTTATGCGACAAGGATATGGACACACAGGTAGCAGGTATTATAAGTACTGCACCGGCATATTTAATGAATGAAAAGCATAAAGGCGAAGGGTTAACTTATCCAATTGCTATGGCTGGCCGTGTTCCGTGCTTTGTAAAAGGAAAAGTACGAAAAGGTGATCTTCTTGTTTCTGGATCTGGAGGTTATGCAAGATCAGAAACGCAACCTAAAATTGGTTCAGTAATTGCTAAGGCTATGGAGGATTATGATTCAACTGAAATTGGACTTATCGAAGTTATGGTGTGGCGAGGTTAAAATATGGCTTATGTAATAACAAAAACAACTGGCGAAAGATTAACGGTAGTCCAAGACGGAACTATTAATAATTCTACTGACCTAACTCTTATAGGTCGAAATTTTCCAAACTTTGGACAGATTCAAAATCAAAACTTTGTTAAACTTCTTGAAAACTTTGCCAGCGCTCGAAGCCCAAGTAAACCAATTAGAGGTCAACTGTGGTATGATAGCGGCGCCAAAAAATTAAAAGTTTTTAACGGTTCTAAGTTTAAGGGAATACCTGTAGTCGATAGTTCGGCAATTAGGCCTACGGATCAGGGTGGTGGCGATTTATGGTTTAACACAGAAGAAGAAAAGTTATATTACTTTGATGGTTCGACTTATACATTAATTGGTCCTCAGTTTAGCGGATTAGAAGCACAAAACGGTATTGTGCCTGCTCAGGTAGTTGATACATCTGGATTTACTCATTATATTCTAAAACATAGAGTACAGAATAGAGTATCTGGTTCCCCTGATACTGTTGCTATTACTGCCGCAGAAGATTTTACTCTGGCCAGCGAACCTGGGTTTACATTAATTAAGAGAGGTATTACGTTTAGTAATGCCAGTTCTATAGGTGATAGTGTTAATGGAGTATCAGGTGATACAATCCTTTGGGGCACGGCCGCAGATGCTCAACGTCTTGGCGGTGTAAATGCCGCAGACTTTGTAAGAGTAAGTGCTCCTACAATGACCGCCGGATTGTCTATTGGAACTGTTACAGCATCTCCTGCTATCAATATTAATTCAAATAGTTTTAAGCTTACTGTTGACGCAACTCAAAATGCAAGTTTAACCGTTGCAGGTAACTTAATTAGATTCTATGTAAACGATACTTTTGATATTTTAAACTTAGACGGCGGCGCTACAAAGGCACTCTTGCCAAACATTGCTGGCGCAGACGTTAACATAGGAAGTGTAACTAATCCTTTCAAATTTGTATACGCAGAAGCGACCAGTGCAAGATACGCTGACTTGGCAGAACGTTATAGAGCAGATGCTCCTTATGAGCCAGGAACTGTTTTAAAGATTGGCGGAACAGAAGAAGTTACAATATGCAATACTTACGAGGATGAACATGTAGCAGGTATTGTTAGTGCTAATCCTGCTTATGGAATGAATGACGATATACAACCTACTGAACGTTGCCCATTTATTGCTCTAAAAGGGCGTGTGCCAGTTAAGATAAAAGGACCATGCAAGAAAGGTGATATACTTGTTACTTCTGATTTCCCAGGTCATGCTGAAGTAAGAAGAACTGCTCAAAGACCTAATCCATTAGGCGTGCTTGGCAAAGCCTTACATGACTTTGACGGAGACTTTGGAATAGTTGAAGTTATGGTCATTTAAAAAGGACCTCTGGGGTCCTTTTTTTATACTTCTTCTTTAACCTTCTTTTTTGGCGGATCAATCGCATCTGCTTCTTTACGCAACCTTGCGGCTTCTTTGTAAAGAGCATCTGCCTTGCTACGCATTTCTGCCGGAGTCATTACTCCTACGGACTCAACTTCCGTATTGTAGGTTTCCACAGTTTTTTGAGATTCTGCGGCTGACTTAGCGGCCTTTTCTTCACGAGCTTTATCCCATTTACTTTTATATTCCTCTGGGGGTTGCTTTGGGCTTTTTTCAATTTTTTCGCCTTCAGGTACAATAGCTAATTCGTCTACTGTAACACCCTTTTGATCGGCAATCAATTTGTTGAGCTCATCTAATGGAATAGCAGTTTGAGCATTAGGAGTTACTAATACCATATGGGTAGGAACCTTTTTAAGGTGCCCATGAGTATGTAAAAACTCTAACATATTGTTACCGTCTGGAAATTTACGAACGGCAAGAATGTCGGCAAGTTCGTTAGCCTGCTGACCACTGTCGCTTTCCAATACGCTCATTAACCCATCATGATATGAGTCGGTCAAGCCCGAAGTGCCTACAACCAAAGCGTTGTGAGCATCGCCAGGCAACGTTCTATAGACAATAGCTAACCGTGCGCTATTGTTTTTCATCTTGCCAACATGTTTCATATTATTGTCCTTGTTGTGTTTGACCTTCAGCGGCCTGTTGTTGCGCGGCTGGAACAACGATATTTAAAAATCTGTCAAGTTTATTAAACACGTTTCCTACGCCTGCCATTTCAGCCGCTTTAAAAGCACCGCGACTTGCCGCAATGTCAATAATTGCACGAATATTCTGCAAATCTGTAACGGTTAGATCCGGTGCGCTTTCTTGCTTTTGTTCTTCCGACATGTTATCTCCTGTTTAAGTAAGGACACCCAAGTGTAAACATGGTTAATTCTCGAGCATCCTCAAATCCTATTTCTAAAATGGTTGTTAGTTTACCATCGTCTGCAACGCCAGATATCCGCCTTATGCAATATCTGCTATCCAAATTTTGATATATCCAAGCTTCGATTTCTTTCATAGAAACTAAATCTGAAAACTTAATGGTTTTGAAGTTTGGCGGCATCCTGTAAACCTTACGCATTTCTGTAAGATTTAAAGGATTTGGCCTTCCTTTAACTAACGCCATAATATACCTACTTTATTTATAGTAAGCAGTCTGACCGAAGGGTGCAATTATGGACTCGTTTCCATGAACCACAAACAGTGTTTCACAATACTCTTCGTCACCCCAAGTTCCGCAGGGATAACCGTCAGTAAACATAATAAACCGTTTGGGTTCGATGCCCTGTTCTTTCATAAAATCCCAATTAACCTCAAAGGCAGTACCGCCACCGCCTTGACATTTATATTCCATAATTTCGTCAGCGTTATCTCCGGTAAATTGAGCATAATTGTAAACACCGGTATCAAAGCACCACAGATCCAATTTGAAATCTTTGTATTCTTCCATAATGCCTTTGACTTCGCTAATAAAGTCCTTGGCCATTGCATCACTGATACTACCACTCATGTCAATAGCAACAGATACGTCAATAGTTTCCTCGTTCATCATACCGGGCAGTACAGCACCAGAATGTTGACTTTTGCGATTTGGGCGAGTAAAACTATAATTGCTCTTAATAATACTTTGGATGTTCATGCGAAGCAACTGTCGCCAATCCATCTTAGGTTCAGTGAAGTCTTGGATAAGACGTGAAATACTGGCTGGAAGACGACCTGCTCCTGCAGATTGTGCGGCACTGACCATAGCTTCCTTAATTTCATCGCGAATGGCCTTGCGCTCTTCGGGGGTTAGTTTAGGACGCTTACCCTTGCCGTCTTGATCACCGTCACCATCACCGTCGCCGTCACCTTCTTCGTCTAAGTGTTCGTCCAGCAACTCTCCGAGATCTTGGATGTTAATTTTTTCGGCCTTGTCGTAAAGTTCTTGATAGATTTGTTCGTAACTCCAGCCGCGGTATTTGTTATCTTGGAAGATTCGAATCCAAGTAGGAGCATTACCAATCTTTTCATCTTTAAGAATTTGATTTACAGCATAGTCTGCGGCGATATTAGACAATGTGGGATCTCGTCCATCTCGGCGTCCAAGATGATCGAACACATTATGAAGAACTTCGTGAGCAAAGCCAAACTCGCACTCTTTAGGAGTGAGCTTGTCGACAAAGCCCATATTAAAATAGAAATTCCTACCGTCGGTAGCCAAAGTAGCACACCAGTCAGATGCGTCAATAATCTGCATCCGGGTTGCCATGTTGCCAAAAAACGGATGGCGCAACAATAGACCTACTCGAGCAGTAATGAGCTTATCCAGAATTTTATTTTTTTCTTGCTGGGTATATTCTCGAGCATTTGCTTGAACCTTAACCTTTTCAGTTTTCATTACACTGGTCATAATAATCTCCGTTTAATGTAATTATTATACACTCATTTATCATTTAGAGCAAGTAAAAAGGGCCCTTGCGGGCCCAAAATTAACCTTCCATTGCTTGGATAATGTATTTGCCATACTTGTCATGGAACTTGTCAAAGTGTTGCAATTTACTTGCATCAAATGGCAAATTGTAGTTAGTAAGAGCAACCTTGGCACCCATAACAACCAGCTCAGTGGGGAAATTATCCATCATAAACTTGAAGAAGTTATCTGCCATAGAATCCCAATTCTTCACACGCTTCTTATCAGCAGTTTGAAGTTCGTAGCACAATGAAATTGCCAAAGAGTACATAGCTGAGATTTCTTTAATCTTTACGTTGTCAACCTTACCTGCCAGAATGTCTTCGGGCTTAGGCATCTGTTTAGCAACCTTACGGTGAGCCATAAACTTAACAGCAAGCCCTTCGCCAACAGCACCGGCAACAAGGTCAGTCAGCGTACCTTCGTCCATGTCATCGTCTTGGAGCAAGTCAGAAACAAAACTCCATGAGCGAGGAGTAGGAAATGACCGGCTTGCTGATTTAGGATCAAAGTCATAGAGGTCTTGCTTGGCAAAGCCAATATAACCTACAACCTGCTCATGGATTTGGTTATTGGTAGCCCATTGAAACCAATCTTCGTAATCAGTTTTCAACTCAAGGTGAATGAAACGGTTTGCCAACGGAGCAGGCATACGGAAAGTAACACCCTTGTCAGTTTCGCGGTTACCTGCGGCAACAATTGCCACGCCTTTGGGTAGAATGTAAGTACCAACTCGGCGATTCAAAATCAGCTGATATGCCGCCGCTTGAGTGGCAGGAGCCGCAGAGTTTAGTTCGTCAAGGAACAGGATCGCAGTAGATTCTGGATCAGTAGGAAGCTCTGCAGGAGGCGCCCAACTCATAGTGTTGGCTTGAGTATTGTAATAAGGAATACCTTTAATGTCAGTGGGTTCCCAAAGGCTCAAGCGAACGTCAATGACGTCTCGGTCAAACTCTTGACCAATTTGCTTAACGATATCCGACTTGCCGATACCTGGAGGACCCCACATGAAAACGGGACGCTGAATTTTGATGCACTTACGAAGACTACGCTTGGCTTCGTTAGGAGTAACAGTGCGATTACCTGAAAGTTTTTCTGCCATTTTTGCCTCTATGATAAGTTAAAACAGTTCCTTACTGTTCTAATAGTATACAATAGATCGGCAGTCTTGTCAATAAAATTATTGTTGTTTTTCTGCAACTTTGCTACGATTTTTACTTTCAAGGAACTTTAAAATATCGCCCGAAAATAGCACCAGTTGTATAGCCATTTTTTCAGTATAAACTTCTATAGATTTTGAATTGATATAAAATGGGCTATCTATGTAATTGTTTAATTGCAGTAGAGTTTTGGAAGATAAGTTTGGAGGTAGCGGGTTTTCAAAGTTAATTTGATAGCTTTTGAGCCCTGCCTGTTGAAATGCCACATGCCCACTTTCGGTAAGGCGCATATTGGCTTCGTTTTTAGTTCTTGGATTCCACCACCAGCTTTTTATATATGACTGAGCCGTTTTACCTTCTTTGGGCAAGCCCAAATTTTGTAAAACATATTTGGTTATTTTATCCCTCTGACTCATCCTCTACACGCTGGCCTGTGGTTAGTTTATAAACTGAAAAGTCTTTACAGTTGAATGTTTTATTCAATTTTTCTGCAAGATTAAAGGCATGCCCAGAATTGGAAAAACTTACTTTTTTATATTTTGGACCAACTTCTTGAGCAATCATACTGCTGATTTTCAAGTTTACTGGTCTGTCTTTGTAAAAAACAGCCCAAATGGCTTCAGCCTCTAAAACTTGTTCAGTCTTATAGTTAGTCTTATGTGTTACTTCTAATAACACTTTTGGCTTAGGCCTACTCATAAGTGCGCTCCAAATCTACGCACTTATTTATCGGTTTTACCGAAGAGTTCCGCCGTCCATATTAACGGATATTACGTCATCCGGTCTGTCTTTGGACATTTGATCTTCAAATTTTCCTACAAGACGTGTCATAACTAAGGCGAGGCAATCGCTTAATGCAACTGCCTCTTTTATATCAAGATTTAGTGTTTTTTGATTTGTTCTTGACGCAATTTTTGCTTTTTCTAAGAAGTTTTCTATAGGTAATGTGTTAATTTGTTTCATTGTCTTTTTTACCTACATTGTTGAGTATAGAACGCATTTCAATTTCTGTTTTAAACGGGCCCTTAAAAGGGTATCGTTCTAATGTAATCAGTTTAGGGCAAAAGCTCTTTACCCATCCTTTTCGGAACTGAATTACATAATATCCTGCACAATATTGACTCTTGCTCTTATTACTCTTTGCGTAAATGGGCAACTTCTTTTTAACATTGTACAATGGATTATAGGGCTTACTACTACAAGGGAAGTCGTAAACATTAAATTCTTCCTTAATAGTTTTGGGTTCATTCGTGGCAAATTTTTCAAATTGAACACCCAGCTTATCTATTACTTCTTGTAGGGTTCCTAATTCAATCTTTTGTCCTTGCCTATTGAAACTAAAGGTCTTTTTCTCTTTACTCAAAGTACCAATCTTTTCACCGTTTTGTTCAAGGATCCAATACTTGCCATCGATAATTGGTTTAGCATGAATTTCGGTCATAGTGCATACCTCGCATTAAGTGGTTCTGAATAGCTTTGTGCTTGTTCGGTAATTTTTTGCAAATCATATTCTGCACAAAATTTCATAAGACGAATCCCTACCTGGGGAATATTCTTTCCTTTTGAAATTTCACTGGTAATAGTTGTGCGAATAATTTCCTTAATATTATCTGGCTGTGCTCGTAGATCACACAACAGACGATTACGCTCGTAATCTTCTTTTACACGATGCTCTTTACCCTCATGGTCTACCCAACGCTGTAGCATCATGTTGTTCCAATTATATCCTTTGCTGTCTCGGTCGGCAAAGGCTTCACGAAGACCAACTTTGTTCTTAGAACCTTTTTCACGAACACCCGGATATGCGCTAAAAATATTATCGCTGGTATCACCACGCATACATTTCTCAAAAAGTAACCATTCTGGATCCGGTGCGGATTTTACCTCTTTAGTTTTCTTATCAACTACCGGCTTACCTTTGTCGTCAAAGTAACCTTCGTGAGTAGTAGTAACTCCCATCACACCATTGTATTGTTTTACGTTCGGTGAAATAAGTTGTGCGAAGTCGCCATCTGTACTGATAATAACATGATTGTCGTTTGGATGTAAGTCAATCCAGCCGGCAATTAAGTCGTCAGCTTCAAGTTGAGGATGTTGTAAAACAGTCGTGTTAGTTTTGTTTGTAACAAATTCTTTAAACTGATCAAAGGTTTCCCAAAAGACACGATCCTCCTCAGCCTCGCGAGGGCTGAGCGCGGCCCGAGCGTCGGAACGATTCCTCTTATAAGCTTCGTAATAATCTTTACGCCAAGAACGCCCCTCGAGAGCAAAAACAACATGGGTACCGTTAAAGTCTTTCCATGCCTTGCGTACAGAATTTAAAATTACATGTAGACTCATACCAACTTTATCATTGGTATCACCTCTAACTACGTGTCTGGCTCTGAAAAATGTATTGGCTGTGTCTACTAAGATGTAAGTCATTAACTCACCTCGGCTTTGCCGTCTCCGATATTGTTGACATTAATGTAACCGCTACTCCTACGTTCCATATTAACACCTGCCTCATTACCAACATTTCGGCAAAGTTCTTGGAACCATTGGTCAACGATTTCCTCTTCGCTGGAACCATTATAACCAGCTTCTTTTAATTTTAACACAAAATACTCATTCCAGTCAAGTTCGAAAAAACCATTTCTAATATTATCTGTGTTAACATGGGTATCGAGCACAGCTACGTAAGGCTCTTTCTTTTCAGTAGCCAATTCTTTAGGGGATAGTTTTGCAATTCTTTCTTCTTCCTTGAGTGCATCCTCAAGTTCACGAGCCTTGGATTCAGTCTCTTTTAATTTTTGTTCTACTTCTAATTTTCGTTGGATAGTTTCAGAAATGGCTTGTTCCATTTCTTCAATACCAAAAAGTTTTCTAAGTAATTTCTTCATCGTAAAGGCCCTATTAGGTTCCCCATTCATTCTTGAATAAAGGTACTTGTAATCTGTCGCTATATCTCCAACCTTCGTTCATGGCCATTGATGCAACATTTCGATTATTGAGGCTGTAAACGCTTTCTACACCTCCCACCGGCATAATGTAAACTGGACCTCTAAAACCGGCTTTCCTATATAATTCTACAGCTCGTTTAGCATCTTGTAAATCTTCTTCTGTGGCAATTACAAATTTAAGGTAAGTGTAACCTACGCTTTGATAATCTGTAACAACTAACGGTTTGATAGCATCGTCCCACTTTTCTCCGCTGTTAGGAAGCTTTGCACTTACGGAAAATGTTATTTCTCTATTGGGCTTTGTTCTCTTCCAAATCTTCAAATAAGATTTAAACTCGTCACTAAGTTCTTGAGTTCCGTTAGTTTCAAATGTAATTTCAGTTAATGAATCCATTAACGGGTTATCGAGCAATGCAGGATAGGCACGTTGCCAACCTAACAGTGGCTCTCCTCCTGTAATTACAAGATGTTCACTTTGCCATTCTTTGTGAGGCAACATTTGAACAATACTTTGTGCAATACTATCTGTAGTAAGTACAGGTGAGAGGTCTTTGAACCGTGGATCCCAAGAAGCATATGAATCGCAACCAGTATGTACTAATGGAAGATCTTTGTAGTTTTTAAACTCGCTAATTTTATTGGCAATTTCTTCTCTTTCTAAAGAGATTTGACCTCGAGGCATTCCAAATCCGCCACAGGTAAAGTTACAGCCAAACACTCGTAGGAAAACGGAAGGTACACCCATGTACCTTCCTTCACCTTGAATGCTGTAAAATAATTCGCTTACTTTTAATTTACTCATTGTAAATGATTGAACCTTTCTAAGAATGCCTCAACAAGGCAACTAAATTCTTCCCCGGTTTTAGTATTAGTGTAGTAAATCCAGGTACCATCATCTTTTACTATAACATCGTTTACTTGAAAGGTCTTGTCTACAGTTGTCCAAACACTACCTTTGTCGATCATATTATTAATTTTTGCAGCCATAATTACACCTTTTCGTAAGTTGCCCAGAAAATATCGGGCTTGCAAGGATAAAACTCTCCTTGTACGCCTTTAATTATAAAATCGCCCTCAGTTGCAATATGCTTTACCTTGAGGTGAACTCCATCCTCTAATGTACCAATTTCGGCTTCTCCCTTAGCAGTAGGATGCCTATCCTTAGCTATGTTTCCTAATGCAGGGCCACAAAATTCTTTCAGACGTTGAATACCTTCTTCAGAGTACTCAAATTCTAATGCATCAATTATTACTGGTCGCTTTCTATATTTCATTCTTGGTCCTTAAAATTATCACTGATGTAAGAGTTTATGTTATCAGCAATATCATAACCCCAGTTCCAGTTATTGTCGTAGGCTTCAGTCCATTCATCAGTATCTGGTTCCGCAGAGATATAACCTTCTATACCTGTAGCAAACCAATCTGCAAATATTTCAGGATCTACATAACCCTCTTCATCAACGACACCGTGCTTAGTTAAGATATCGCGTATCATATCTAAATTGGTTGTACCGTCTATACAATCTTCCAGCTCTTCGTCTGTTAAACTATTAACGTCAATTAATTTTTTTGAATCCATTAAAAATGTCACTCCATGAAATTTGTAAATTAAATGCTATGCATATTCTTTCTTGATCAGATGTTAACTCGGGAACATAATGCGGTACGTATCCGGGAAAACAAATCAACATACCTGTTTTTGGGATTATTGAAAAATGATCCTTACTATCAAATTTAATTGGAGCAACATCATTTTCAGCTTTAGCATAATAAACGGCACTAAATGGTTGATCTCTATGATCATGTAATATAGTTTTATCCCCTTTTTGATATGCGGCAATCCAACTTTCTACAACTTTTACTTTTCCTCTGTTATTAATACTTTTTTCAACTCTATCTTCTACAATAGAAATTAATTCGTTGAAGTCATTGGTTCTAAGATGGACCATATAATCTGAATGCCATGCCTTAACATTAGACTTATTAGAATGGGGATAGTTATTCTTGTAATTTAATATTTTGTCTATTATAGAATTTGAATCAATTAATAATGAAAGATCAAAAGTTAAAATTTGTGCAGTTATTTCAAAAGTTTTTTCATAAACAATAGGCTCAACGGCTAATTTTTCTGATAATTTTTTTTGAAGCTTTTCTTTAAACATTGATTACCTTAGGTATCATTTGACAAATACATCGTTAAATTGTTTGTTTACCCTAATAAATGTAGTGCATTTGTGAAGTTGCTTTAAACTTTCAGCACCGACATATGTACAAGCACTACGTAATCCGCCTAATATATCTAACACTGTCTCGTTTACAGAACCTCGATATGGAATACTAACTGTTCGGCCTTCTGAACTTCTATAGTTAGCTACACCACCGTGATGTTTGTTCATAGCAGTGTCTGAGCTCATACCATAAAACTCTACAAAGTCTTTGGTATCAACATAACGTTCCCCAGAAGTATTATCTAACTCGTTGCTGAGGTAAGATCTATGAATAACATCACCGCCACCTTCGTCGTGCCCTGCTAACATACCGCCCAACATTACAAAATCTGCGCCACCACCGAATGCTTTAGCCACATCCCCAGGACAAGTGCAACCACCGTCAGCAATAATATGAGCGCCCAAGCCATGAGCCGCATCCGCGCATTCGATAATTGCTGATAGTTGAGGATAACCAACGCCAGTTTGAATACGAGTAGTACATACACTGCCAGGCCCAATACCAACTTTAACAATATCAGCACCACGTAAAATTAACTCCTGTGTCATATCTGCTGTAACCACATTACCTGCAATAATAGTTTTATCGGGCCAGCGATCTCTCACTCGTGCAATAAAATCGCCAAATCGTTCGCTGTATCCGTTAGCTACATCTATACAAATAAACTGCGAGTTGAGACCAGTTACAATAGTATTTAGATTACGGAAATCATCGTCACTTGTACCTGTACTAACAGCATAAAAATCTGATTTAACTTTGAAACCAACATAGTTATCTATGTTTGTATTATAAGATTTTACCAAGCAGGTAAACAATTTATGTTCCTGCAATGCTTGGGCCATTTTAATTGTGCCAACGCCATCCATATTAGCGGCTATAATAGGAACGCCGCAATATTCGTAACCACTATGTTTAAATTTGTAAAGCCGAAAAAGATTTACCTCTTTGCGGCTTGACAAATTTGATCTTTTAGGACGAATGAGAACATCCCTAAAATCTAACTTTACTTCTTCTTCAATTCTCATAATTTTCTTAGTCTTCTACCTTAAACTCTTCGCCGGTATCTAAGTTAGTCAGCATAATAGGACCATAGATCCAATGTTCAGTATCATCATTCATCCAGCCGTCACTTTCCATGCCGTCATACCAATCTTCATCCCAGAGCGCTTGAATACGTTCACGTTCTTCCTCGGGCATATCATCCGGCCATTCCCAATCAACCCAACAGCCGTCGATCATGTCTTCCATTTCCCAGTCGTAGTCGGAAACTAAGACTTCATAACCTTCTGGATTTTCTAAATCAATATCTGGTTTTGTATCGCTTTCACAGGTCCAATTGCCCCAACGAAATCCTTCATCCTTGGTAACAACTACACCGTCTTTAACCCAGAATTGACGCTCTACAGCATTCTTTTTATGGTAATTTGAAATTCTCCAAGTAGCCATTATTTTTTCCTTGTTCGTTTCGGTGGCGGATTTATTTTCGCTTTACCGTTTTCAGCTTCATAGGCTGCAATAGCCTCTCTAACATCACGTTGGAGAGCATCCCAATCTGTTACTAATTCTACACGACCGTCTTCGTATTCAGTTCGTGTGCTGTGACTGCCTACAGTGATCTTAGGCCAAGTTTCTTTGGATTTTTTTCCTGTAATTCTGGGAATGTCTTCAGCAGTAAGTTTGCTGAGTTCTTCAGCAAACGCTTCGTTTAGATCGTCTACCTGTTCGTCTAACCAGTCTTTTGTTTTTTTCTTACGTGCCATGGTAACTCCTTATCGTGGGGCAAATTCTTGCTGTAATTTAATGTTATCAAAGAACTCTTTCTTAGTCCCTGCGTCAACTTTAAAAGCACCTTTAAGCACAGTGGTTTGTGTCAAAGAGCTATGTGCCATAATGCCTCGATTTTCACAACATCCGTGTACTGCTTGAATGTACACGCCTAAGTCTTTAGCTCCTGTTGCTTTTTCGATTTCCCGAGCAATGTCATTAGCAAGTTCCTCCTGGAGAGTACCGCGTCGGGCACACCACTGGGCAATTCGTGTATATTTCGATAGGCCGATAAGATGTTGAGCGGCAATAATACCAATATAAGCAACGCCAACCACAGGTTGGTGATGATGGCTACACATACTACGGAGCTCACTACGCACAACAAGCATACCTTCATAACGATCCTCCGAATCATTAGGGAATGATGTTGCGTCTGGTCTTGGATCATATCTACCTGCCATTATTTCATTAAAGTACATTTTTGCCAGTCGGCGAGCGGTACCCTTGCTGTTAGGATCTGTTTCTCGATCAATCAGCAGTGAGTCTAACACCTTTTCAAATGCTTCAGTTGCTTCGTCAATTAGTTTGTTTTTATTTGCATCTGTGATATATTCACTAATGTTATCGCCGGCCCAGAATCGTTTGCCGCCTGATTTCATTTTGTCACGAATGACTTGCGATAAATTTTTACTTGTGTCGGTCAATTATTGTTCTCCGATAATCTTAGTATTGTGTTCTTTTTAACTGCTGTATCAATCATATTTAGGTTTACGCCTACACTATTTGCATATTTTAGTATAGCACTTGTGTCCTTTGGAAAGCAATAGCCTCCAAATCCTAATGAGCCATCGGGACCTGGCACCATTAAGTGGCTGTCTCCAATTCGCTCATCAGCAGAAATCAATTCTGTTAGAATTTTATAGTTTACATTAGACTTGAGAGATAATTGATAAATCTCATTCATAAAAACTACTTTAGAAGCCAGGAACGAATTAATAGTATACTTTGCCAAAGATGCTTCTTCAATTTTGCAATGGAAAATATTTTTAAGCTGTGTTTGACCTTGCTTAATAATGCGTTCTGCTTCGTTTCTATAGGCTCCAACATCTCCGCCAATAATGCAAAATGTAGAATTTAGATAATCCGATTGAGCATTGGCCGCTGTAAGAAATTCGGGACTATGGACGAGGTTGGGATAAAGATTGTTTAGACGCCTATAGACATCTGGGGGTGCAGTAACTTTAGAAATAATTACGCCTTTGTAGTCTCCAAGCTTAGACAACACATCTTCCAAGATTGATGTATCACAGCTACCGTCCTCTTTTTGAGGACTTGGAACACAAACAAATATTCCGTCGCAATCGTAAAGATCTTTGATAGTTGACGTATATTGTTTTGCAGGATCTTTGTCCACGCAAACTGTTTCAATCCAAGAATGGTCAAACCCGCTTAACACTGCGGATCCAACAAATCCCATACCTACAATTCCTACTTTCAATTAAATTTCTCCAACAACGCTTTGGCACTGAAAAAATGTTCTGCCAGCGACTCAGTTTGCTTTTTAAGCAAAGGCAACCGAGTTTCGTAGTGATCCATATGCTCCATAATTTTTCTACAGAGGTCTGGACGATATACGGTGTATGAATCAAAACTTTCAGTCCATTTACTGGGATACTTGAAAGTGTCGAAATACATTTCTTTATAACTTAGTCTATCGGGCACCATTGGAATAGCATCAACAATAGCACCTTCGTAACAGCTAATGCCCAGTGTTTCTTGTAAATTGGCACTGAAAACTAACTTAGCTTCGCCCAGCAAGTTATGATATTCATTCTTAGTTAATTGCTGGTCCTGACATACCACAAATTCGTATTGCGGTAGATGATCTTTCAAATCTCTAAAAATAGCAATTTGCTTTTCGGGTGCAAGCCGGTGAGGAAACAAAATAAGATCTCTCTTCTTCATTCCTTTGTAAGGAGTAAGAGTATCTTGCATATATTCCATCGGCCAGCCTGATCGAATTATTTTAGGAAACTTTCCAGACATAATTTCGTCAAGGTCATCTTCCAACCATGGATTTTCCATAGAGCCATTGTCATTTAGTAAGTTGCGTACAAACATATCAATATGAAAGTCTGTGGCAAAATAGTTATAATCAATAGCGTGAAAGAAACTTTTCTCTGCGTTTCTTACCCATGGTGCATCACCAATAAGTCTACCGAGGAAATCTTGAGGATCATAACTGCCGGCATGCCATAGTGCATGAATCCAGACAGTTATGCCAAGGAGTTCACTCATGTATTTTAAGTTTATGATACCAGGATGCCAAGCATCAGTAAACAAAAAATGATCGCCAGACTTAATTGCTCCGGATGTAAATAGACGGCTAAATTCCTCAACTTGACGAGACTTATAGATATTAGTCCCGCCAAAATTGAGAAAGGCACCAGGAGTAGTGGCACGAGGAATATCTTCAGGACCAGAGACAACTTGAACTTTATGTCCTGCCCTTTTAAAAATTTCGGGTACATGTTTTTTCCATTGACCAGTATAACGGGTTTCGACTGATTCAAGGTCAACAATATATACTGTTGCCATTACTCGCCTTTGTCTTTACGGTCTTTCTTTTTGTTATTACGTGCCCAATCTTTGTATTCTTTAGACCTATACAAATGAGCTGGATTAAAGTCTAACAAATTAAACCTACAATGATCATGCCATGCCTCCAAATCTTCAAAGATTTTAGTGACCTCGGGCTTCATACGAAGGCTCTTTTGAATGTTAGCAGGAATACCCATAATGTTAAATTACCTCTGTTTTAAAATTTGATAAACGAACCATTTTCTCCATCTTCACTTACTTCAATCCAAATCTCTCGATTAGGATATCGTGCTGTGATTTCAGCGTGGAGATCTTCTGAAATCATCTCGCAGGATTTATGATTAAGTTCCAGCGTACCTTTATTATAAAGATTTTCTAACCAACGCTTGAACTGAATAAACTCAATATCACGATCATCGTGAAATACTTCAATGTAGACTTTAAAATGGAAGATGTGACGATGCGGAGTACCGAGGAAGCTAACGTCATATTCATCACCTGTTTTAAGTTTTGGATCAGTGGCCGCTGCCGGATACATGTGGATACCTTCCTTGCGAAAAGTAACCCAAATCATTTTTTTAGGACGAGTGTCTTGTTTAATAATCATTTAAGTAAGCCTTGTGCAAGTGATTGCACTTCATTATCGGTTAAGAAAAATTCATAAGTTGAAGTTTGAACAACTTCGCCATCTTTAATAGTTTCTTGAATAAAGTGTAACGCATTTAAATCTGCTGGCGCTAAACATTTCCAATTTAAAACTCTAAGGCGAAACGCCGGACTTTCTTTAACTACAAATTGTTTAAATTTCATAAAATATTGTCCTGACCGTATTGGTCCCAGTCGGTAAATTTGTTTTCATCTAACAATGATGTTAGCTTGTGAGTCCAAACACCTGCATTAGTAGCCGCAAAGTCTTTGTCGTCAATTTTAATTGTAGCATTATAATTGAATTGTGTCAAGTAAGGTAGCTTAACAGAAATCATCGGAATAAACCGACGGTTCTCACATAATCCGCTTTCGTGAAGTCCTTCTACTTCTCGTACATCCAAATCTAAAGTACACCAAAAATTCTCTTTCAATGCACTTTTAATCATATCTTCCCATAGGGACCAAGTTGCACTATCATTTACTCCGCCGGTTCGGAAACTTTGATTTGCTCCAAAATAGATATGTTCAACTTGATTCTTCTTAGCGGTAGCAAGAACCGTGCTTGGTTTGTGAACTCCAGTAACAAAAAGGGTTTCCATACCATAGGCAGGACTATGTTCTACCTCCTTACCGGTAAAAAACTCAATTGCTTCGGCTGTGCCAGACTTATATTCACGCTTCATTTGTAATGCCTTCTTCTAATGCTCGCAATTCATCGTCATCTGGATTTTCCAGATCGATTTCTGTTTGATTAGTTACTGTTTCAATTTCAAATAATGAACCAAATGTATTTTGTGCAGGACCACCACGTAAACGAGCACCTTCTAAACTACGTAAGAAAGGTCCGGCTTGTTCAATCATTTCAAAAGCTTCTGCTTTAGTCTTTGTATTAAACAAATCTTCAATAAAGTTGTTAAAGTATAGCACATTGCGCGGCACCCAATCACTATATTCGTCGCTCATATCGCCACCCTTAACTTTTTTCCAATGACGCCAGTTAATCTTACTTTGGTTCTTGGCAATTTCAATGTCCATTAATTGCTGAGCACGTTGAACAGCGACAATATGACAGTAGACATTATGTCCCATCATAAGGGCATACGCAAAACTATCCCAACTGGTCTTACCTTCCTTACCCAATTTGTTTAGCATGCCAGGCGCCATGTAACAAATATCACCCATGGTCAATCGGCGTCCGATTTCGCTTTCAAATGGGAAGGGGATGTCTGTTCCTGAAAGTGCTTTGTTATCTGGGGCTTTGTCCATAATAACACTCCACCTTTTTGGGGTGTGGACCGCGTTGGTGTAGACAAGTCCGTGTGCTGTTGCAATGAACGGTGAGGCGCAGTCAAAAGATATGGTAATTTCTTCATTGATGTGTTTCCTAATTTGCCTTTGTATAGAAGTAAGATAGCAACTCCAATCGAGCTGAGCTGTGCCCAGAAAGTGAATCCAGTTTTTGCCTTTTAGCAAACCATCTTCACGTAAGGTCATTATGCGCTTGAGCGTAATGTCCATCTTACACATATTAGCACCACCAAAGGCCCAACCCTCAGCTTCTTTACCAGCATAAGGACCGTTAGGATCGCTAAATTCTTTAACACCGTTATACCATTGTTCGGCAGTATCCCAATCACTGCCTTGTAACACGTTCAACCACTTAGTTTGACCCAACCGATTCTTCAGGAAATAATCATTATTGAATCTTGTTTTATCAAGACAGTCTTCGAAAGTTTTTAATCCAGTCTTGGGACTATGAATATGATCACAGGCCCAAGTTGGAACGTCGAGCATCATAGACCAATCAGCAGTTAATTCAAGCCATTCAAGAATCTTTTGACGAGTTTTGTTTGCTTCTGCACCTTCGAAGTTAAGCCAGTCAAACTTCAGAACACCCTTACCAATCTGGTAACCACCGGAGTCGCCGAGAATCATAGTATTGGCTCGATCTCTTTGTTGTATCATACTTTCTTGTACAATACTTTTTTGTAGATCAAGTTGTGCATGACCTGCCGAATAAAGAGCATACTTGTAGGTAAAATATCCTTGTTCGGGATTAAGGAAATTCATACCTTCAATTCCTCGATCGAAACCTGCAGGAATACGATCTTTTGGAACAAATTCTTCTAACCTTTGTTTTGCTACATAGGTAGAATAGAAAGAACTAATGGCTGGAAGATAAACAGCATAGTCTTTCTGTAATGGGGTTAAGTTAACTGGTGGATTTTTCATCTTGACTCAATAAAATGGTGGTCTTTAATTGTTCTGCTGAACGCAACAAATTTTCATGCGCGGCTTTAACAGCAGGATTAGATGCAATTAGCTTATCTAATTCTGCTTCTTTTTTCATAGCTTTCAAACTCCATTCAATAGCTTTTACAGCATCTTCATGGAGCGTGATTGTAGGATATGCTTCCCCAAAAGGTTGCCAAATATTACCATCGTAAACTTCCAACCTGTTATTGTTATGTCGAACCATACCTGTCATAGGTTGACCGTTATGGTTGTTAATATATGGGCTGGATGCAGACCCATTACTAATGTTCAAGTATGGTCCTACGTTTATGCTTTTAATCATTATGCCTGTGCCGGAATAATATATTTGTAAGTAGCCAAACCACTGTCAATAGTAATTTGCATAGCACCTTCATTACTGAAGCTCATTTCGCAGTTTCCAACATCTGCAATTTTGAGAATACTAAGAACGCTGGTAACTGGCCAAGTCCATGCTTTATTTAGGTTGCCACTAACATTGGTTGCAAAAATAAATTCTCCACCATGCGAGCTCATGTCACCAAAGATAAACTTTAAATTTCCTGCTTCAGTCTTTGCTAAGAATGTAGTATGTTCATTATTAGCACCGGCTTGGAAATTAAAACGCTGAATAGCCTGTAAGGTTGGCTGTACAGTGACATCCCACTTTACACCTTTGAACTTAACTGTTTTAAGCTTTTCATTAATGATTTCCGTATTCATAAAACGATAATCATTCTTGAAATCGCCTGCTTCATTTTCAAAGTGAATTCCAACAGGAATCTCTTCATCGTTTTTAGAAGCCTTAACAATATCAATCTTTGCCTTATCCTTGTATTCAGGACCGTCTAAGAGATACTTGAGCTTGTTAAGCTGAGGCATGCCAAACACACCAACCATATCAGGATTTGGCGCACTTGTTTCTGCTTGCATAATAACAGTTCGATCATCGGCCATTGAATCAATGGCAGTCTTATCTTCTGTTCCTGTAATTTTTACAATGTTTAGAAAACCTAAACTGTGAGTATGACTCACAATATCACGTAATAGATCTTGCATAATAGTTCCTTTTGTTAATTGTATTTAGAAAATCGTTAAATGTCAACAACATTTTATTCAAAACTGAATAATTGATTGAATGTGTTATCTTGTGTAGTCGAATCGAGATCCCATTCCAATACACCAATTAGGTTATCTAATTTGTTATTAATAATGGTAGCTTCCATTTCTCCATGATCAAAGGGAAGTTCTTGGAACCATTTTGGAAGTCTTAGTTCATCTACTGGATATGCCACACTTGTATAACCAAGTGGATTGTCTTTAAGTTTGCAAACAATCACTTTCATGCCGTCAACGATACCCATTGAATATTTGTCGTTGTTAAGGCGTTTAAGAGTATTCCAATTAATACTGGCACGTACATGCCCAGGCATATTGGCTTTACCTGCCTTCCTTTCCTTTTCCATATATTCAGTAATATTGTTTGCACGTTTGGGACTACCCTTTTCCCAACCAGGCCGGCTTTTAAATTCTGTTCTGAATTCAGTAATTCTCTCCAGAATTTCTTTTTCGTTTGCACCCGTTAGAACTCGCTCAAGAATTTCACTTAAAAAGTCTTGCATAAATTCAGGGGTGTCACTGCGCTTAAGATCTAAGCCCATGGCTTTAATCTTGCCAGGCTTGCCTTCTACGTCCAGTCGTTTGCCTTCTTTGTCATAATAAAGAACAGCATAACGCTTCTTAGTAATGAACAAGCCTTTAATAGCAACAATTTCACGACCAGCCTTGATAACTTCTCCACGACTCTTTGGGCAATGAAAAGCGTCTAACATAAACTGTGGGAATGTACCATTTACTTCTGAGGCAATAGTATCATATAGCTGAATTACGCTGTCTTTGTCCCACGGGATTTCTTTTTTCTCAATTTCTTTTTTGAGGGTTGTATAGGCTGAGAAGTATGCTGAATCTGTATCACCGTAGATGATGGATTTTCCAACGTGGTTGTATTCTCCGGTAACAACTTCATTGATCTTAGAAGCCATATGACGTGCGATCTGTCTTCCGGTAAGTGTGGTTGACTGACCGATACGATTATCGAAAAACCTACAACCAACATTAAGAATAGCACCGTATAAGGAGTTAAGATTAATTTTCTTAACAAGTTGGCGCTTATCCCAATACTCTTCCTCAATTTTGTTTTCGGCCTTAATAGCTTCTTTAAGCTTAGCCTGCATTTCCTTACGCTCAGCATACCAGCGTTTAAGGAGACCTGGAATAATTCCTTCATGTTCGTGTGTGAAGATAGTACCATTTGCAGATAACATCCAAGGTTGATTGCTGTCAAAGATAAGTTCATATATTTGAGCCCCGCTCATTATAGAAGTTTCGCCATTTTCCCAATCAATTATAATATCAGTTGTTCGATTTTGACTCATCACATGTTCGTATTCGATTGTGCCAAATCGACCTTCCCACGCTGCCGCAAAACTTTTACCTTTGGCTATTTCTCCCTCAATATACGCTTTTGTATACTCTTGTCGAAGTTGACCTATAATTGTTTCTGGGCCCATGTTAAGGGCACGAATCACAGACGGATACAGCGAGTTAATATCCATTGAACCTATGTAGTCATGAAGACCTTTCTTAGGATATGCAACATACGCACCAGCGGCTTGTGTATCTAATTCTTCGTCTCGTTTAGGTCTTCCAGGAACAATCATTCCTCGATGATGCGCCTCATTAATAATAGCCTGTTCGGTAACTGCTACAGCTCCCATTGTAGTTTGAATAAGAACTGTGTTTTCATGTGCAATCGTATTTGCAAGATCAATAAACTTTAATTTTTTATCAATCTTATCGATCAGTAAACAGTCTTGTCTGTTGTATTCTATGAACGTTTTGAAGTCATTGTTGTAGAGTTGATCCAATGTGCCTTCGTACTGTGTTTTACGTTCACCGAGTTCGTATTCCGCAATGGCATCCAAACGATAGGAGTGTCTTTCTTCGTATGTGTATTTTCTGTAGAGCTCAAGGTAGTCAACATGCACTCGTCCAACCAAGTCATAGGTTGTCGCAGTTTTGCCATATTTTTCATATTCTCTCTTCTTAGGGAATTTGTCAAACAAACAAAAACGTCTTGTATCATCTTTGCTTAGAACTTTAGTAACACGATTAACAGTATACGGAATATCAAAACCTTCGCTGTTCCAACCAGTTAAAATATCAGCATCTTCGATAAGCTGTAGAAATGTTTCTAACAGATCTGCTTCATTATCAAATAGCAGTGTGTTAGGAAAATTCTTAATTTGCTCTTGTGCTTGTTCCATGGTAAGAGTCTTAGGCGGAACTGCAAGACAAACAAGAGTATCTAACCATTGCAAATGAATTGCAATAGCAGTAATTGGCATGAACGCATCGTCCGGTGATGCATATCCACGTTCTGGATCGAAGTCAACCTCAATATCGAAAAACGCTACGTTTAGCTTAGGGGCATCTTTTCCGAGGTAGTTATCTTCGAGGCAACGGAAGATAGGATTGATGTCATATTCATATAGACGCTGGTTGCTATGAATACGTTGTTCTTTTTGGAATTCTTTATAAGTCTTTGAGCTAACTCTGCTTAAGCTCTCACTGTAAATTGACTTATATTTTCCCTTAGGGTCAGGGTAATAAAAAATGTATCTTGCAGGATAATCTATATAAATCCTGCCCTTCTTAGAATCACGTTCGACAATCTGTACGATGTCTTTGTCGCGATCCCATACGGCATCAACATAACTCATATTTTTCCTCTCCCGATTATGGCCGGTTTACCTTTTCAATAGCGACTTGTGGCTCGCTGAACCTTTATAAAAAAATATTTATAGGTATAGTTTGACAACACCTGCAACATAGATTAGGCTTATAACAGCTTGTACAAAAAACAAACTCCATTTTTGCCAAATGTAACCTAATACTACCCAGGCCAGATTACCAAACAACAGCACCCAAATATTCAATGGATACACATTAAAGCTTGTTAGGACTACACCTGCTAATAGAACAGCGGTGCAGACCCATTCAAACCAAAATTCCCAAGGCTTGTTAAAAATGTTTTTAAAATTAATCTTCTCTACGATTTGCATGTCCTGAGATATCTACAATAGTTTCGAGGTCGTCAAACTCGCGGAATACTTGATCCCATTGATCTTTCATTGCAATTTTAATTGCTTTGCGGATAATTGCAGGTTTAACTTCGAGTTCCTCTGCAACAGCCTTGATAGTTTCGTTTAGGCCTTCAGTAAGGTCTTGAATTTCCTGCATTACTGTTACGCCTTCGGAAATGATTTGTTTAATTTTAGCTTGTTCAGGGGCGCCAAATGATTTACCCATAAGTAATCTCCTTAAGTTATAGTTTAAATGATATTTTGAAAGTTGTCAAGTCAACGCTTGATAGTAGGACCGCCAAAGATAGATACGCCTTTCATATCTAAGGCGTTTTTGCCTGTGTTGCTTTTTGGTTTTGGCTGTGGGGGAGCTTTAGTTCCAGAACCAGTCCATGGGCTTCCGGTATATGATTTTTTGCCTCTGGCCTTTCCTGGACTGTGATGAGGATTTGGTACAGTGGCTATATTGCCCGAAGATGTTGCACCAGCAGTTGCGGCTTCTATAAGTTCGATAATCCTCATTTTTTATTCCAATTATTAACAGGACTGAGAGTGTTTGTATCGCCCGGTTCCTTAGAATGAAGATCACCGTCATTCATATCTGTATAGCTTGCTCCGGCAAGCTTGTAAACTTGCTTAAGCATTTTTTGTTCAATATCTGTGTAAGGATGTGCTGACTTTTGTTTACCAATCCATGTTTTGGTGTCTATCTCTACAGGGTTAGTTCCGTCTGAACATGCTAAGGCCATTCCAAGTCTAAACATTACGTAGTCACTGTTTGCTCTTTCAGCATCGCGAAACAAATGCAAACCTGCTGTTGCATCATGTTCGTCTTTAGGAAGCTTTCCTTGTTTAGCTTCCTTAATAATAAATTCCTTAGCTCTCATATTAGCAATTCCAACGACGTAATGCCTTATTGATCGGACTATCTGGATCTCTCTTAGTTTTTGCACTGGCATGAGCTTTTTTCATACCACTCATTCGAGAGCAAAAACTTTTACGACGCTTTGACGCCTTGCTTCCTTTTTTAAGTTTACTTGGTTTAGTTGTTACAGCAGTTTTTAATTTACTACCCGGATTTTCGCGACGATAGGCATTAACAGCCTTTTGGCTCATGCCGTCCGTCTTGTCTTTTTTATTGACCTTTTGCCAATCTTCGGTAATAAACTCTTTTGCTCTCATCTCTTTAAGGACGACTTAATCATCCACCCGTGTTTACGATGTGCATCCATTCTGCCTGCAACAAAGTCACTAAAACCAAATTCCTTGTTTCTTTCACTTACTTCAAAAGTGAGTTTGAGAATATTAATCAAACGCTCGTTATCTTGTAACAATTCCATTAGCATTTGATCCTTGGGTAAAATTTCATTTTCGTCTTGAATCTGACTTAGCATATTAAATCTTGCCAAGCTTGCTGGAGCATAAGCTCCCATAGCACGAATTTGTTCAGCAAATGTGTCTATACTGCCGTACACTTCTTCATATATTTTACCAAATAGATCGTGGTATTGTAAAAAGTCTTCACCTTCTACATTCCAATGAAAATTCTGTGCCTTTAAGTAAAAACTAAAGGAACTTGCGAAAGCAATTTTAGCGGCGTTCTGTAATTCTTCCATGATGAAATATTTACCTAATTAATTTATTTACAGCTTTAGCCAGTTCATGATTCCAGCTTTCACCTAAATCTACAACCTTTTGTTTATGTTTTTGCTGACCTTGTTTTTGTTCTTTTTTCTTATCTCTATGCTTGCCGCCACCTGTTTGTGGACGTAATGGGCCTTGGCGCGGTTTTTGTTTAACAGGGACTGTAACAGTTTCTTTACTTTCGTCTATATCT
>JACCDG010410294.1_pt1 | contig 60877 bp, 46 predicted proteins | sample 7442471 | NCBI WGS metagenome assembly JACCDG01 (sample SAMN15323444, study PRJNA562643) | freshwater metagenome | isolation source: river surface water | place: USA:Blue River Watershed | collected 2017-08-17 | reverse complement strand
GATTCGAGAATCGCGGCAAGCGAGGCAGCTGCGATTCCTTTCCCTAAAGAAGAAACCACACCACCAGTGACAAAAACGTATTTGGTCATCGCTTAAGCTCTGTTGGAAAAAGTAATTATAACGATAGCGACTATGTCAGGATAATTTCTTAGCTCACCCAATAACTCAAAGGCTTAGCAAGCTTTTGCTTGTTAGCCCTCCAATTTCTCGGCTGACATTTAGCGATCTCATATGGTTTTTTGCCAACCCAGCCCGCTGTCTAGAATTCGTAAATTGGCTTTCTGCATCATTCCAAATTTTGAAACACCCTAGCCAATTTCGCAAATCACACAATATTGCCTATTTTTTAAGCAATTAGTGGGATTTTTTTGATAATTAAGTCTTATATAAGACATGAAATTGGAATTACAATAGACTGGTTAGGGAATCATGCCCTGCTTAGCCTTACTGTTGATAACTCTTACCCAATAGGAAATACGATGCTAGAAGCCTATAACGCCCAAGTTGCGGAACGCGCAGCCCTTGGAATTCCAGCCCTCCCCCTAACTAAAGATCAAACAGCTGAGCTGGTTGGCCTTCTCAAAAATCCCCCAAAGGGAAAAGAAGCGGAATTGGTGGAACTGATTACCAATCGCGTACCTGCTGGTGTAGATGAATCCGCCAAAGTGAAGGCGGAGTTTTTAGATGCCGTTGCTAAGGGAACTGAGAAAAGCCCCTTGATTTCACGCATCAAAGCAACAGAGCTCTTGGGTACTATGCTGGGCGGCTACAACATTAAGCCTTTAGTTGAATTGTTATCAGATGCTGAGTGCGCTGCAACTGCAGCAGCAGCATTGAAAAAAACCTTATTAATGTTCGACTACTTTCATGATGTTCAGGAACTGGCGGAAAAAGGTAACGCGGAAGCTAAAGGCGTACTGCAAAGCTGGGCTAATGCAGAGTGGTTCACAAGCCGCCCTGCTGTTCCAGAAAGCATGAAGCTCACCGTATTTAAAGTTACTGGCGAAACCAATACTGACGATCTCTCGCCTGCCCCTGATGCGTGGAGTCGCCCAGATATTCCATTGCACGCAACCATCATGCTGAAAAATCCACGTCCCGGCATCGAGCCTGACGAGGCTGGTGTTCGCGGCCCAATGAAACAAATTGAAGCCCTCCAGAAGAAAGGCAATCAAATTGCCTATGTCGGTGATGTTGTTGGAACAGGCTCTTCACGTAAATCTGCAACGAACTCCGTCTTATGGTGGACTGGCCAAGATATTCCTTTCGTGCCGAATAAGCGCTTTGGTGGAGTTTGCTTGGGCACAAAGATTGCCCCAATCTTCTTCAACACGATGGAAGATGCAGGCGCATTGCCAATTGAGTTAGATGTTTCTGATATGAATATGGGTGATGAAATTGAATTGCGTCCATACGAAGGCAAAGCATTTAAGAACGGAAAAGAAATTGCCTCTTTTTCATTAAAGTCACCGGTGATTTTGGATGAAGTTCGTGCAGGCGGCCGTATTCCTTTGATCGTCGGTCGCGGCCTCACAGCCAAAGCACGTGCAGCGCTTGGTTTGCCAGCTTCTACAGAATTCCGCATTCCAGTTAGCCCGCCAGATAATAAAAAAGGTTTCAGTTTGGCCCAGAAGATGGTGGGTCGCGCATGTGGACTGCCAGAGGGTCAAGGCGTTCGCCCAGACACCTATTGCGAACCACACATGACTACGGTCGGCTCACAAGACACCACTGGTCCAATGACCCGCGATGAATTGAAAGACTTGGCTTGCTTAGGCTTCTCTGCTGACTTGGTAATGCAATCCTTCTGCCATACCTCTGCTTATCCAAAGCCAGTGGACATTCGCACTCATCATGAGTTACCAGCATTTATGACTAATCGCGGCGGTGTTGCATTGCGTCCAGGCGATGGCGTAATCCATAGTTGGTTAAACCGCTTGCTCCTGCCCGATACCTGCGGTACTGGTGGCGATAGTCACACCCGCTTCCCAATCGGCATCTCCTTCCCTGCCGGCTCCGGTTTAGTTGCTTTTGCTGCCGCCACCGGTGTAATGCCTTTGGATATGCCTGAGTCTGTATTGGTTCGCTTCAAAGGAAAAATGCAGCCTGGTATCACTTTGCGCGATATGGTTAATGCAATTCCTTTGTATGCGATTAAAAAAGGTTTGCTGACTGTTGAGAAGCAAGGCAAGAAAAATATTTTCTCTGGCCGCATCTTAGAAATCGAAGGCTTGCCTGATCTTAAAGTAGAACAAGCATTTGAATTGTCAGACGCCTCTGCAGAACGCTCAGCCGCGGGTTGCGCGATTCAGTTAAGCAAAGAGCCAATCATTGAATACATGCGCTCTAACATCACTTTAATGAAGTGGATGATTGCAAACGGTTATGAAGATAAGCGTACTTTAGGTCGTCGTATTAAGGCGATGGAAGCTTGGATCGCAAAACCGGATTTACTCAAAGCGGACGCAGATGCTGACTACGCTGAAGTTATTGAAATCGACATGAGCGAAATCAAAGAGCCGATCTTGGCCTGCCCTAACGATCCAGATGATGTGAAGTTCTTGTCTGAAGTTTCTGGTGAAAAGATCGACGAAGTATTTATCGGCTCTTGCATGACCAACATTGGCCACTTCCGTGCAGCTGGCCAGGTTCTTCAAGGCAAAAAAGATATGCCTACTCGTCTCTGGGTGGCCCCTCCAACCAAGATGGACCAGATGATTTTGACCGAAGAAGGCTATTACGGCATTCTGGGTGCTACAGGCGCTCGTATGGAAACTCCAGGTTGCTCACTCTGTATGGGTAACCAGGCGCAGATCCGCAAAGGTTCAACTGCAGTATCCACTTCGACACGTAACTTCCCGAATCGTTTAGGTATTGATACCCGCGTGTACCTTGCCTCTGCTGAGCTTTCAGCGGTTGCAGCACTCTTGGGTCGCTTGCCTACACCACAGGAATACTTCGAACAAGTTGAGTCATTAAATGCAAAAGCTGGTGAAGTTTATAAGTACATGAACTTTGACAAGATTAAGTCATTCAGCGATGTTGCTGACACCGTGACAGTCTAAGCAGCGATGCGCCCTGATACTCGGGGCAGTAAAAAAGGCGATCAGTTGATCGCCTTTTTTCTTGTTATTTTTTTATATGAGCATTTAGATGAACAATTTATTTTCTTGATGGGCGTTTTCTCGGTTTAAGCCTGATACCCAGGTATTGGTTGGCAATCCGGTTTTTTCCATCAGCAACTTAGCGCGCTTAGAGACCTCTTTCCACTCCACGTCTAGCTGAGGACCTTTGAATGCAATGGCTACTACATTGCAATCGTGTGACTCTGGAAATAACAGAACCCGATTATCAAACGCTTCGCATATATTATTCAGATTAACGTCAAAACTCTTGTGGCGAGAAAACAAGTTGACCGTTAATACACCAGGGGATTTCAGAATGTCGAAACAACCCTTGTAGAAGTCTAAAGAGCTGGCTGCCGGTCCATCACAAATGGCATCATAAAGATCAACTTGAACCGCATCAAAGTGATTCTGATATTTTGTATTTTGAACAAAAGTCTTGGCATCTGTTTGCAAGGTTTCCAGACGACGATCATCGTCAGGCGTGAAAAACATACTCCGAGCAGAAACGATTACAGCAGGATTTAGCTCAACAACTGTGGTTTTGACTGCAGGGCAGTAACGATGCGTGAACTTTGTCAGAGCACCAGTACCCAAACCAAGTTGGGCAATACGCATACCGGGCTTAGTCTCCAAAAAAAGTAGCCAAGCCATCATCTGTTGGTTGTACTCAAGGTAAATTTCATCCGGGTCACGGATGCGCATTGCACCTTGAATTAACTCACTACCAAAGTGCAGATAACGTACTCCACCACTCTCAGAAAACGTGACCGGCTCCATAGCCATGGATACATCTGACATGAATTATTTTGCCCAGACTCTAGCGTTGCGGAATAAACGCATCCACGGACTAGCTCCATCAGGCGTATCTAACCATTGCTTTGGAGCCCAGCTCATTTGCACAGCCCTGAATACGCGTTCAGGATGCGGCATCATGACCGTGAAACGACCATCGGGGGTCGTGACACCAGTCAAGCCACCAGGCGAGCCGTTCGGATTCATTGGGTAGGTTTCCGTTGGGTTGCCTTGGTGATCCACAAAGCGTAAAGCGGTCAATCCCTGATTCTGAAGCACTTCAAAATTACCCTGCTGACTAAAATTAGCAAAGCCTTCACCATGCGCAATCGCAATCGGCAGTTGGCTACCTGTCATTCCCTGTGTGAAGATTGAGGGCGATGCCATTACTTCAGCCATCACCAAGCGAGCCTCATACTGCTCAGATTGGTTGCGCGTAAATTTAGGCCAAGCTTCTGCACCCGGAATGATCCCAGAGAGATTGCTCATCATTTGGCAACCATTACAGACACCCAATGCAAAGCTGTCTTGACGGTCGAAGAATGCGGAAAACTGATCGCGTAATTGACTATTAAAGAGAATGGTTTTTGCCCAACCCTCGCCTGCACCCAATACATCTCCGTAACTAAATCCGCCGCAGGCAATCAATCCACGAAAATCATCTAACTTTGATTTACCGGAAAGTAAATCTGACATGTGCACGTCATAGCTATCAAAACCAGCCCAGTTCATGGCGTAAGCCATTTCTACATGAGAGTTCACGCCCTGCTCGCGCAAGATAGCAACCTTAGGTCGCGCGCTCTTGTTGAGGAATGGTGCTGCAACGTCAACCGCCATATCAAAGGTCAGTTTTGGTGACATCCCGGCATCGCTTATGTTATCCAGCAGCGCGAACTCACTATCAGCACAATCTGGGTTATCACGTAAACGAGCTATTTGATAGCTGGTATTAGTCCACATCTTTTGGAGCACTTCACGTGGCTCCGCAAAGATATTTTTAGCATCGCGCCAAATTTCGATACGTCCGGTGGTATTAGGCTTTGCAATCACATGACTATGTGCACTGAGGTTTAACTTACGCAAAACGGCAAATACTGCATCCCGATCAGCTTTACGAATCTGAATTACTGCACCGAGCTCTTCATTAAATAAAGCGCGCATGGTTTGCTCGTGACGGCGGCCAGAAACTTGTTGCGCCCAGTTCTTAGCATCGCCCCAATCAGCTTCTTGACCAACATCTACTGCAATCATGTCGACATTGATAGAGATGCCAATGTGTGATGCAAAAGACATCTCTGCGATACATGCAAACAAACCCCCATCAGAGCGATCGTGGTAAGCCAGTAATTGATCTTGCTTACGCAACTCAATCATGGCCGCAGCCAAGGCCTTGAGATCTTCTGGATGATCTACGTTGGGAGCTGATTTTCCGGACTGATTGAGCACTTGAGCCAGAATGCTTCCAGCCATACGATTTTTGCCTCGACCCAAATCAATCAGAATCAACTCGGTTTCTAAGGCTGCTCCAGATTCATCCTTCAGCTTTAGTAAAGGTGTCGTAGTTTTACGAACATCTTGAACTGGAGCAAAAGCAGAGATGATTAATGAAACTGGTGAAACCACCTTCTTGGCTTGATCACCCTCATTCCATGCGGTAGCCATAGATAAGGAATCCTTGCCAACCGGAATTGATATCCCAAGAGCTGGACATAAATCCATACCAATCGCTTGAACTGAGTCATATAGCTTTGCATCTTCACCGGGTGCGCCACAAGCAGCCATCCAGTTAGCGGAAAGCTTAACGTCTTCTAGGCGACGAATATCCGCAGCTAATAAATTGGTAATGGCTTCACCCACAGCCATTTTTGCAGCGGCTGGTGCATCAATTACGGCTAATGGAGTACGCTCGCCCATGGACATGACTTCACCGCGGTAACCCTTGTAATCCATTAAGGTAACTGCGCAGTCAGCGACAGGAACTTGCCATGGACCCACAAATGGGTCACGTGCATTGAGGCCGCCAACAGTGCGATCCCCAATCGTGATTAAGAATGATTTACTAGAAACGGTTGGTTGTTGCAAGACCCAGGCAACCGATTGAGCCAAATCAGCATCAGTGACATCTAATTCCTCAAACTCTTGAGCAACTCGCTTCACGTCACGATGCATACGCGGAGGCTTACCAAGCAATACCTCCATTGGCATATCAATCGGCATAGCCGCATCACTACCAGCAATTTCTTTACTATCGCTTAACTGAAGCTGTCGTTCAGTCGTTGCTTCACCGACTACGGCAAATGGACAACGCTCACGCTCACAGAGTGACTTAAAGAGCTCTAGATCTTTAGCTTCGATTGCAAGAACATAGCGCTCTTGAGATTCGTTACACCAAATCTCTGCAGGACTCATGCCACTCTCTTCAAGTGGAACCTTGCGCAATTGAAATTGCGCACCTAAGCCAGCACCATCAGCAAGCTCCGGGAATGCATTAGATACCCCACCAGCGCCGACGTCGTGAATAGAAACAATCGGATTATCTTGGCCCATAGCAATACAAGCATTAATAACCTCTTGCGCACGACGCTCCATTTCAGGGTTGCCGCGTTGAACCGAGTCGAAATCTAAATCTGCAGTATTAGTCCCAGTGGCAACGGAACTACCAGTTGCGCCACCCATACCAATGCGCATACCAGGTCCACCCAATTGAATAAATAAGTGCCCCGCTTTAATCTGCTTCTTCGCCGTATGAATGGCATCAATGCTACCGATGCCACCCGCAATCATGATTGGCTTGTGATACCCGCGACGAACACCTTCTAAAGTTTGCTCAAAGACACGGAAATAACCACCTAAAATTGGACGACCAAATTCATTATTAAATGCAGCGCCACCCAATGGACCATCGATCATGATTTGGAGCGGTGTTGCAATGCGTTCGGGCTTGCCGTACTTTTCAGATTCCCATGGCAAATCAGTGCCAGGAATATTCAAATTGGATACAGAGAAGCCGGTAAGCCCCGCCTTAGGGCGTCCACCGACACCAGTAGCACCCTCATCCCGAATCTCGCCACCAGCACCTGTAGAAGCGCCTGGAAACGGTGCAATCGCCGTTGGATGATTGTGTGTCTCTACCTTCATCAAGGTATGAACAAGGCGCGTATCTTTTTCATAACGACGATCTTGGCCTTTTGGCGACCAAGTTTCTGACTCGGCCCCCGCCATGACTGCTGAGTTGTCAGAATAAGCGACGATCGTGCCTTCGGGTTGTAACTGATGGGTATTGCGAATCATCGCAAATAGAGACTTCTCTTGATCATCACCATCAATTGTCCAACTGGAATTAAATATCTTATGACGGCAATGCTCACTGTTTGCCTGTGCAAACATAATTAATTCAACGTCGCTAGGATTGCGCTCTAAGCGAATGAAATTCTCAACTAGGTAAAGTACCTCGTCCTCTGAAAGTGCAAGACCCAATTCTTGATTGGCCCTATCTAAGGCTGCTCTACCCTCGGTGAGTACTGGGATGCGCACGAAAGGTTTGTCAGGCAAAGATTGATATAAAGTACTTGCTTCGTTAACGTCGCTGATTACATGCTCAGTCATTCGGTCATGCAGAGATGCCAATATCGATTGCGCTTGTTCTGCGTTCAGCGATTTTTTACTTTGCCATGCGTATTGAACGCCGCGCTCAATACGTAAAATGTGTAGGCCGCACTGGCGAGCAATATCCGTAGCTTTACTAGCCCATGGTGAAACCGTGCCAAAACGGGGAATGGTAATTGCAGTTTGTTTATCTGCTGCCTTGGTAAATAAAGATGCGCCACCCTTCATGTGTGACACAAAAGGCTGGCCATAAGTCAGAAGACTTTCTAGCACCCCTTTATCTTTGGAGTTGAGTTCGGACTCAGACCAAATGAAATGAAGATATTGAGCCTCGATGGACTCAAGCTGGATTCCTTGGGCTGCGAGCGAAGCTAAAAGTCGCTGTTGGCGGAAGGCTGAAAGGGCATTTGCCCCGGGCAAGCAACAGAATGATGACATGCCAAGATTATAAGGTTTTGATCAGACGAGGCGTCCGCCCTGAAGACTTAATTGGCGTTTGCACCGTGCAGCCAAGGCTGGATCGTGCGTTACCAGAACCAGGGTTGAAGAATTCTCCCGATTCAGCTCGAAAAGGAGCTCAATCACCTTATTACCGCTGACCTCATCCAGGCTTCCAGTTGGCTCATCAGCAAAGAGGATGGCAGGCTTATTTACAAAAGCACGAGCAAGCGCTACTCGTTGCTGCTCGCCCCCAGAAAGAGTCTTAGGGAAATGGTTTGCCCTAAGCTCAAGACCAACCTTCTCCAGCCATTGATGGGCGGCACGCCTAGCCTCGGCCTGGTCTACGCCAGCCATCTCTAGGGGCAGCATAACGTTCTCTAGGGCTGTTAGATGGGGCAATAATTGGAACGATTGAAAAACAAAGCCTACAAACTGACCGCGAAGACGAGCCCTGCCATCTTCATCCAGTTGATTGAGGTTCCGCCCCATTAGCTCAATCTGACCCGTACTCGGTAAATCCAGGCCAGCCAGGAGGCTTAACAGGGTACTCTTTCCAGAGCCGGATGCCCCAACAATGGCCACACTCTCGCCCCGCTCAATTTGAAAGCTAAGATCATGCAAAATGACCAAGTCTCCATCAGCCGCACTAACCAGCTTGCCCACCCGATCGGCAACAATGGAAATAGACTGTTTGTTCATGTGGAAAATTTTCTAGAATGGAAAAATGCGGATCAAATTCTTAACTGTAAATAAATTTCTTATAGGTCTATTTTGCCTCGTAACGAGCATTTATTCCTGGGCGCAAGCAAACCCAGTGATCCTCGTGCTTGGTGATAGCCTTTCTGCAGAGTATGGGCTGCCACGTGGGACGGGTTGGGTTAGCCTACTTGAAGAGCGGCTAGCCAAGGATAAAAGTCCTTGGACCGTATTGAATGCCAGCATTAGCGGTGAAACTAGTTCGGGTGGGCTTACCCGACTGCCCAAGCTCCTGAGTCAGAAAAAGCCTGGAATCGTCTTAATTGAGCTGGGAGCAAATGATGCTTTGCGTGGTTTGCCAGTGAGCGACACTGAAAGAAATTTAAGCAAGATGATTCAGATGAGCAAAAAGTCTGGCGCCAAGGTTTTGCTCTGTGGCATTCAGATCCCCTCAAACTATGGCCAAACTTACACCACGCAATTTAAGAAGCTCTACCCGCAACTTGCTAAGCAAGAGCAGATTGAGTTGCTGCCGTTTTTCTTGGAAGGCGTTGCAACTAAACCAGAATTTTTTCAGGCAGACCGATTACACCCTAATGTTCAAGCGCAAAGCATTATCTTTAAAAACGTATGGGGCTCAATGGCCCCATACAGTAGCTTGCTGAAAACAATACCCTAGCTTTAGCTACCAGCACTTCCCGAGCTTGCTTGTTTGAGGGGATTAATGACTTTAACGCCGGCACTATTGCGCCAGTAAGCCATAAAACCAGAAAACTCTGACTGTGCAGCAAGCGCTTGAATCTGTTGCGCTTGTGCTTTATGAGTCTTGGCGTCTACTGATGTTGGTTGGCGAACCTGATCAATGCGATAAATGGTTGTACCCACGCCAGGATTGGAGATAGAAACTACAGCCGGTAAATTAGTTGCATTTACTGACATGACCTCATCCATTGATGCCCCTACCAAGCTGCCAGGCTTGTTACGCGAGATCCAACTGCTGGCACCAAAACCAGTAGCATTTTTTGGGTCTTTTTCCAAGGCTGCCATTTTCTCGCTCGCGGCGGCAATCGCCAACTTCTCTGCAGCGCGCTGACTAACTTGACGCTTCACCTCTGCAGCAACATCCTTGTAAGGCAAGATTTCTGCAGGATGCAAAGTTACTACGCGAGCAGATACAAATACGCCTGGCGCAGTTTGCACAGCCTCTGTGTTTCGCTTGTTCTTTAGCGCCTCATCACCATAGAGTGACTGAACTACCTTAGGATTGGCTAAAGGGTGATCCTTAGATACGCCGGGTGCGCCACCACGAGTAACGCCTTTCTGAGTTTGAATGCTGAGCTTCAATTTATCTGCAGCAGGCTTCAAGCTATCAGACTGGTCGTAAGTCATATTCGCGAATTGATCTGCTTTTTCGTTAAAAGCTTTGGAGTCTTCTTTGGGGTCAGCCTTGAGAACAATGTATTCCACATCGATATATTCAGGACGCTCGAATAATTTAGCATTAGCCTCATAGAAAGCCTGCAGATCTTCAGCACTTGGATTCACTTTTGAGAGATAGTCTTTGGCGTTGAACTGAAGCGTCTGCACTTGTCTTTCAGTCTCATACAAAGAGGAAACGATTTCAGATAATTTAGGGCTAGCTAGCTCAGTTCGGGCAACCGAGTTCACTAATTGCTGAATTTTTAAGTCAAAGCTTTGGCCAGCATAGAACTGCTCTTCGTTCATGCCATTACTTGCCAGCAATTGTTTAAAGCGGACGTCATCAAATGTGCCATCCTCGCGATATAAAGCACGAATCTGTGGAATCTTTTGCAGGCTATTTACCAGCTCTTGCTTGCCTACCTGTAAACGTAGATCGCTCACGGCAAACCCCAAGATACGCTGTTGCAGTAACTCATTGAGGATTGCTTGACGGAATGGCAAGCTTTGTGCAATTTGAACATTGCCACCAACCCGTTCCGCTTGACGCTTAGCAGCCATATCAACTTCTTGCGCAGTAATTGGCTTGCCGTTGACTTTAACGATATCGGTTTCTTTATCCATAAATCCGGAATAGCTGGAGATCCCAAATAAAGCAAAAGACGGAACAATGAATAGCATCAATACAAACTGCAGAACTCTTTGGTGCTTACGTACAGAATCAAACATGGATTAATCGCTCGAAAATAAAGTCAATGATGCGAGTGTACTAGGCTGAAGGTCTAGAGAAACTAGAAAGCCTAAGAGAGGAAGAACAAATACGATCTGGGAAACTGGTGGGCGCTGACGGGATCGAACCGCCGACATTCTGCGTGTAAGGCAGACGCTCTACCATCTGAGCTAAGCGCCCCAAATTAATACAGACGAGATTGTAACCTAGTGCGGGAATAAAAGAGGGATTCTTCATCAAAAAAGATTTGAAATGACCTATCAATCTGACTCAAAATCCCTCAAATATCCCTACGCATCAATGCTTGAGAACCTCTCCAGAGGAAATCTTTTCACTGGCTTTGCTTGCCTCAGCAGCCTTTTTAGCAAGCTCTTCTGGAGTTGGATCTGGTAAAGCAACTGGTTTTCTCTCCAAAGCCAACTCTAGAACTTTGTCTATCCAGCGTACTGGCACAATTTCAATCGCATTCTTGACGTTATCCGGAATATCGATCAAATCTTTGACGTTTTCCTCAGGTATCAAAGCTAGCTTGATGCCGCCACGATGAGCCGCCAACAACTTCTCTTTTAAGCCGCCAATCGGAAGTACTTCACCACGCAAAGTAATTTCACCAGTCATCGCCACATCTGAGCGAATTGGGATACCTGTAAATACGGATACCAAGGCTGTAGTGATTGCGATACCAGCGGATGGACCATCTTTTGGTGTTGCGCCATCTGGGAAGTGAATATGAATATCTTTCTTCTCAAAGGCTTCATCCGCAATTCCCAAAGTCCTCGCTCTAGAGCGAACCACAGTTTTTGCCGCCTCTACTGACTCTTTCATGACATCGCCGATTGAGCCGGTACGAGTAATGACGCCCTTACCAGGCATCACTGCTGCTTCGATGGTCAATAGATCGCCGCCAACTTCAGTCCATGCCAAACCGGTAACCTGTCCAACTTGATTTTCCTTGGCAGCAAGACCAAAGTCGTACATCTTCACAGACAGAAACTTCTCTAGGTTGTCGGCATTCACGATGACTGGTGCAGCTTCTTTCTTAAGGAGCAACAACTTCACCACCTTACGGCAGATCTTGCTGATTTCACGCTCTAAGGAGCGCACACCAGCTTCACGAGTGTAATAACGAATCATGCTGCGAACAGCGGATTCCTCAATCTTCAATTCATCTTTCTTGAGGCCATTATTTTTAACCTGTTTAGGGATTAAATAATTGATCGCAATACTTGTCTTCTCATCTTCGGTGTAGCCTGCAAGACGAATGATTTCCAAGCGATCAAGCAATGGGCCAGGAATATTCAATGAGTTCGATGTTGCAACAAACATCACATCTGAGAGATCAAAATCAACTTCAACATAGTGATCTTGGAATGTGTGATTTTGCTCTGGATCTAAAACCTCCAGCAAAGCACTGGCAGGATCACCGCGGAAGTCCATGCCCATCTTATCCACTTCATCTAAGAGGAATAAAGGATTGCGTACACCGACCTTAGTCAAGCTAGAAAGAATCTTGCCGGGCATAGAGCCGATATAGGTACGACGATGACCACGAATTTCAGACTCATCTCGCACACCGCCCAATGCCATCCGCACAAACTTACGGTTTGTTGCGCGTGCAATAGATTGACCTAGGGAAGTTTTACCGACACCAGGAGGGCCAACTAAACAAAGGATCGGAGCCTTGACACGCTCAACACGCTGTTGAACTGCGAGGTATTCCAGGATGCGTTCTTTAACTTTATCAAGCCCGTAATGATCTTCATCTAATACTTTTTCAGCGTTGGCCAAATCATTATTGATCTTAGTTTTCTTCTTCCAAGGAAGAGTCACCAAAGTGTCAATGAAATTACGAATCACGGTTGCTTCAGCGGACATAGGTGACATGAGTTTGAGTTTCTTCAACTCAGACTCGGCTTTCTTTAGCGCTTCTTTCGGCATACGAGCGGCTTTAATGCGCTTCTCTAGCTCCTCGAGATCAGCACCCTCTTCGCCTTCACCCAATTCCTTTTGAATGGCTTTAACTTGTTCGTTTAAGTAGTACTCGCGCTGACTCTTTTCCATCTGACGCTTCACGCGACCACGAATACGCTTCTCAACCTGCAAAATATCAATTTCACTTTCGAGATCTGCCAAGAGGCTTTCTAGGCGCTGCACTACGTCGGTCATTTCGAGTAAGCGTTGCTTTTGCTCGAGCTTGACTGGAAGATGTGCACAAATCGTGTCTGCCAAACGGCTTGGGTCATCAATACCACCCAATGAAGACAGAATTTCTTGAGGAACTTTTTTATTGAGCTTTACGTACTGATCAAACTGAGCCATGATTGCGCGACGCAATGCTTCAGTCTCATGAGCATCTAATGAGGACATTGCAGTTGGCGTAGCTTCGCAACCAAAATACCCTTGACTGTCCTCAACCTGGCTTACTTCAGCGCGTTGAACACCCTCAACCAGCACCTTAACGGTACCATCAGGCAGCTTCAGCATTTGCAGGATATTGGCGATACAGCCGACCTCATAAAGGTCTTCAACCCCAGGCTCATCCTTAGCAGCCGTTTTTTGGGCTACTAAAAGGACATTTTTGCCAGTTTCCATAGCAGCCTCTAGTGCTTTGATGGATTTTGGGCGACCCACAAATAAGGGAATGACCATGTGCGGAAACACTACGACGTCCCTTAAAGGGAGGAGTGGCAGTTGGATAGGTTCAGAGGGTAGTAATAAGTGGCCAGGCATGGGGCAATTCCTCCAAAATAGTCGTTCCGTAAAAATCTCTAAAAATGCCGTACCACTACATACGGACATATTTTAGGAATAGGATACTACCTATATGGGTGCCACCAAGTGAAAAACAAGGGGTAAATATGCGAAAAGTGAGCAAAAACCCTGTGAAAACAGCAAAAAAGACCAAAAATTAGGCTTTTTTGCTCATTTCTGTAGATTCATCACCTTGCTTATAGACCAAAATAGGCTTTCCGCCCTCGGCGATGGTGCTTTCATCAATGACAACTTTTTGAACATTCTTCAATGATGGCAAGTCATACATCACGTCCATGAGGGAACCCTCTAGGATGGAGCGCAAGCCCCGTGCACCAGTCTTGCGTGCAATGGCTTTCTTGGCAATAGCTGAAAGTGCTGCTGGGCGAACCTCAAGCTCAGAGCCTTCCATCGTTAATAGCGCTTGATATTGCTTTACCAAGGCATTCTTTGGCTCAGTAAGAATCTGAATTAAGGCTGTTTCATCTAATTGCGCCAAAGTAGCCACAACCGGTAAACGGCCAATTAATTCAGGAATCAGTCCAAACTTAATCAAATCTTCTGGCTCAACTTCAATTAAGAGGTCGCTCACGCCACGATCATCTTTACCTGGAACGGTGGCATTAAATCCAATGCCAGTCTTTGCGGTACGCTGCTGAATGACCTTTTCAAGGCCATCAAATGCACCACCACAGATAAATAAGATGTTAGTCGTATCGACTTGCAAAAAATCTTGATTTGGATGTTTACGACCACCTTGAGGCGGCACAGAAGCCATGGTGCCCTCAACCAACTTTAACAGCGCTTGCTGAACCCCCTCGCCCGATACATCACGGGTAATGGATGGGTTATCTGACTTGCGAGAGATCTTATCAATCTCATCTATGTAAACAATCCCACGTTGGGCTTTTTCTACGTTGTAGTCACAAGCTTGCAACAGTTTTTGAATAATGTTTTCTACGTCTTCGCCAACATAGCCTGCTTCAGTCAAAGTGGTAGCATCAGCCATGACAAAAGGCACGTCCAGCATGCGCGCCAAGGTCTGCGCTAATAATGTTTTGCCGGAGCCAGTTGGGCCAATCAGCAAAATGTTGCTTTTGGCCAATTCAACACCGTCAACCATTGCTTTAGCAGGAACCTTAGATTCTTTTTTGTCAGCAGGCTCAACAGGCTTGCCGTCTTTATCTAGCTTTTCCTTCTTAGGCTTTGGCAAATACTGCAAACGCTTGTAATGGTTGTAGACTGCTACAGCCAAAGTCTTCTTTGCATGATCTTGACCGATAACGTATTGATCTAAGTTTTCACGAATCTGATGCGGTGTTGGCAAAGAATCCTCACCCTCCACCTTTGGAAGTTTTGCTAATTCTTCCTGAATGATGTCGGTGCATAAATCGATGCACTCATCACAAATGAAAACGGATGGGCCAGCAATTAATTTTTTTACTTCATGCTGACTCTTGCCGCAGAAAGAGCAATAGAGAACTTTATCTGTGCTGCTGGAAATATTTGTATCGCTCAAGATGGCTATCTAATTAGGTTTGCAGATTAAGGGCGCTTGTCGATGACTTTATCTATCAAGCCATACTCTTGGGCTTGATCTGCAGACATAAAGTTATCGCGATCAGTATCTTTAGCAATCGTCTCAATAGATTGACCAGTACGGTCAGCCAGAATCTTGTTCAAGCGCTCACGCAAATACAGGATTTCACGAGCTTGAATTTCAATATCAGAAGCCTGCCCACGCGCGCCACCTAATGGCTGATGAATCATCACGCGTGAATTAGGCAATGCATAACGCTTACCCTTCTCGCCAGCACACAATAAAAATGCACCCATACTTGCAGCCATACCCATACACAAAGTGCTCACATGTGGCTTGATGAATTGCATGGTGTCGTAGATTGCGAGACCAGCAGACACAGAGCCTCCAGGAGAGTTGATGTACAGAGAAATTTCTTTATCTGGGTTTTCGCTCTCCAGGAATAGCAACTGGGCAATCACTAAATTTGCAGTTTGATCATTTACCTCGCCAACCAAGAAAACAACACGTTCTCTCAGTAAGCGTGAGTAAATGTCATAAGCTCTCTCACCCCGACCAGAGGTTTCAATCACCATGGGAACTAAACCCAAACCTTTGGGCTCTAAATTCTCAGACTGGAAATGATTCTGGTTCATGTGATCGGGCCTTTATTAATTAATTACTTAGTTAAGCTTGCTGAGTTCTTCGAAGGTAACAGCCTTATCGATCACTTTAGCTTGCGAAGTGAAAAACTTAATTACGTTATCTTCAAGAACCAGGTTCTCAATATCTTTTAAGCGACTTGGATTGCTGTAGAACCAACGTACAACTTCTTTTGGATCTTCGTAAGTTGCTGCTTGTTCGTCGATCTCAGCTTTGATTTGGTCTGCAGTAGCGGCCAGGTTCTGTTGTTTAACCAGATCACTCAAAATCAAACCAAGACGAACACGCTTGAGAGCTTGCTCAGCAAACATTTCTGCAGGAATTGGCGCATCTTTGGCATTTGGAATGCCACGCTGCATCAAGTCTTGACGTGCAGATTCAACTAAACGCTCTTGCTCTTGAGCAACCAAAGATTTTGGTGCGTCAAGTTCGCAAATGCTATTGAGCTTCTCCATTACCTCACCTTTTAACAGGGAGGTAATGCGACGTTTGGTTTCACGATCTAAGTTTTCTTTAACTTCTTCACGCATCTTGGCTACGCCACCTTCGGTTACACCTAAAGACAATGCAAAGTTATCGTCGATTGCCGGTAGGTGCGCCCAATTTACTGACTTAACAGTAATCGTGAAATCTGCAGTCTTACCAGCCACATCTTTACCGTGGTAATCAGCTGGGAAGCTTAATGGGAAAGTCTTGCTCTCACCTGCTTTAAGGCCCAATGTTGCAGCTTCAAATTCTGGGAGCATACGACCTTCACCAAGAACGTACTCAAAGTTTTCCGCTTTACCACCAGCAAATTCAACGCCGTCGATCTTGCCAACAAAGTCGATCACAACTTGGTCGCCAGCCTGAGCGGCTGTGTTTGCACCGCCATCACCATGAGGACCAGCTTCGCCACGTGGGTGGTAATGCACTTGCTGCTTACGCAATACATCCAAGGCGCGATCAATCTCTGCATCCGAAATATCGGTTGTGTACTTGGTTACTTCTGCTTTGCTGAAATCACCAATCTTTACTTCTGGCAAAACTTCAAAGTAAGCATCAAACACGATTTTGTCTGCGTCTAATTCTGATTTAGGATCGAGGCGTGGCTGACCAGCCAATAGAATTTTTTCTTTTTGAGCCAAGTCATAGAACAGCTCTTGAGCCTTATCGAATTGAAGTTCGAAGTCAACTTGCATGCCGTATTGCTTCTCAACCATGTTCTTTGGCACTTTGCCTGGACGGAAGCCTGGGGCTTTCATGGTTTTACCCAATTTAGCCAAACGGTCTTCTCTTGCCTTAGCCAAATCGGCACGAGCGAACTCTAAGGTCACTTTGCGGTCTAACTGACCTAAATTTTCTATCTGCACAGCCATTCTCGTCTCTTAATTGAAAATCGGAATATGTGAAGCCCAAGCCAAGTAGCTATCTTGTGGTGCGAGGAGGGGGACTCGAACCCCCACACCATTGCTGGCGTCAGGACCTAAACCTGGTGCGTCTACCAATTTCGCCATCCTCGCGCGAATTCCGCAAACACTACCGAGCTGAAGCTTCACTCTAAAGACCGTAATTCTACAATGCTTAGCGGTTTTGGAGGATATTTAGGCCTTGTAGAGCAAAGCGACGGCATGAACTGCAATACCCTCGCCTCTACCCAGATGCCCGAGGGATTCATTGGTTTTGGCTTTGAGGTTGACATGACTTGGTGTAACTGCCAAATCAGCCGCGATATTGCGGACCATATCCGGTAAAAAATTGGCTAATTTAGGCTTTTGGCAAATAATCGTTGCATCCACATTGCCCACCTGAAAGCCGGCTGCTTGAACCTTTTGAAGGGCCGCTCTGAGCAAAATACGGCTATCCATATCCTTAAATTGCGGATCTGTGTCTGGAAATAGTTGGCCAATATCATTCAGCCCCGCAGCCCCGAGCAACGCATCGGTTAAAGCATGTAATAAGGCATCGGCGTCGGAATGTCCGAGTAAACCTTTATCGCTGGGGACATGAATACCACCCAAGATGAGTTTGCGACCTTCTACAAGGGCGTGGACGTCATAGCCCTGACCGATGCGAAATTGGGGAATATGGGGGGTGTTTGAGGTCATAGTGTGATCTATTTCTGCTCTCGGGAAAGCAAAATGGTTTGCATTAATTCCCAATCGGCTGGATGAGTGACTTTGAAGTTGCGGGTTGCGCCCTCTATTAATAATGGGCTAAAGCCTGAGAGCTCCATGGCACTCGCCTCATCCGTGATGTCGGCCTCTAGACGAATACCCTCTTCAATTGCATCATGCAGGCGCTTCAATCCAAACATCTGCGGTGTTTGAGCTTGCCACAGATGGTCTCGAGAAATTGTTTTCATCGCCCTATTTGGATTGCCAGCAATAGCAGAATTGGCATCAGCCATTTTCAAGGTATCAGCCAATGGCATTGCCAAAAGGCCACCCTCACCGGCTTTGGTAACTGCATGAATCAACTTTTGAATGAGCTCGAGAGAAATACCAGGTCGGGCAGCATCATGCACCAGAACCCAATCATTCTCTGGAATGCCTGCCTTGAGCATGGCTGCGAGAGTATTTCTGACAGTTTCTTGGCGGGTTGGGCCGCCACTAGGTAGAAATCGAATGGAGCCTGAATTTACAGAAAGTGTGCTCAAAATGGGGTTTTCTATAAAGCCAGGACTGACACCAACCCAAATCGAAGCAATCTCTGGAGTCTGAACAAATGCCTCCAGTGCATAAGCCAACATAGGCTTGCCTGCTAACTCTTGAAACTGCTTTGGCAATGCACCACCTAGCCTGGATCCAGCCCCAGCCGTAGGTAACAAGGCATGACATTGAGGTAGAGACTGAGAAGATTGATTTCCAGCGTGCATACCTGATTCTATAATGAGCGCAGATGTCTGATGCATTAAAACTAGCACCCCCCATACCCGCACCCCGGGCTGGGCAGCGCTTTACCTTTTCAGGCCTAGTCGGCTCTTCTGATGCCGCATTAATTGCCCAATCCGCTCTTCGCTACCGATCTGATTTCTCCGTCATGGTCATCTTCTGTGCTCAGGCGCAGGAAGCCCAGCGCCTCCTCGAGGAAATCCCAGCTTTTGCCCCACAGCTTAAGACGCGTCTATTGCCTGACTGGGAAATTCTCCCATATGACCATTTCTCACCGCATCAGGATTTGGTCTCTGAACGCTTGGCTACGCTGTATGAACTACTAAACGGCAGTTGTGACATTGTCTTGGTTCCCATCACCACTGCTTTGCAAAGACTGGGGCCGCCAAACTTTTTGTCTGGCCACACCTTCTTTTTTAGACAAGGTGACAAGCTCAATGAGGCAGCGTTAAAACTTCAGCTGCAACAAGCTGGATACGATCCCGTGAGCGCAGTAATGCGCCCTGGTGAATACAGTATTCGGGGTGGCTTAATTGATTTATTCCCGATGGGCTCCAGCCTGCCTTATCGCTTGGATCTCTTTGGTGATGAGATTGAGCAAATTCGAGCTTTTGATCCTGATACTCAGCGTAGCCTGTATCCAGTTAAAGAAGTTCGCCTGCTACCAGGCCATGAGTTTCCCTTTGACGATGCTTCACGAACTGCCTTTCGCGGCAGGTGGCGTGAGGTATTCGAAGGTGACCCAACCCGATGCTCGATTTATAAAGATGCCAACCTCGGCATTCCTAGCGCGGGTATTGAGTCTTACCTACCTCTCTTTTTTGATGAGACGTCTACAGTTTTTGATTATTTCCCCCGCTCAGGCGACCCTGTTTGGTTGGTTAGCATTGGTGATGTTGAGGAGTCCATCAAGAGTTTTTGGAAGGATACGATCTCCAGATATGAATTCTTAAAGCACGATCTTGACCGCCCCATTCTTGCGCCAGCGGAGTTATTCCTAGATGTAGATCAATTTTTCACCGCAACCAAGCCCAATGCACGTTTAGCATTGAATAAAGAGGCAGATAAAGAAACCAAAGAAACGCCGCAATTTTTAGCGGTTCCCGATTTATCCGTGCATCGTCGCGATGCAGATCCAATCAATCGTCTACGCGCTTTAGTTTCTCAAGAAAAAGTGCGCGTGCTGATTTGTAGCGACAGCAATGGTCGAAAAGAATCGATTCGCCAGCTCTTTGAAGAAAGCAATTCGGTTGCTGGCCAGAATGGCAAACCTCTTTATCCATTAAAGCCTGAAGGCTTTGAGGGTGTTGCTGATTTTATTAAGAGCGATGCAAAGTTTGGTCTAGTAACGGCACAATTGTTTAATGGCTTTACTTGGCCAGCCGAAAATCTCATCGTCGTTACTGAGGCCGAACTCTTTACAACAACCGCTCGTCAACGACGCAAGGGTAAAGAAAGTGAGAGCGCCGATCCGGATATGCTCTTTAAAGATTTATCTGAGCTCAAGATTGGTGACCCTGTTGTCCATTCCGATCACGGTATTGGTCGATATCAAGGTTTGGTTCTGCTGAATTTGGCACCCCCAAAAGAAGAGCCTATTTTTGAAGAGTTCTTGCATTTGGTTTATGCCAAGGATGCGACTCTTTACGTGCCAGTCCAACAGCTACAGATGGTGACACGCTATGCAGGCTCCGATCCTGACTCTGCACCGTTGCACCAATTGGGTTCTGGACAATGGGATAAGGCAAGACGTAAAGCTGCGCAGCAGATTCGGGATACCGCCGCTGAATTACTAAGTCTATATGCGGCAAGAGCGATTCGCAAAGGACATGCCTTTGAATTTTCGGCTCACGATTACGCTGCTTTTGCCGAGAGCTTTGGCTTTGAGGAAACTCCTGATCAAGCAAATGCAATTGCTGCAGTCATTGGCGATATGACTAGCGGCACACCTATGGATCGACTGGTGTGTGGTGATGTGGGTTTCGGCAAGACTGAGGTTGCCCTGCGCGCCAGCTTTGTTGCTGTCATGGGTGGCAAGCAAGTGGCTATCTTGGCGCCAACTACCCTACTCGCCGAACAGCACGTGGCCACTTGGAAAGATCGCTTTGCTGATTGGCCTGTTCGTATTGTTGAACTCTCACGCTTTAAGACCACCAAAGAAATTAATGCTGCCCTAGAAGCGATTGCTAAAGGTGAAGCTGACATCATCATTGGTACACATAAGTTGCTATCAAAAGAAACCCAGTTTGCCAATTTAGGATTAGTGATTGTTGATGAGGAGCATCGTTTTGGTGTGCGTCAAAAGGATGCACTCAAAGCTTTGCGTGCAGAAGTAGATATTTTGACCTTGACTGCTACACCGATTCCGAGAACTCTTGGTATGGCTATGGAAGGCTTGCGCGAGTTCTCCATCATTGCTACTGCACCACAAAAACGTCTAGCTATCAAAACCTTTGTCCGACGCGAAGGTGATGGCGTTATTCGAGAGGCAGTTCTTCGTGAAATTAAACGCGGTGGACAGGTTTACTTCCTACACAATGAAGTGGAGACGATTCAAAACCGTAAGCATGCCTTGCAAGAGTTAATTCCAGAGGCACGCATTAGCGTAGCCCATGGTCAAATGCACGAGCGAGAACTGGAATCAGTGATGCGTGAGTTTGTGACTCAACGTACCAATATCTTGCTATGCACCACCATTATTGAAACAGGCATTGACGTTCCGACCGCCAATACGATCATCATGCATCGCGCAGACAAGTTTGGTTTGGCGCAGTTACATCAATTACGTGGTCGCGTTGGACGCTCCCATCATCAGGCATATGCCTATTTGCTAGTCCCAGATCCTGAGGCGCTCAGCAAACAAGCACAATTACGTTTAAATGCGATTCAAGCGATGGAAGAGCTGGGCTCAGGATTTTATTTGGCAATGCATGATCTGGAAATCCGCGGCGCTGGTGAAGTATTAGGTGATAAACAGTCTGGTGAAATTCATGAAATTGGATTCCAGCTTTATACCGAGATGCTAAATCGCGCGGTCAAATCCCTGCGCAGCGGCAAAGAGCCAGATCTTCTGTCACCACTTCAAGCGACAACTGATGTTAACTTAGGAGTGCCCGCCCTCTTTCCAAATGACTATTGCCCCGATGTCCATGAGCGGCTCTCAATGTATAAACGCTTTGCTGGTACAAACGACTTCTCAGAACTCATGGGGTTGCGAGAGGAGCTGGTGGATCGCTATGGTGATTTGCCTGACCAAGCGAAATCACTTTATGAAACCCATCGCCTACGCCTAGAAATGACCGGATTTGGAATTAAAAAGATTGATGCTAGCCCAAGCTCAATTCAGATTCAATTTATTCCCAATCCTCCAATAGATCCGATGAAGATTATCCAGTTAATTCAGTCTTCAAAATATATTCAACTGAACGGCCAGGATAAGTTAAAGATTCTTCCCCAAAAAGAAAAGGATTTTGAGAAACTTGAGCAACGTCTAGATCACATTCGGAAAATACTCAGAAGCCTCAATGAATCCGCTATGCTCAACACCGCTCAAGCCAATTAACTATTCATCCCTTACTACTTATGTCTAGCCACCTCACGCTTATAGCTCTTGCCAATACTCCGATCCCTGCGGAATTGAACACCGCATTGGTAAAACATGCAAAAGTCCTCGGCATATCAATTGCCCAGGACGGCAAAGAACAAGTTCAGTCCAAATACTTCTCCAGTCGCTGGACATGCACGCAAGCCTTAATGCCTGAGGCAAGAGTAGCCATGCGCGATATCGCTGCTGCATACGACACGGATTTAGCTTTCCTGTCCCCAGGATTTAAACCAAACGAAGTAAAGGTGTTGGCCATGGACATGGACTCCACCCTCATCAATATTGAGTGCATTGATGAGATTGCAGACTTTACTGGCAAGAAGGCGGCGGTTTCTGAAATTACTGAAGCCACTATGCGTGGTGAAATTAAAGACTTTAAGGAAAGCTTGCGAAGACGCGTAGCTCTTTTGGCCGGTGTGTCAGCCGATGTGTTGGAGTCAGTTTACAAAGAGCGTTTACGACCAAATCCTGGTGCCACTGAATTGCTTGCCGGAGCACATGTAAATGGGCTCTACACATTACTTGTTTCTGGTGGGTTTACCTTCTTTACTGAAAAGCTACAGAAGGAGTTGGGCTTCAAGCAAACCCAAGCAAACACCTTGGAAATTATTGACGGCAAGCTGACAGGCAAAGTGATTGGCGATATCGTAGATGGCGCAGCTAAGAATGCCTATCTAGAACAAGCATGCGCTCTTTTAAACTGCCACAAAAAGAATTCGATCACCATGGGTGATGGTTCTAACGACCTACCGATGATGCATGGTTCGGGAATCAGTATTGCCTATAAGGCAAAACCTATCGTCAAAGAAAAAGCCGACGCGGCTTTTGACCGAGTCGGCTTGGATGCTGCCTTACTGCTCATCGCCTAACTTACATAAAGTTAGACTTGAGCAGTAAATGGGTGCTGATTACATGCGCTCGAAAATAGTTGCGATACCCTGACCGCCACCAATACACATCGTGACCAAAGCATATTTTCCTTGAACGCGATGTAGCTCATGAATAGCTTTAGTAGCAATTGCAGCACCAGAGCAACCAATTGGGTGACCCAAAGCAATTGCACCACCGTTTACGTTAGTCTTGGCTGGATCCAAGCCCAAGCCTTTGGTAACAGCTAAGGCCTGTGCAGCAAATGCCTCATTCGATTCGATCACATCAATCTGATCTAATTTCAAGCCGGCGCGCTCAAGAGCAATCTTGGTGGCTGGGATTGGACCTTCACCCATAATGTGGTTAGGTACGCCAGCAATAGCGTACGACACTAAACGGGCGATTGGTTTATGGCCAGCCTTTTTAGCGGCTTCAGCTTCAGCCAATACAAAGAATGCAGCACCGTCGTTGATACCAGATGCATTACCTGCAGTGACACTACCACCCTCTTTTTTGAAGACGGCTTTCATCTTCGCTAAAGTTTCCATAGTGGTGTCTGGCTTGCAATGTTCGTCTGTGTCGAACACCACATCACCCTTGCGAGTTTTAATCGTGATTGGAACGATTTGAGACTTGAAGCGGCCTTCTTTAATAGCGTGTGCGGCACGACGATGAGACTCAACCGCAAGAGCATCTTGCTCTTCACGGGTCAGCTTCCATTTCTCAACGAGATTCTCTGCTGTAACACCCATATGACCAACACCAAATGGATCAGTCAAAACAGAAACCATCAAGTCAAGCATCTTGGTGTCACCCATACGAGCACCGCTACGCATTGCCGGTGAACCATACATGCCACGAGACATTACTTCAACGCCACCGCCAACACCGTAATCGCAGTCACCCAACATAATTGCTTGAGCTGTTGTGACAATCGCTTGCAAGCCTGAGCTGCACAAACGATTCAAAGCCATCGCAACTGATTCCATTGGGAGGCCGGCTTGGATAGAAGCCACACGAGCTACGTAGGCATAACGATTATCCGTAGGAATGGTGTTGCCCACAGTAACGTAATTAATTAAGGCTGGATCCACTCCAGAGCGAGAAACCGCTTCTTTCATGACAATACCGCCGAGCTCACACGGCTCAAGGCTGCTTAGTGATCCATTGAAAGCACCAATTGCAGAACGTACTGCACTTAAAACGACGACATCACGACTCATAACAATCCCCTTTACGGTACCTAATTAGGCAAAATAATGACTTCAATAACAGGTCAAAACACTATTTTTATTCCAATAGTCAAGTTTCGGCTATTAGGTCATGCCCTTGGGAGCTAATCACCGTCACTTTGATGATTTCGCCGGCACGATAGCGCTTAGACGGTTTGCTTGGGGGTAAAACCCTTACCAAACCATCAATTTCAGGGGCATCGCCGATGGTTCGACCTATTCCACCCGATTCATCCACTCGATCAATAATGACCTGAATCCGCTTGCCTATTTTTTTAGCAAGCCGATTAATCGAAATTTCTTCGGCCTTGGCCATAAAACGAGCTCGGCGATCTTCACGTAATTGATCAGGCACCGGGTTATCTAAAGCGTTTGCAGTAGCGCCATCAACTGGCGAGTAGGCAAAGCAGCCAGCACGATCAATTTGAGCTTCTTCTAGGAAATTTAAAAGATATTCAAACTCTTCTTCTGTTTCGCCGGGGAAGCCAGCAATAAATGTACTGCGAATAACCAAGTCCGGACATGCAGCGCGCCACGCCTGAATGCGCTCTATATTTTTTTCCCCACTCGCGGGACGCTTCATGCGCTTCAGCACATCTGGATGCGCGTGTTGCAAAGGGATATCTAGATAAGGAAGTACGCCATAGCCATGATCAGCAAATTCGGCCATTAAAGGCAAAACATCATCGACGTGCGGATAAGGGTAAACGTAATGTAGACGAACCCAAGCTTGATGTTCTCTCGCAATTTGATTTAAGGCATTGACCAAATCAAACATGCGCGTTTTGACGGGTTTACCATCCCAAAAGCCAGTGCGATATTGAATATCAACACCATATGCACTCGTATCTTGCGAAACGACCAGCAATTCTTTTACGCCCGACTCAAAAAGTTTTTTTGCTTCTAGCAATACCTCGCCAATGGGTCGTGATACAAGATCACCACGCAAGCTAGGGATGATGCAAAAGGTACAACGGTGATTGCATCCTTCGGAAATTTTCAGATATGCGTAATGCTTTGGGGTGAGTTTGACGCCGATAGGTGGCAGTAAATCAGTAAAGGGGTCATGGGGCTTTGGCAAGTGCAAATGTATAGCCTGCATCACCTCTTGAGTGGCGTGAGGGCCTGTAACGGCAAGGACTTTAGGATGAATGCTCTGAATGAGATCACTTCCGTCTGCATTTTTTCGGGCACCCAAGCATCCAGTAACGATGACCTTACCGTTTTCAGATAAGGCTTCGCCGATCGCCGCAAGACTTTCTTCTACGGCTGAATCAATAAAACCGCAGGTATTCACAACGACCAGATCAGCGCCAGAATAATCTTTAGCAGTCTCGTAACCCTCAGCGCTCAGTTGCGTGAGAATGAGTTCAGAATCTACCAAGGCCTTGGGGCACCCCAAGGAAACAAAACCAACTTTACCCGCCACAACTATTCTTTTTCTGTTTTGTTGGGTTGCCCAGCAAATGGGAAGCTACTAAAAATAGTCGGGGAGTTTTGCATTTGCTCTTGCATCTTTACAAATAAATCTTTGCTCTGCTCCATATAGTTACCCATCAGACCTTGCATCATGGGGTTTTGCAGATTCATCATCTTGGCCCATGCTTCAGGTGTGCTACCCGCACCCAAACCCTGAGTTTGATCGCCCAGCTTATTGTGGATATCCACAAAAGATTGCATAGTTTTCTCAAGATAGCTACCCATCAAACCTTGCATGGAGTTGCCATAAAAGCGAATGATTTGAGAAAGCATTTGAGTAGAAAATACTGGCGCACCACCAGCCTCTTCTTCTAAGATGATTTGCAGCAAGATATTGCGAGTTAAATCATCTTCAGTTTTTGCATCAACAACGCTAAAGGCATCTCCTGCCATCACTAAATTTTTGATGTCTGCTAGCGTGACATAAGTGCTAGTTTGGGTGTCATATAAGCGACGATTGGGATACTTCTTGATCAAGCGGCTATCGCCGGCTTTTTTGGAACGTGTGGCCATGTATTTTTTTCCTAACTCTCGGTACTGCAATGCAACATCGGCATAGTTTATCCCTAGTTTGACCTAAAGGTAAATATGCCGATGAGCAGACTACTAAAACCGCATTTTTAGGGTGTTTAGCCCGTATGCAAACCACCATTCAAGGAGAAGTCAGCACCAGTTGCATAGCCGCCATCATCAGAGGCAATCCAGCAGCAAATCGAAGCAATCTCTTCTGGAGTACCCAAACGCTTGACAGGAACACCTGCAACAATCTTCTCCAGAACATCTTCACGAATGGCCTTCACCATATCCGTACCGATATAGCCCGGAGAAACTGTATTTACAGTCACTCCTTTGGAGGCCAACTCTTGAGACAAGGCCATCGTAAATCCGTGCAAGCCTGCTTTTGCAGTGGAATAGTTAGATTGACCAAATTGACCCTTCTGACCATTTACAGAGGAAATGTTGATAATTCGACCCCAGCCGTTATCGGCCATGCCATCTACTACTTGTTTGGTGACATTAAATAAGGAATTGAGGTTGGTATCAATCACTGCCTTCCACTGCTCAGGAGTCATTTTGCGAAATACGCTGTCTTTAGTGATACCAGCGTTATTCACCAGCACATCAACACGACCTACTTCAGCCTTTACTTTATCAAAGGCGGCAACTGTACTATCCCAGTCAGAGACATTGCCCTCAGAAGCAATAAAGTCATAACCCAAAGCTTTTTGCTCGCCAAGCCAGCGATCTTTGCGCGGAGAATTTGGGCCACAACCAGCGATGACCTTAAATCCATCTTTAGCAAGGCGTTGACAAATAGCGGTACCAATACCACCCATACCGCCAGTTACGTATGCAATCTTTTGAGACATGTATTTCCCCTTATGTAAATATTATTGAGCAGCTGCGGATACTTTTTCTTTCACGTACTTACCAGGCGCCGCTTCTAGTTTTTTGTACTGTGCATTACCAAACGTTTTGCTAGCTTTAATTTTCTTGCCACCAAACTGTTCCAACCATTTAGCGTAGTTAGGCCACCAACTACCCTTGATATCTTTTGCTGCAGCCAACCACTCATCAGCAGTCTTAGCCAATTTATTATTTTCAAAATAATGACGTTTATTTTTCGCTGGCGGATTAATCACACCAGCAATGTGTCCTGATGCTCCCAAGACAAATCGATTCTTACCTTTGAGAATATGGGTGGATTCGTAAGCAGATTTCCAAGGCACGATGTGGTCATCATGCGATGCATAAATATAGGCTGGAACAGTGATCTTGCCTAAGTCCACCTTTTCACCGCAAACGGTGAGCTTGCCTGGTTTAACTAACTCATTTTGTAGGTAGGTATGTCGTAGATACCAGCAGTACATTGGGCCCGGTAAATTGGTTGAATCACCATTCCAGTAGAGCAAGTCAAATGGCGGCGGGGAATTACCTTTTAAGTAATTCTCGACAACATAATTCCACACCAAATCATTTGGACGCAGGAAGGAGAACGTGTTACCCAAATCCAAACCAGACATCATTCCGTAGTGGCCGCCCTCACCACCAATAGTGCTCTCACGCAACTTCACCATGCCTTCGTCAATAAAGACATCCAAAATCCCTGTATCAGTGAAATCTAATAAGGTTGTGAGTAGAGTGAGGCTGGCGACATAATCTTTTTTACGTGCTGCTAAAACCGCCAAAGCGGTGGAGGTTAAAGTTCCTCCGACACAAAAGCCGAGCACGTTAATCTGATCCGTGGCGCCGATATCCTTAACGACCTCAATCGCCTTAATCACACCATCACCAACATAATCATCCCAAGTGACTTTGGACATAGATGCATCGGGATTTTTCCAGGAGACCAAGAAAACAGTGTGACCCTGCTCCACCATATAACGGACAACGGAATTATCTGCTTGTAAATCTAAGATGTAGTACTTGTTAATACAAGGTGGCACCATCAAGTATGGGCGCTCATACACTGTTTCAGTTAAAGGTGTGTACTGAATTAATTCAAAAAGATCATTTCGGAAAACTACCTGACCTTCGGTTGTTGCTATGTTTTTGCCAACCTCAAAAGCACTTTCATCAGTCAGCGAAACCTTACCCTTTTTCAAATCACCCAGTAAGTTCACTATCCCATTTTGAATAGACTGACCTTGGGAGCTAATAATATTTTCAAGAACCTCGGGATTGGTTGCAATAAAGTTGGATGGCGATAAGGCGTCAATCATTTGCTCTGTAGTGAACAAAATTTTGGTCCTGGTTTTTTCGTCTGCCTCAACTGCTTTAGCAAGTGCAAGTAAATGCTTTGAGTTTAGTAAATAGGTAGCGGCAATCATCTTGCTCCATGAGGAGTGCCATGCTTTGCCGGAGAAGCGGCGATCTTTCACCTCTATCGCTTCTGGATTCGTTGCGAGATGCGCAAGCTCAGTAAAGTATTCTTTTTGAATTTCCGCCAAGCGTTCTGGAGGAATTAAGGCCATGTGGTGCGGAGCCAACGAAGGCGCAACACCTGAATTCATACCTGCAAACATAATGATCTCGTAAAGTTATTGAGACCATTCTGCATCTATAAGGCTGGAAGGGTTATACGCACTAACCCTAGCCCTAGGGCTAGGCTAGTAATAACCCGAAGATTAAGCGTCCTCCGAAATCCAAATCATGGAAGCGAATCGACCTGTATTTTTGTCTCTACGGTAAGAAAAGAAATGTGCCGGATCACCAACAGTGCAATAGTCTCCGCCAAAGATCTGCTCCACACCAAAAGAACGTAAGCGATCCTCAGCAAGTTCATATAAATTGGCTAAATACTTACCGGGACTTCCAGCAATCGGCTTAAATGCCCCCGATAAGATCGCTTGGGATTGACTTGCAAATGCTTGCACTACATCTTCGCCAACTTCGAATGCCGTAGGTCCAATTGCTGGACCCATCCATACCGTAATGTCTTTAGGTATGAGGCTTGGAGATAAAGCGCACATTTCTTGGATGGTATTTTCCAAGACCCCACTACTAAGACCGCGCCAGCCAGCGTGTGCCGCCCCAATAACATCAGCGCCCTTACTCGCAAACAATACTGGCATGCAATCGGCAGTCAGGATAGTTAAAACCTCGTTTGCAATATTGGTAACAGAGGCGTCCGCCTCAAATGGCCCATTAAGCAAGTCAGCCCTTGAGGTCGGGGTGCTTACTGTGGCGCCATGAATCTGTTTTAACCAAATTGGCTCGGCGGGAAGACTGGACCTTACGATTCGGCGGTTCTGTAAAACGTCCTCTAAGTTATCACCCGCATTGAGACCAAGATTAAGGCTAGTGAAAGGAGGTTTGCTAACCCCACCCTCCCGAGTTGTGGAAAAAGCTTTAATTTGCTTGGGCACAACCCAGCTTGGAATAATTTGATTAACTACGCTGATCATTTTTAATGGATGCCAATAAGGCATCTTCTTTGGGCAGATCCGCCTCGCCCATTCCAACCAAGGGGAGCAACTCCATGAAATCCTGTGGCGGCAATCTAAACCAGGTCATCACTTCCTGTGTTGCCGGGTGTTGCAGGCTGAGCGCATAAGCATGCAGTGCTTGGCGACTGAAAGGCAGTGATTTAGCAGCACCAGGTGTTCTTTTGCGGTAGACAGGATCACCTAGCAGTGGAAAGCCCTGGGATTCTAGGTGCACACGGATTTGATGGGTTCGACCGGTTTCCAGACGACATTCAAGCAAGGCAACTGGACTTTCTGAAAATGCACCTTTAGCTAGGCGTCGAAATAATGTAGCGGCGGGTTTACCTTGGGCTGAGCCAGCAGCCATTTTGAGGCGGTCACGCTGATCACGACCTACAGTTGCCAGCACCTTGCCTTGCGATGGCGCATCACCCCAAACCAAAGAGAGATAACGTCTTCCCACAGTTCGCTCTTGCAGCTGCCTTACGAGTGAGGTTTGTGCGATATCTGTTCGTGCCACAACCATCAATCCAGAGGTATCTTTATCAAGGCGGTGAACAATCCCAGCCCTTGGGAGGTTTTTTAACTCTGGAAAGCGGTGCAACAGTCCATTTAATAAGGTTCCAGTCCAATTTCCAGCAGCGGGATGCACTACAAGACCAGCGGGTTTATTAAGCACAATGATGGAATCGTCCACATAGACAACATCAAGAGGTATATCTTCCGGAGCAAAGGCAAATTGCTCGGGCATTTCTTGTGGAAACACCTTGATACTCTCGCTTCCACGCAGTAAATGACGGACTTTAGTGATTTTTCCGTCCACCGTGACCGCCCCAGCCTCAACCCAGGCTTTGAGCCGATTACGCGAATAATCAGGCAAAGCGCCGCCAAGGAACTTATCCAAGCGCTCCCCACTAACCTCGGGAGGAACTTCTAGAGCTATGAAATCCTCTTCATCGATATAATCAATGGGATTCGAATCGGGAGTATGCGGCAATGCCACGCTTAAAGAGCCTTTTAGTTATGTCGGACGTTATTACAGACGCCAGTTTAAGGCTTGCTGCCAGTGTTGGGTCATCTTCCAGAAAATCCCTTATTTCTTTATTTGTTGGAGCTAGTGCAGCTTGCCTAGTTCTCAGTGGATGCGCCGGTAGCGACGGTCAAAAAGATGATGCAGATATTTGGTCAGAAACCAAGCTCTATTCCGAGGCAACTGACAAACTGAAAGATGCTGATTATGCAAAGTGCGGTAAGTACTTTGAAAAACTAGAGGGACGCTTTCCTTTTGGCCCCTATTCTCAGCAAGCACAAATTAATGCAGCCTATTGCTACTGGAAGGCACAAGAACAAGCGCAAGCTCAAGTTGCCATCGATCGCTTCATCAAACTTCACCAGGGTAGCCCCAATTTAGATTATGGCTACTACCTTAAGGGTCTGATCAGTTTTAATGATGATTTAGGCTGGCTTGGTAAATTCACTGGCCAAGATTTAAGTGAGCGCGATCCAAAGGCCGCCAAGGAAGCTTTTGAATCTTTTAAGGTTGTGGTTGAGCGCTTCCCCGATAGTAAATATGCGCCAGACTCTTTGGACCGCATGCGCTACATCGTGAACTCACTTGCTGAAGCAGATGTCATTGTGGCGCGCTTCTACTATCAACGCGGAGCCTATCTAGCCTCTGCCAATAGAGCACAGCTTGTGATTCGCGACTATGATCGCGCACCTGCTGTAGAAGAAGCGCTTTACCTTCTTACCAAGTCGTACGAAAAGTTAGGTATGACTGATCTAAGCAATGATGCAGCTCGTGTATTCAAGCTCAATTTCCCAGATAGCCAAATGATGATTACCGGTCAGCGCGTTCAGAAAGAGCGCCGTTGGTGGCAGATCTGGAATAAATAAAGAGAATGCAATCAAGTAAGGCGCTGTCTTACTTGATTAGCACTGGCACCCTCTGTGCCAATGCACAAATCAGCTCATAGCCGATGGTTCCACTCATTTGAGCCACATCATCTACCGGCACTTCATTACCCCATAGCTCTACCGTGCTGCCAATCTTGGCATTGGGTGCTTCACGTAAATCAATCGTCAACATATCCATTGAAACACGACCAACTATCGGACAAATCACGCCATCTCCCTGGGCATCAGCACCATCAACCCAAACTGGCGTGCCATCTTCTGCATGCCGGGGATAACCATCGGCATAGCCACAAGCAATGATGCCAATACGCATCTCTTCTGGAGCTTGATAACGGCCACCGTAACCGACGCGATCGCCTTTCTTTAATACCTGAATGTCGATGATTTCACTGCGGAGTTGCATGACAGCCTGCAGTTCAGATCGAACAATATCGGCATGCATTCCAGTTGGCGATACCCCATACAGCATAATTCCAGGGCGAACCCAATCGCCTAGCGCATTGCGGTGCCAAAGAATCGCAGCAGAATTAGCTAAAGAGCTTGGGGCTTGAAGACCCTCGGTGGCTTCCTGAAAACACTCCATTTGCTCGCCGACCGATGGCGCTTGATCAACTTGATCCGCATTAGCAAAATGGGTCATGTGATGGAGGTGGTAACCGGCAGAATGAAGGCGATGAAAAGCAATGCGATATTGATCAGGCCTAAAACCGAGACGGTTCATACCCGAATTGAGCTTTAAAAATACATTAATTGGGTGATCCGAATGATTTTGAAAGGTTTCAAGCCAGACAACCTGCTTCTCACTGTGAACGACCAAGTCACACTGAAGCTGGATAACGAGCTCTAGCTCCTGTTGGCTAAAAATACCCTCCAGCAACAGGATGCGACCCTTCCAGCCGTGGTCTCTTAACCATTCTGCATCGGCAATATCGAGCAAGGCAAAACCGTCTGTAGATTCAAGACCTTTAAAGGCTGCCTCTAGGTTATGACCATAGGCTTTAGCCTTTACAACTGCCCAAATCTTAGACTCGGGAGCGAGCTCACGAATACGACCCAAATTATGACGAAAGGCATCTGTGTGTATAGTTGCCAGAATTGGCCTATTAATTAAGCGATTACCTGACAAGCTCATATGCACCCCCCCCTTTCATGTTTTAATTACAGCAATGACTAGATTGTACGAATGAACCGTAGTTTTTACATCATTATGGCGGCGCAATTTTTTTCGTCGCTTGCTGATAACGCATTGCTGATCGCAGCAATCGCCCTCTTGGTCCAGCTTAACGCTCCGGCCTGGATGACTCCTTTACTCAAATTATTCTTCGTTCTCTCTTACGTATTGCTGGCAGCCTTTGTTGGAGCCTTTGCAGACTCCCGCCCTAAGGGTAATGTCATGTTCATCACCAATACGATTAAATTTGTCGGTTGCGTAGTGATGCTGTTTGGCAGCCACCCTTTGTTGGCCTATGCAATTGTTGGTCTAGGTGCTGCCGCCTACTCCCCGGCTAAATACGGCATCCTCACAGAATTACTTCCACCAGAAAAATTGGTCGCAGCCAACGGCTGGATTGAAGGGCTTACTGTAGGCTCCATCATTATGGGGACCGTGCTTGGCGGCGTCCTCATTAGCAAATCCGTGTCTGAAAGCCTCTTAGGCTTCGATATGCCTATTCTCGAGACCAGCATCGATACCGCTGCAGAATCGGCCATTCTGATCATCATGATGATTTATGTACTGGCCGCCCTCATTAACTTACGTATTCCAGATACCGGAGCGCGTTATGAATCTCAGAAAACCAATCCCATTGAGTTGGTAAAGGATTTTGCTGTCTGCTTCAGGACACTCTGGGATGATCGCCTTGGGCAGATTTCCTTGGCTGTAACTACGCTATTTTGGGGTGCTGGTGCTACATTGCAATTTATTGTGATTAAGTGGGCCCAGGTTGCTCTGCATATGACCTTGTCCCAAGGCGCCATTCTTCAGGCGATCTCAGCATTTGGCGTCGCTGGAGGCGCTGTCTGGGCTGCTTGGCGCGTACCCCTTAAAAGCTCACTCAAGGTCCTGCCCTATGGCATCGCTATGGGTTTGGTTGTCTGCGTAATGGCAATCTACAACTCAGATATGTTGCCAAGTACAAGCATTTGGACTATTGGCAAGTTTGAGATATCACTCAATCTACTGCCAGCCTATTTCCTACTGGTATTAGTTGGTTGGTTAGCCGGCTATTTTGTGGTGCCCATGAATGCACTACTTCAGCACCGTGGGCATGTACTGATGTCTGCAGGACATTCCATTGCCGTGCAAAACTTCAATGAGAACATTTCTGTTTTGATGATGCTGCTAATTTATTCTGGACTCATTTGGATAGATGCACCGATTCAGGCTGTGATTATTGGCTTTGGAGTAGCTGTGAGCGCGATCATGTGGTTGGTCATCAAGCGCCACGCTACCAATCAAGCCGAATATGACTCCATGCATTTAATTGGGGAACATAAGCACTAAGCCCAAGGCTTAGATATTCTGCAATACTGATTTAGCCAGCAGTAAATCCTGCCAAAATAGAGCCTTGTCCTTTGGTCTAGCGATCAATTGATTTAATTCAAAAGTAGCAATTAGCGGCAGATCCTCTGCGCCATCTGCGTTGATTGCCAAAACAGTTTCCCGCAACTCTGGCAGTGCATCTCGCTCACCTGATAATCTTTGCGCAACAGCTCCACCAAATGCAAGAGCAACTATTGGCGTTCCGTCCTGAGGCAATTGCTCGTGGTTGAATTGTTCAGCAGGATTTTTCCAGGACCACTCTTGTGGAGTCAAACCAAGCACCCGTATAACGTTCTGAAATAGCACTTCAGCATCACCTTGGGGTTTATTGCCATAAAACCACCATTTTCCGCCAGAAATCTTCTCGTGGTTTTCAGCGGCAACAGAAGTTGCGGGAGCCCTCGCATCAGAGTGATCCTTAGGGACCTCAGAAGCAATCATCTCTGCGACTTGTTCTGGGACGGCATCTCGTGAAGTCCACTCAGTAATACCCATCTCTTTAAGAAAAGCGGAATTTGTACTCATATTCATGCTTCAAGCTTAATCGATTTAGCCAAAACAAGGGCATCTTCACGTAATCCACTGGTGATATCAACCGGGTAATAATTTTTGCGTAAACCAATCTGCTCATACCCTAGGCTTTGATACAGCTGTAAAGCTGATTTGTTAGTAGGTCGAACCTCTAGAATAATGCGAGGCATATTTTGCTGTGCAGCTACACCCTCGATTGCCTGCATCATTTTTATACCAATACCCAAGCGACGCAGTTTTGGAGAAACCGTGATGTTGAGGAGATGCAACTCATCTACCGCCGGAAACAAGATGCAATATGCCCAAAGAATTTCTGGATCTAAAAAGCTGCCTTTTACTGCATCAGACAATTGCGGTCTGACACAGTAGGCCCAATGACCCGCAGCCAATGAGTCTGAAAAATTACCTTTTGTCCAAGGGTGAATGTGTGAAACAGACTCAATCGCCAGGACTGAGTCCAAGTCTGCAACAGTCATTGGCAGAAAAGAAAGCTCTGATACACCCTCAGCACCAGGCTGAAATGAATGGATGCGATCAACCATGTTGTTGACTGCGTTCGATCGAGGTCAATGCCACTTTATTTCTGATATAGAGTGGTTCAAGCAAGTGAATATCTTGTTGCAGTCCCTTGGCCCACATTTCCTGTGCGCAAGACAAAACACCTAATGAATTCACGCCAATAGTTGAATCAAGCTGACCGCTATCAAGAGCTTGTGAAATGCTGGCAAATAGACGATCGCCAAACTCCGCAATCGCACTGCCCGCTAAAAAATCAATGCCATTAAGCTCAACACCCTCTGGAGCGGTGAGATGAATATCGCCCTGACGATGAGACAGCTTATTTGATCCAACACGATACTTGGCCCAATAGACCTCTTCCATTCGGGCATCAACGGTAATTACAAAGGATTGGGCACCCGAAGCAATAAACGCAGGAGTGAGAACAAGTTGGCTGGCAATAGCATCTAGACTTGCTACTGGAAGTACGGGTAGCCTTGCCGCAATTGCTAGACCTTGAACTGCAGCAACCCCAAGTCGAACCCCAGTGAAAGCACCGGGACCAATACCAATAGCAATCGCATCAAGAGAAGAAAGATTGATTGAAGCTTCAGATAACAACTCTTCAACCCAAGGTAACAAGAGTTGGCTAGCGCCAGCCGACACTTTTTGGTGGCGAACAAGTGGCGCAGCATCAGTTAAAGATAAAGCCACCGAACACCAAGCTGAGGAGGTGTCGATGGCCAATATATTGGTCAATTGGGACTCTCTAGATACTTATGAACTCAGACCTGCAATGATATCTGGTGGAGCCTGAACAAGCTCAATCAAGACACCCTCACCACAGAAAGGAAATTCTTCATTGCCTTTGGGATGAATAAAGGTGATGTCATATCCAGCAGCGCCCTTGCGAATGCCGCCTGGCGCAAAACGCAAGCCCTGTGCAGATAACCACTCTACCGCCTTCGGAAGATCATCGACCCATAAACCAATGTGGTTTAAAGGAGTTTGATGAACGGCAGGCTTCTTTTCGATATCAAAGGGTTGCATGAGATCAATTTCGATTTCGTGGGCGCCTTTGCCAATCGCACAAATATCCTCATCGACGTTTTCACGCTCAGAGACAAAGGTGCTTTTATATTCAAACCCCAATAATTCAACCCAAAGCTTGCGGAGACGATCTTTTTTTTCGCCGCCAATCGCAATTTGCTGAACGCCTAATATCTTGAATGGTTTAGTCATAGCAGCCCTTATTCGAAGCGAATGATCAATTGATCAACCGCCAAGCTTTCGCCAACATTGGCGCAGATTTCGGCAACTACACCGTCTTGAGCAGCAACGAGTGTGTTTTCCATTTTCATTGCCTCAATGGCCGCTAATTTCTGGCCGGCAGTGACCGGCTCGCCAACTTTGACAGAAATATTAGTCAAGAGACCAGGCATCGGAGACATCACTAACTTAGAAGTGTCTGGCGGAACCTTCACCAACATACGACGCTGAAGCTCAGCACCCAAGGGACTTAAAACCATACACTCGTAATGCGCGCCATCAAGGACCAGTGCATATTTAACACCCTTGCGCTCTACTTGAGCGGTAATCTTGTGTGTACCGTTGATAGTTGCACGCAAGCACAACTCGCCTGGACGCCAATTGCTAACGATGTTGTAACGACTAACATCACCTTCCTCTTCGATATAGACAGAGTAAACACCATCCTTTAGATCTACGCGAACAGGAATCTCTTTCATTTCTTCACTAGATCCAACGCGTGATCCTGTGACCACCACGAATTTCTTGGCAATCGTCATCTCGTGACCAGCCAATTGGCCATCAATCATTTGGATGTGCTCAAGATAGCGATAACGCATGAACGCTGACAGAGCAGCTAAACGCTTTGGATCGGCCGGTTGTACAGAATCCTTTTTAAAACCTTCGGGATACTCTTCAGCAATAAAGCCTGTAGTGAAGTCACCAGAGACAAAGCGTGGATGCTGTAAAAGGGCTGCCTGGAAAGGAATGTTCGAGTGAATGCCACGAATAACAAAATCATTGAGTGCGGCGCGCATCTTTTCAATGGCTTCGGTGCGGTCCTTGCCATGCACGATCAATTTGGCAATCATAGAGTCGTAGTACATCGGAATCTCGCCACCCTCAAAGACGCCAGTGTCTACGCGCACACCATCCAACTCTTCTGGCGGACGATACTTGACTAGGCGACCAGTTGAAGGCAAGAAGTTGCGGAATGGATCATCCGCATTAATACGACACTCCATCGACCAACCATCTAGCTTAATGTCTTCCTGCTTAAAAGCCAATTTCTCACCAGCTGCTACACGGATCATCTGCTCAACCAAATCGAGACCAGTAATACCCTCAGTTACTGGATGCTCAACTTGCAAGCGGGTGTTCATCTCAAGGAAGTAAAAAGACTTGTCCTTACCGACCACAAACTCAACAGTGCCCGCCGATTGATAATTCACTGCTTTTGCTAAAGCGACAGCTTGTTCACCCATCGCCTTACGTGTTGCAGGATCAATAAACGGGGATGGAGCCTCCTCAATGACCTTTTGATGGCGACGCTGAATCGAGCAATCACGCTCGCCCAGATACACCACATTGCCATGTGAATCACCCAAGACCTGAATCTCAATATGACGTGGGCCTTCAACAAACTTTTCAATAAAGACACGATCATCACCAAAACTATTGAGCGCTTCAGTACGGCAAGCTGTAAACCCTTCAAAAGCTTCTTTGTCATTAAAGGCAACACGCAAGCCCTTACCGCCACCGCCAGCTGATGCCTTGATCATCACCGGATAGCCGATACCTTGAGCAATTTTGACGGCATCTTCCGCTTTTTCAATGGCCTCATTAAAGCCAGGGATCGTATTAACTTTGGCTTCCAAGGCAAGCTTCTTAGAAGCAATCTTGTCACCCATTGCAGCAATTGACTGATGCTTAGGGCCAATAAAAACAATGCCCTCTTCTTCGCAACGGCGGGCAAATTGTTCGTTCTCAGATAAGAAGCCATAGCCAGGATGAACCGCTTCAGCGCCAGTATCTTTGCAGGCCTGAATGATGCGATCCATGACCAAATAAGATTCACGTGAAGGAGCTGGTCCAATACAAACAGCTTCGTCGGCCATTTGCACATGACGCGCTTCTTTATCCGCCTCAGAATAAACAGCAACCGTTTTGATACCCATCTTCTTGGCGGTTTTCATTACACGGCATGCAATCTCGCCGCGGTTGGCAATCAGAATTTTCTTAAACATTTTCGTAGTCATTATTTTTCGGCGCCTTAAAGAGGAATATTGCCGTGTTTACGCGGTGGGTTTGTGAGCTCTTTATCTTTGAGCATTGCCAAAGAACGTGAAATGCGCTTACGTGTCTCATGAGGCAAGATCACATCATCGATATAACCACGTCGACCCGCTACAAACGGATTGGCAAACTTAGCCTTGTACTCAGCTTCACGAGCTGCGATTTTTGCTGGGTCAGACTTTTCTTCACGGAAAATAATTTCAACAGCGCCCTTAGGACCCATCACCGCAATCTCAGCAGATGGCCAAGCAAAGTTCACGTCACCACGCAAATGCTTAGAAGCCATTACGTCATAAGCACCGCCATAAGCTTTGCGAGTAATTAGCGTGACCTTTGGAACGGTGCAATCTGCATAAGCGTAAAGTAACTTTGCGCCATGCTTGATGATGCCGCCGTATTCCTGAGAGGTACCAGGCATAAAGCCAGGAACGTCGACCAATGTAACAACTGGAATATTGAATGCATCACAGAAACGTACAAAGCGGGCAGCCTTAATGGATGCCTTGATATCCAAGCAGCCTGCTAAAACTAAGGGCTGGTTAGCAACAATACCAATCGAGCGACCTTCCATGCGAGCAAAGCCAATCAGGATATTTTTAGCGTAATCAGGCTGGAGCTCAAAGAACTCACCATCATCAACGATTTTCTCGATCAACTCTTTCATATCATAAGGTTGATTTGGATTACTTGGTACTAATGTATCGAGTGAAAAATCAGGCTCTTCGGTACGCTGCGCCCCATTAATCATAGGTGGCTTTTCGCGATTGGATAATGGGAGATAGTTAAAGAAGCGACGGAGCATCATGATGGCATCAACATCATTATCAAAAGCTAAATCACATACACCGGAAATGGTGGAGTGAGTAACGGCACCGCCAAGCTCTTCAGCAGTCACATCTTCATGCGTCACTGTCTTAACCACTTCTGGACCCGTCACAAACATGTACGAGCTATCTTTAACCATGAAGATGAAATCTGTCAGGGCTGGCGAGTAAACAGCGCCACCAGCTGATGGCCCCATGATTAAGGAGATTTGAGGAATAACACCAGAGGCAGTCACATTGCGCTGGAAAATTTCAGCATAGCCACCTAAGGATGCAACACCCTCTTGAATGCGTGCGCCACCAGAGTCATTCAGGCCAATAACAGGTGCGCCAACTTTAAGTGCCTGATCCATGATCTTACAAATCTTCTCAGCATGCGCCTCAGAAAGAGAGCCACCCAAAACAGTAAAGTCTTGCGAGAAAACAAATACCAAGCGACCGTTAATCATGCCATAGCCTGTTACAACACCATCGCCAGGAACAGTCTGATCCGCCATGCCAAAGTCATGACAACGATGCTCAACGAACATATCCCACTCTTCAAAAGTGCCGGCATCCAATAGGAGCTCAATGCGTTCACGAGCAGTCAGTTTGCCTTTGGAATGTTGGGCAGCAATACGCTTTTGCCCACCACCTAATCTAGCAAGCTCGCGCTTTGCTTCAAGCTGTTGAATGATTTCCTTCATAACTACTCCTTAGAAAAATTCGTGTCCCATTGCTTCGAGTAAACGTCTCGCAGCAACAGATGCGGCTATGGTTCCTTGGTTCACCTCGGCACTCAGGCTAGGTAAAAGTGTTTGTACTGCCGGGTGATTCTGAAAAGCATTTTTGAGACCTGCATCAATTCGATCCCACATCCAAGCGCCCGCTTGTTGCTTGCGACGAGACTGTAACTGGCCATTCGCATTTTGTAGTTTCTGAAAATGCAGAATTTTTTCCCATAACTCAGGTACACCATTACCCTCAAGAGCGCTCAGGGTCATCACGGTAGGATGCCAATATTCTTGATTATGTGAAGCATGATCGGGGTTGCCTTGAAAACCTAAAAGACGCAAAGAGCTTGTAATAAATAATTGCGCACGCATTGCCGCATCGGGATCGATATCCACCTTATTAATCACAATCAGGTCAGCAATTTCCATGACCCCTTTTTTGATGGCCTGCAGATCATCACCCGCATTGGGCAATTGCAATAAGAGGAACATATCCGTCATACCAGCAACTGCAATTTCACTTTGGCCGACACCGACAGTTTCAACAATCACAATGTCAAATCCGGCTGCCTCAGCGACGAGCATCGCTTCGCGTGTTTTTTCAGCTACGCCACCCAATGTGCATGATGATGGACTTGGACGAATAAACGCATTATCCAAAACTGAAAGCCTCTCCATTCTGGTCTTATCACCCAAAATGGAGCCACCAGATAAGCTGGAGGATGGATCAATTGCTAGAACAGCAACCCGATGCCCTTTTTCAATGAGATACAAACCCAAAGTCTCAATCAGAGTCGACTTACCCACGCCCGGGACTCCTGAAATACCCAGACGAAATGATTTACCTGTTTTTGGCAACAAGGTATTGAGAACCTCATCAGCACGCTTACGGTGATCCATGCGCGTCGACTCGAGCAAGGTAATAATCTTGGCCAAGGCCCGACGTTGCGCCGATGAAGGCGCACCGGTGAGATCATTCACCAAAGCTTGGTCAACTGCATTGAGCATGCTGATATCTTCGACCTTGAAATTACGCAGGCTTCACAGATTTGCGAATCTGCTCAAGCACATCTTTTGCGGAGGCTGGAATCGGCGTGCCTGGACCATAAATACCCTTCACGCCCGCTTCATACAAGAAGTCGTAATCCTGTCTTGGAATCACGCCGCCCACGAAAACAATAATGTCGTCAGCACCCTGCTTCTTCAATTCAGCAATGATGGCTGGCACTAAAGTCTTATGACCAGCAGCTAGGGTAGAAATTCCCAGGGCGTGCACGTCATTCTCAATCGCCTGGCGAGCACACTCCTCAGGGGTTTGGAACAAGGGTCCAATATCTACGTCAAAACCCAAGTCAGCAAAGGCAGTTGCAACCACTTTAGCGCCGCGATCATGGCCGTCTTGTCCCAATTTAGCGATCATCACGCGCGGACGACGGCCAAAGTCTTTTGCAAAATCAGCAATCTCTACCTTCAATTTTTCCCAGCCTTCTGCTGAGTCATAAGCAGCTGCATACACACCGGTCACCTTTTGAGTATCGGCGCGATGGCGCCCGTAAACTTTTTCTAATGCATCAGAAACTTCGCCAACCGTAGCGCGCAAACGAATCGCCTGAACAGCCAATTCCAAAAGGTTGCCGATATTTTCTTCTGCAGCTTTGGTTAATGCTTCTAATGCAGCCTCGACTTTTTTGGAGTCGCGCTTCGCCTTAATATCTTTCAGACGGGCAACTTGGCTTTCGCGAACCTTATCGTTATCAATCATTAAGACATCGACCAAGTCTTCTTTACCCAACTTGTATTTATTCACGCCGACGATGACATCAGAGCCAGAGTCAATCTTGGCTTGCTTTTCAGCAGCAGCAGCCTCAATCTTGAGTTTGGCCCAACCGCTTTCTACCGCCTTGGTCATGCCACCCATGGCATCAACCTCTTGAATAATTTCCCATGCTTTGTCAGCCATCTCTTGAGTGAGGTTCTCCATCATGTAGGAGCCGGCCCATGGATCGATCACACTAGTAATGTGTGTCTCTTCTTGCAAGATCAACTGGGTATTACGTGCAATACGGCTTGAGAATTCTGAAGGTAAAGCAATTGCCTCATCAAAGGAATTGGTATGCAAGGATTGTGTGCCACCGAAAACGGCAGCCATAGCTTCCACGGTTGTTCGAACCACGTTGTTATAGGGATCTTGCTCTGTCAATGACCAGCCTGAAGTTTGGCAATGTGTGCGCAACATCAATGACTTTGGATTTTTTGGCTCAAAAGACTTCATAATGCGCCACCATAGGAGGCGTGCAGCGCGTAACTTAGCTACCTCTAAATAGAAGTTCATGCCAATAGCAAAGAAGAATGAAAGGCGACCAGCAAAGCCATCAACATCCAAACCCTTAGCTAGGGCAGTTTTTACGTACTCTTTGCCATCAGCCAATGTGAAGGCCAGCTCAAGAACTTGGTTTGCGCCAGCCTCTTGCATGTGATAACCCGAAATCGAGATCGAATTAAATTTCGGCATGTGCTTGGCGGTGTACTCAATGATGTCACCGATAATGCGCATGGAGGGCTCTGGTGGATAGATGTAAGTATTGCGAACCATGAACTCTTTCAGAATATCGTTCTGAATCGTTCCGGATAACAACTCTTGCTTCACTCCCTGCTCTTCACCAGCAACGATATATCCAGCCAATACTGGCAAGACAGCGCCGTTCATGGTCATCGAAACAGATACCTTATCCAATGGAATGCCATCGAATAAGATTTTCATATCCTCAACAGAGTCAATAGCAACGCCCGCCTTACCAACGTCACCCGTTACACGTGGATGATCGGAATCGTAGCCACGATGGGTTGCCAAGTCGAAAGCCACTGAAACACCTTGACCGCCTGCATCCAAGGCCTTGCGATAAAACGCATTGGATTCTTCTGCGGTTGAAAAACCAGCGTACTGACGAATAGTCCAAGGTCGCACCGAATACATTGTTGCCTGCGGCCCACGGACAAAGGGCTCAAAGCCAGGCAAAGAATGTGTGTACTGAAGACCTTCAGTATCTTGCGCTGTATATAAAGCCTTGAGATGAATGCCATCTGGAGTTTGCCAACCTAACTTATCAACATCACCATTTGGTGCTGACTTTTGGGCTGATTTTTTCCACGCATCTAAATTGCTATCTGGCACATTTGGCCAAGTATTGGATGAATTTGAAGCAGACTTTTTATCACTTGTACTCATAAAGCACTCCTGGTTGGCTTTATTGCATTGTTCCTAAATTTGTAGGGCTATTTTGCTTGACATTTTCTAATTTGTCTAGATACTGTATACATAATTATGAATACAAAACTAATTAACAGACCCCTATACGAAGACGTAGCTGAGCGCCTGAGAGAGCAAATCTTCGCTCATGAGTTGGCACCAGGAAGCTGGCTGGACGAACAAAGCCTAGCGATTGCCTTTGGGATCAGCCGAACTCCAATGAGAGAGGCTATTAAGGTTCTTGCCTCTGAGGGCTTGGTAACCACCAAAATGAATAAAGGCGCCTATGTCACCGAGGTGGATAGGCGCGACCTCGAGCAAATCTTTACCGTACTCTCTCTCCTAGAGGGTCAAGCGGCAAAAGAAACTGCCATCAAGGCAACTGAGGCACAGTTAACCCAATTAGATAACCTGCATCACCGCCTTGAAAAGGCTGCCGCAGATAGAGACACAGAGCAATTCTTTGAAATTAACGTCAAATTTCATGAGCTCATTCAAGAAATTGCAGGCAATAAGTGGATGAATGGCGTTATTGAAGACCTTCGGAAGGTGCTAAAACTCCAAAGACGGGATTCTCTCAGCAGGAGCGGTCGATTATTGAGCTCTCTGATTGAGCATCGAGAAATACTCCAGGCGATCCTCAAAAGAGATCCGCTGGCAGCAGAGCTTGCTATGCGCAAACATCTCGCAAGAGGTCTTGAAGCCACGAAATAAAAAAGGCCTGGGTATGAACCCAAGCCTTATAAGTAGCAATAGTAAATATCTAAATTACTTCTTAACTACGAAATTTCCAGGTAATTTGGAGATGTATGCGGCCATATCATGAAGGTCTGCTTCAGAGTAAGGCTGAACCTGTGAGGACATCACTGCGTTGTTGCGGCCAAACTGGGCGTTAGATCCACCAACTTGGTAAGCACGCAAGGCGTAATACAAGTAATCAGCATGCTGACCAGCTAACTTTGGGTAGGCAGGCAAGATCGGCGCATTGAGACCAGCACCGTGGCACGAGGCACAGTTACCCTTCTCTACGAGTGCCTGACCTTTTTCAGCGCTTGCTGCTTGAGCCAGACCAATACTGGATAACAAAATGGCGGTAATTAGTGCGAATTTCATAAACATGCCTCTAAAAATCACTTCAATGGGTTATTTGGTGAGCTGGCTGTTTGCGCAGCATAGTATTCGCCAAGGTCAGCCATGTCTTGATCAGACAGGCTTCCAGCTATTGAACGCATCGTTGGATGCTTTCTTTCGCCCTTTTTGTAAGCTGCTAATGAGCTGGCAATATACGCAGCATTTTGGCCGCCGATCATTGGTACTTTGTAAACCAAAGGATAGTCAGCACGGTAGTCAGGGATGGCGTGGCAACCAATACAAAGCCAAACCTTGCCTTGTCCAGCCTGGGCAGAGCCTTTAACGTCTTGAGCTTGTACAGCAAATCCAGCAAAAGCCAAACCAGCGCAGAGGGTCAATTGGGAAAGAATGAGGTGTTTTTTCATAGAAATCATTATTAACAAGTTTGATTTAAATCAATTTGGGAAGAGTATAGCGGAGACGGATCAAGATACCCCGTTTCACCCCCTTAAATTAGTAAAAACACTGAAAATAACAGTCCTTTTACCTATACTTGGAGGCTATTTAAAGACAAATTGACCCCCTCACAATGACCCAGACCAAATCTCGCTTTGACGGATCCAAAAGCTACGTAGCTACGGATGACCTGAAATTAGCCGTCAATGCTGCAATTCAACTCCAACGCCCTCTTTTAATTAAGGGCGAGCCAGGAACAGGCAAAACCATGCTGGCTGAGGAGGTAGCTGCAGCCCTAAATATGCCTCTGATGCAATGGCACATTAAGTCAACAACCAAAGCCCAACAAGGCTTATATGAATACGATGCTGTTAGTCGCCTGAGGGACTCCCAACTCGGTGATGAAAAAGTAAATGACATTCGCAACTACATTGTCAAAGGCGTGCTCTGGCAAGCATTTGAGGCAAATGAGCCTGTTGTTCTCTTGATTGATGAGATTGATAAAGCAGATATTGAGTTTCCGAACGATCTACTGCGAGAAATTGATCGCATGGAATTTTATGTCTATGAAACACGTGAACTAATTAAGGCCAAGCACCGCCCTCTCGTCATCATCACCTCAAATAATGAGAAAGAATTGCCTGATGCATTTTTGCGTCGCTGCTTTTTTCATTACATCTCCTTCCCAGACGCTGGAACTATGCAAAGCATTGTTGATGTTCACCACCCCAATATCAAACATGAATTACTAGAGGCGGCACTCAAATCTTTTTATCAAATCCGATCTTTACCGGGGTTAAAGAAGAAGCCTTCCACTTCAGAATTAATCGATTGGTTAAAACTATTGTTAGCCGAAGACATATCAGCTGAGGCTCTTTACAGCGGCGAAGAAAAAATTGTAATCCCACCTCTACATGGCGCACTTCTTAAAAATGAGCAAGATATTCACCTGTTTGAACGCTTGGTGATGATGAACCGCAATCATCGCTGATCCCGTACACGGCAATAACTGAATCATGTTGATTCAATTTTTTCTTAAACTCAAAGAGGCTAAGGTTCCTGTTTCTGTTCGAGAATTTTTAACGCTTCTAGAGGCTTTAAAGGAAGGCGTCATTGAGCCTTCGATTAATGAGTTTTATCAACTTGCGCGCATGACTTTGGTGAAAGATGAGCAGCACTTTGATCGCTTTGATCAAGTCTTTGGATCCTACTTTAATGGGGTGGAGAAAATCGTTGCATTAGCGCCAGATATTCCTTTGGACTGGCTTGAAAAGAAACTGCAACGCGTATTAAGCGAAGAAGAAAAAGCTGCGCTCAAAAAATTGGGCGGGCCTGAAGCATTACAAAATCGCCTTCAAGAGCTTCTGAAAGAACAGAAAGAATGGCATGGTGGCGGCAACAAGTGGATTGGCGCGGGGGGATCATCTCCTTTTGGGCATAGCGGTTACCACCCTGAGGGCATTCGGATTGGCGGGGAAAGCGCTGGCAATCGTACTGCCATCAAAGTCTGGGAGGCACGAGAGTTTAAAGACTATGACAGCGATCTCAGCCTAGGGACTCGCAATATCAAAATGGCTTTACGTCGCTTACGCCGGTTTGCAAGAGAAGGTTCCACTCTAGAGCTAGATCTCGATAAAACTATTCACTCAACTGCTGCGAATGCAGGCATGCTCGATATTCAAATGCGTCCCGAACGGCATAATCAAGTAAAAGTTTTGTTGCTGATGGATGTGGGCGGATCAATGGATGATCATATCCAGCGCATCTCTGAATTATTCACCGCCGTCAAAACCGAATTTAAGCACTTGGAGTATTACTACTTCCATAACTGTGTTTATGAGCATCTCTGGCAGAGCAATCGCCGCAGACGCGATCAAGTCACGGCAACCCAAGACATCATCAATAAATATGGCCCAGACTACAAGCTGATTTTTATTGGTGATGCCACCATGTCTCCCTATGAAATTCTGAGTCCGAATGGTTCAGTTGAATACAACAACAGAGAAACAGGCGCATCTTGGATTAACCGCCTGATTGACCACTTCCCTCACTTTGCTTGGCTCAATCCAGAACCAGAGTCAGTTTGGCAGTATCGGCAATCTATCGACATCATAAAGGGCTTGATGAAAGAGAGAATGTATCCCGTGACTTTGAATGGTCTTGAGAATGCCATGCGTCAACTATCAAAGTAATCAAGTAAGATTTGCTGAAGCCACCTTTCCATTTTCTCTTTTAAATTTTTACTGAACAAACTATGACAAATCACATTAGCGATCGACTGAAGACCCTTGGTATCGATTTACCGCCTCCTGGACCACCTGCTGCCGCTTATGTGATGGCTGCAACTACTGGCAATACTGTTTTTCTATCCGGCCACATTGCCAAGAAAGATGGGAAGCCTTGGGTAGGTAAGCTGGGTCTTGATATGGATACCGAGACTGGCAAAGCAGCAGCTAGGTCGATTGCAATTGATTTGATTTCTACTCTACAAAATCACTTGGGCTCTCTTGATAAAGTGAAGCGCATTGTGAAAGTCATGGGTTTAGTGAATTCCACCTCTGAATTCACTGAACAACACTTGGTAGTGAATGGCTGCTCGGAATTACTTTTTGAGGTATTTGGCGATGCAGGCAAGCATGCCCGTAGCGCATTTGGCGTTGCTCAAATTCCTTTGGGTGCCTGCGTTGAAATCGAGTTGATTGCTGAGATTTAAGAACTAAACAGGTTTAATTTGTGCTTTTGGATGTCTTCTGGCGTGTCGACATCCATGACATATGCCTGATTGCTCGTGTGCATTTTTCTGACATAGCTGGGATGGGCATCCATATAGGCTCGACAAACCATATCGGGGGTATTCAGCACATCTAAGATCGCTGCGTAAGAAAACAGCACTGGATTACCGCGCTTACCCTCCACCATTGGCAGAATAATTTCCTCGCCAGCCTCTCGCTTGGCGAACTCACCAAGTAAATCTTGGACCTCTGCCGCTCCAATTAGAGGTTGATCCGACAGTGCAACTAATAAGACATCAAATTTTTCCCGGAGGGATTCAAGTCCTAGGCGAACAGATGAAGCCTGGCCTCTCTCTGGGTGGGGATTTTGAACAACCCTCATTTGGCAAGCAAGTGAGGTGTTCAGCTTAGCAATCTCCGCCTCAATTACCTGAGCATGGAAGCCAGTAACTACGATGTATTCAACAGGATTAAACCCTTTGATAGAAGTTGAAAATCGCTGTAAAAGAGTTTGGCCATCTCGATGAAGCAAGGCTTTGGGATGCGTGCCCATCCTACTGCCCTCACCTGCTGCGAGTAAAAGCACAGCAAGCCGTATTTGCTTGGCTGGAACGGATGAGCTGGAACTTGTCATTAGAGAGATAATAATTACATTGCCTACAAAAAATAATAAATACAAAAAAATTAAATATAAGAAACTAAAGACAAGAAATGAACAGCACTGATTTAAGCGTATTAAAGGCCGCAGTGGATTGGCTCAAATCTGGTCATCCCGTTGCAATCGCCACGGTTGTTCAGACATGGGGCTCTGCTCCGAGACCGATCGGCTCTTGGTTAGCCATTCGGGGTGACGGACAAGTCACTGGATCAGTCTCTGGTGGATGCGTCGAAGATGACTTGATTCGGCGTGTTCAAACTGAAATCTTAACAAAAGACCTGCCAGAGATGGTGGTTTATGGCGTTAGCCAGCAAGAGGCAGCCCGCTTTGGCTTACCTTGTGGCGGAACGCTACGCCTACTGGTAGAACCAAAACCAGAATTGGCGATTCTGGAGAATATTCTAGCGTCCATTAGCAATCACCAAATTACCTCCCGCACAGTTGATCTAATCACCGGCAAATCTACTCTGGAGGCTGGCAATCGTCATGAGGCGTTTATTTGTGATGAACGTGTAATGAAAACCACTTATGGCCCTCGATGGCGAATGGTAATTATTGGCGCAGGACAACTGTCTCTGTACACCGCTGACTTTGCCCTTGCATCAGACTTTGAAGTGATTGTGATTGACCCACGCGAAGAATACGCGGAGGGCATTAATCGGGAGCACATTCAATTTATTAAGGGAATGCCAGATGACGTGCTTTTAGAAATTGGTGTGGACTCCCATACTGCTGTGGTTGCCCTAACGCATGATCCCAAGCTTGATGATATGGCCTTAATGGAGGCACTAAAATCCCCCGCTTTTTATGTTGGAGCACTGGGCAGCAGAATCAATACTCAAAAGCGAAAAGCCCGCTTACTGGAGTTTGATGTGACACAGGAACAAGTTGAGCGCCTTCATGGACCTGTTGGCCTATTTATTGGCGCTTTAACCCCACCAGAAATCGCGGTATCGATTTTGGCCGAAGTGATTGCCGTGAAATACGGTGTACCGATCCCCAAGAAGGTCTAATTGGCAAATAAAAAACCCGATCAAATGATGGTCGGGTTTTTTATTCCGCAAAACTAAAATAGGCTCTTAATTTGCTTTCAGCTTTCCATCTTTGAGTCTTGGCTCCACAAAGTGACCTTTACGAGCACGATTTCCCGCAAACGACTTCAAGGTTTTTGCATCTAGACTTAATTCTGTTGACTTGCCTGCACGTCCCGCACCAGAATACGTAGCACCATCGGGTCCAACAGCAATTGCAGAAGCTAACTTCTCTTTATCATCCAAGCCCATCAGAATCACACCCTTACCACCTGTTGGCAAGCGCTTCAGTTCGTCAAGTGGGAACACCAATAATTTAGAGCTTTCGGATAGGCAGGCCACTTGCTTCATGCCTGCGGTCACTTTAGCTGCGCCAAGAGGTGCATCACCGCCCGGGAATTTACTATCGATACCAACAAATGATTTACCAGCCTTGTTACGGGTAGTCATATCCGCCACATTTGCAAGGAAGCCGTTACCAGATCTAGTAGAAATCAGCACTAAATCATCAGGCTGGCCAGCATAGTAGGCAACCATTTGCGAACCTGCAGCTAAGTTCACAAAACTCGTCAACGGTGAGCCATCGCCGCGAGCACCTGGTAATTCGCTGACAGGAACCGTATAGACGCGACCATCGCTACCAAAACCTTGCATCACATCAACTGTACGGCACTCAAATGTTCCATACAAGGCATCACCAGCTTTAAAACCAAACTGCGTTGCATCATGCTCATGACCCTGGCGTACGCGCACCCAGCCTTTTTGAGACACAATAACTGTTACAGGCTCATCCAATACTTTGGTTTCTGCAACAGCACGTTTGTCTTCTTGAATCAAGGTGCGGCGATCATCACCAAAATCCTTCATGTCAGATTCAATTTCTTTGATGATGCGCTTGCGTAAAACTGTGTCGCTCTGCAATAAGCCTTCAAGATCATCGCGCTCAGACTTGAGTTCTTTCAACTCTTGCTCAATCTTGATACCCTCAAGTCTAGCCAACTGACGCAAGCGGATATCTAAAATATCTTCTGCTTGGCGATCACTAAGTTTGAATTCTTTAATCAGGTCAGCCTTAGGCTCATCGCTATTGCGAATGATCTTGATGACCTTATCAATATTCAGAAGAACAATTAAACGCCCTTCTAAAATATGCATCCGGTCATTTACTTTACCCAAGCGGTGCTGGGTACGGCGTGTAACCGTACCTACCCTGAAAGAAATCCACTCGGAAATAATCTCTTTAAGACCTTTTTGACGTGGACGACCATCGGTACCAATCATCACCAAATTCATTGGCGCATTGGATTCTAATGAGGTGTGAGCCAGCAATAAGTTCGCAAATTCATTGACGTCAATATTTTTGCTCTTTGGCTCAAATACCAAACGTACAGCCGCGTCTTTACTGGACTCATCACGGACACCATCAAGCACATTCAAGATGGTGGACTTCAAATTATTCTGCTCAGGAGTTAGCGTCTTCTTGCCAACCTTCACCTTGGGATTGGTAATCTCCTCAATCTCTTGCAGAACGCGCTGCGATGAAGTGGATGGCGGCAACTCATTCACCACAATTTGCCACTGACCACGGGCCAACTCTTCAATAGACCAGCGAGCACGCACTTTGAGACTGCCACGACCCGCTTCGTAGATCTGCGCAATCTCCGCTGGTGAAGAAATAATTTGGCCGCCACCTGGGTAGTCTGGACCAGGCATGATCTCCAAAAGTTCTGAAGTGCTCATTTTTGGAGACTTCATTAAGGCAATTGCCGCGCTAGCCACTTCACGCAAATTATGTGAAGGAATCTCAGTCGCCATACCTACCGCAATGCCAGATGCGCCATTCAATAGAACAAAAGGTAATCGTGCAGGTAATAACCTAGGCTCTTGAAATGATCCATCGTAGTTCGGCGCAAAGTCGACCGTGCCTTCATCAATCTCACTTAGCAAGAGACCAGCAATCTTAGTTAATCGCGCCTCGGTATAACGCATAGCCGCTGCGCCATCACCATCGCGCGAGCCAAAGTTACCCTGACCATCAATCAGCGGATACCGTAATGAGAAGCTCTGTGCAAGACGCACTAATGCGTCATAAGCAGATTGGTCTCCATGTGGATGAAACTTACCCAATACATCGCCTACAACACGAGCACTCTTAACTGGCTTCGCATCTGCACGTAAACCCATCTCACTCATCGAAAACAGAATGCGGCGTTGAACGGGTTTTTGGCCATCAGATACATCCGGCAAGGCGCGGCCTTTAACTACACTAATTGCATAGTCAAGATAGGCGCGCTCTGCATAGACTGCCAGCGTTAGGCTGTCTTTGTCGTCCTCATTGAGCTCAACCTTCTTAGGGTCATGCGGATCTTGGGGACCTCCTGCTTGAGCAGTAATTGGCTCATTGACCTCAACAATATTCATTTCGATTGGCTCGCCCGCAAACAAGTCTGCTTGATCAGTTGAGTCAGTGCTACCTGGAGTTTTTTTAATCGCCATTAGATATCCGCCTCCACTTCGTTACCGCGCTCTTCCAACCAATCACGACGCGCCCCGGATTCGGACTTACCCATCAACATATCCATTGTTTTAATCGTTTCATCTTCCGTCCATGTTCCCAAGGTTACCGGCAGGAGGCGACGGGTATCTGGATTCAAGGTGGTATCCCATAATTGCTCAGCGCTCATCTCACCCAAGCCCTTAAAACGAGAAATCTGCCAAGCGCTTTCTTTAACGCCATCTTTGCGCAATTTATCTTCAATTGCTTGCAACTCATTCGCATCTAGCGCATAGATCTTTTGTGCTGGCTTTTTACCGCGTGCTGGTGCGTCTACCCTAAACAAGGGTGGCCTTGAAATATGTACATGACCCAACTCAATCAGCTTCGGAAAGTGCTTATAGAACAAAGTCAGTAGCAATACCTGAATATGTGCACCATCCACGTCCGCATCAGACAGGATGCAAACTTTTCCGTAACGCAAGTTCGATAAATCAGGAGTGTCATTAGCGCCATGCGGATCAACGCCAATCGCAACTGCAATATCGTGCACTTCATTATTGGCAAACAAACGATCACGCTCAGCTTCCCAGGTATTGAGAACCTTACCGCGCAAAGGCAGAATCGCTTGATACTCTTTATTGCGACCCATTTTTGCTGAACCACCCGCTGAATCTCCCTCTACGAGGAAAATTTCATTCAGGCTAATGTCTTGGCTCTCACAATCGGTGAGCTTTCCAGGCAGCACTGCAACGCCGGAAGATTTTTTCTTCTCTACTTTCTGACCTGCACGAGTTCTTGCTTGCGCCTGCTTAATCACTAAGTCCGCTAATTTACGACCGTAATCAACGTGCTCGTTAAGCCACAGCTCAAGAGCAGATTTAGCGTAACCAGAAACTAAACGTACAGCATCCCTGGAGTTCAAGCGCTCTTTAATTTGACCTTGGAATTGAGGATCCAACACCTTGGCAGACAAGATGAAAGAGGCTCGTGCAAAAACGTCTTCAGGCATCAGCTTGACACCTTTAGGCTGTAAAGCATGCATCTCGATAAAGCCTTTAACAGCATTAAATAGACCTTCACGCAATCCGCTTTCATGAGTTCCGCCTGCTGGAGTTGGAATCAAGTTCACATAACTTTCGCGTACTGGCGCACCATCTTCAGTCCAGGTCACAACCCATGCAGCGCCCTCACCCTCGGCAAAGGAATCATCATCTCCACTGCCAGTGGCATATTGCTCACCCTCAAAGGGGGGGATGACTTCTGCGCCATGGCCAGCTTGAGCCATTGCTTCGTTTAAATAACCGCGTAAGCCTTGTGCATATTGCCAGGTTTGACTCTCGCCAGATTTCTCTTGAATCAGGGTAACTTTTACACCTGGCAGCAAGACTGCCTTAGAGCGCAATAGGCGAATGAGTTCTGGCATCGGAATCGCAGCACTATCAAAGTACTTGCCATCAGGCCATGCACGGACGCGTGTCCCGTGCGATTTATCTTCTTTACCGGCAGCGCTGGTTTTAAGCTTTTCGATGACCTTGCCATCAGCAAAAGTCAAAGTAGACACTTGACCTTCACGCCATACAGTCACTTCAAGGCGCTTAGACAAAGCGTTGGTTACCGAAACACCAACTCCGTGCAAACCACCGGAGAATGCATAAGCACCGCCAGTGCCTTTTTCAAACTTACCACCAGCATGGAGCTGGGTAAATACGATTTCTACAACAGGCAACTTCTCAGTCGGATGCATTCCAACCGGAATTCCTCGGCCGTCGTCTTCAATACTCACACTACTATCGGTATGCAAAGTCACAATGATGTGCTTACCAAATCCACCCAAAGCTTCGTCAGATGCGTTATCCAAGACCTCTTGAATAATGTGCAATGGGTTATCAGTACGGGTGTACATTCCCGGCCTCTGACGGACGGGCTCGAGTCCTTTTAGGACCTGAATTGATGATTCGCTGTATTCGGATGTTTTACGGGTAGCCATGCGCGCAAATTGTAGTCATGTCTGAACTAAAACCTGAATTTTCATCAATTACCCCTATATTCATGCCAAAATTGATGCATGGGAGCCTTAAGTCATATTCGCGTTTTAGACCTCAGCCGTGTTCTTGCCGGCCCATGGTGCGCACAAAACCTCGCCGATCTCGGTGCAGACGTCATTAAAGTGGAGCGTCCAGGCGTTGGGGACGATACCCGACACTGGGGCCCTCCTTTTGTGAAGGATGCTCAAGGTCAAGATACCGCTGAAACGGCCTACTTTATCTGCATTAATCGCAATAAACGCTCAATTACAGTCGATATCAGCAAACCTGAAGGCCAAGAAATCATTCGCCAGCTTGCAAAAGACTCTGATGTGGTGATTGAAAACTACAAAGTTGGTGATTTAGCCAAATACGGACTGGACTATGAGAGTCTCAAAAAGGTTAAATCAGACCTCATTTATTGCTCAATTACGGGTTTTGGACAAAACGGCCCCTATGCTCAACGCCCTGGCTATGACTTCATCATCCAGGGAATGGGCGGTTTTATGAGTGTTACCGGAGAGGCTGAGGATTTTCCAGGGGCTAGTCCGCAAAAAGCCGGGGTTGCCATTGCCGATATCTTTACTGGCATGTACGCGAGTACCGCTATCTTGGCTGCCGTAGTGCATCGAGATAAAACGGGACAGGGTCAATATATTGATATGGCACTCTTAGATACCCAGATTGCAGTGATGGCGAACATCTCGAGTGCCTACTTATGCTCAGACAAGGTTCCACGTCGATGGGGTAACGCCTCCCCCATCATCGTTCCTTACCAAACCTTCCCGACCTCAGACGGCTGGATGATTGTGGCCGTTGGAAATGATGGGCAATTCAAACACTTTGTGACTGCTGGCGGGGAGGCACATTTGGCTACCAACCCCCTCTACATCAATAATCCCATTCGAGTGGAAAACCGCAAGTCATTGATTCCATTACTAGAAGTGATGACGAGACGGAAAACTAAAGCTGAATGGATAAGCCTTTTAGAGGCAGCAAATGTACCCTGTGGCCCCATCAATAACTTTGAAGAGGTATTTGATAACGAGCAAGTGAAGGCCCGTGGCGTCCAAATTCATGTTCCGCACCCAACAGCCGGCACTATGAAGCTCGTTGCTAGCCCAATGAGACTGTCAGAAACTCCAGTTGAAGTCCGGATGGCGCCCCCAACCTTAGGTCAACACACAGATGAAATTCTGCAGGAGCGCTTGAGCCTAGACTCCAACGCCATCGCAGCACTTCAAGAAAAAGGCATCATTTAAACGATATGCCATTGATTAGCTCGAGCCAAAAACTATCACTGAAACAAGTACTGATTTTTGGCGGGCTGATGGTCACTTTCTCCATGGGCATACGCCATGGATTTGGGCTTTTTAACCTGCCCATTACTTTGGCCAATGGCTGGGGACGTGAAACATTTGCTCTTACTATTGCATTGCAAAATCTTATTTGGGGTGCAGTTCAACCCATCACTGGTGCTTTAGCTGATCGTTACGGCGCATTCAAAATTATGGTCGCCGGTGGTGCACTCTATGCACTCGGTTTAGCCGGCATGGCAATTTCTACAGATGCTTTGAATTTTTCATTAGCAGGTGGATTGTTGATTGGTCTTGCACAGACCGCAACGACATACAGTGTGATCTACGGAATTTTAGGTCGCAACGTTGCCGCAGAACAACGTGTGTGGGCCATGGGCATTGCAGCCGCCGCTGGATCATTTGGACAGTTCCTCATGATTCCAGTAGAGCAAGGTTTACTGACGAACTTTGGCGCGAATGATGCGCTGTTAATGTTAGCGCTGATGGCCAGCCTCATGATTCCGCTTGCATTTATGTTGCGCGAACCAAATGCCATTAGCTTGCAACAAGCGAGTGATCAAACAATTAAACAGGCATTAAAAGAAGCATTGGGCAACTCCAGTTTTAGATTGCTCACACTAGGCTATTTTGTGTGCGGATTTCAGGTGGTGTTTATTGCGGTTCATCTAGCGCCCTACCTTAAAGATTTATCTAAGATTTACCCTGACGTAGGTGCACCGGCAGTAGCCACTACCGCACTAGCCGTAATCGGATTATTTAATATCTTTGGGACCTATAGCGCTGGAATACTAGGGCAACGCTTTCCTAAACGCTACCTGCTGTCAGGCATCTATATCAGCAGATCTTTAGCCATCATGGCCTTTGTTTGGCTGCCTCTGAGCCCCACTTCCACCTACATCTTTGCAGCCATCATGGGCTTCCTATGGCTGTCTACCATTCCCTTAACCAATGCAATTGTGGCGCAGATTTTTGGCGTCAAATACCTCACCATGCTGTCGGGCTTGGTGTTCTTCTCACATCAATTAGGTAGCTTCTGCGGCGCTTATTTTGGTGGCTACTTATTTGACCGCACCGGCTCCTACCTGATTGTTTGGAATATTGCGATTGCCTTAGGCGTGTTTGCATTCTTGGTCAACTTACCAGTGAAAGAGCGAGCGATTCATCGCGTTGCTACAGCCTGAGTTTTTCTGATGAAGATTTCTATTGCGCGCTCAGCTCTCTATTTCCTATCTCTACTGATCTTAGGGATTATTTTTTCTGCCTACTTTGCGGCAGACATGTTGGTTGCAATCACGAATACAGTGTGGGCAATGTGTGGCTGGTAATCAGTGGATAATGATTCAAGCCTCAACATCTTTTTGAAATTCGATTTATTTTTTTCAGTCTCGCCGTAGCACAATGGATAGTGCACATGCCTCCTAAGCGTGGGATACAGGTTCGATTCCTGTCGGCGGGACCACTTAAAAAATAAAAAACTTATCCACAGGCTTTGTGGATAAATACTCAAAAGTTTTCGTAAGTCGTAGATTTGTATAGAGTGAGCTGGCTTGCTTAAATTATGAGCATTAGTCTCTGACAAAAATATAAATAAAGAACTGTTGACAATTCAAATTCGCTTATAGATTTTTAGACTACTTTTTCGGTATTTTTTCTTTTCTCTTACACTTAGCGCATGCATAAGCTCACCACTAGTACCATCGCCGCCTTAGAGGAGATGCTCCAAAACGCGGCGCGGTCTGCGCCACAAGATTTCCTGCCCATCCATTTTTTGGGCGGCAGCACAGCTGGACAGGTCATTGGGCACCTAAACCCTGAATTTATCCCTTTTTTACAAGAATCGTTGGCAAAAACCCCAATCTCGTTGGTGGAAATGGGTCATGATCGCCTGACTATTCGCCATGCAAGACCCCTAGCGTTGTCTGCTAGCTTGGCAAAATTAGCGGATCGGATGCAACAAGGCGGCTTTATTCCGGGCTGGAGGCATGAGGATTTCGCCTGGATTGACCAAAATGGGCATGAATACTTCCGTCTAGAGCGCTCGGCCTTCCGTACTTTTGGCTTTCGTAGCATGGCTACCCACATTAATGGCTATACCAAGGCGGGCAATATCTGGCTTGGACGTCGCAGCGAGACCAAGTCAACCGACCCAGGTCGCCTCGATAACCTAGCTGCAGGCGGTATTGGCGCGGACGAAACCCCCTGGGTTAATGCCCGCCGAGAATTATGGGAGGAAGCTGGCGTTCCACCCCAGATTTCTGATCATATTGAGCCTGTGGGTCGTATACATATGCGTCGCCCTATCCCGGGACGCGGTTTTCATGATGAACAGCTTTATATCTATGACTTAGAGCTAGCGGAGAACTTTATACCCACTAACCACGATGGCGAAGTCAGCGGTTTTATTGAAATCTCGCTTTCAGAGGCTGCAGCCCGTATTTTGGCCGATGAATTTACCAGCGACGCAGCCTTTGTGACGGCAGATTTCATTTTGCGTAATACCAAAGCCAGTTAAGTTCCGGGAACCAACTCAACGGCTTGATTTTGATCATCCTTCTTGAACCCATTTCGTGGTTAAATTAGGTCTAAGGATGAAACAGGGGTGCCCTTCTAGTGATTTTTGCTACGAGGCGCTGAGAAAGACCCTATAACCCGATCCAGGTAATGCTGGCGTGGGGAGTTTTCCATCAGACCGTCACCCGGTTTCGTCCATCTAAACACAGTCAGGAGATGGACATGAGCGATACCAACAATAAAACTAAACAAGAAATACCAAGCTTAAAAAGCTTGGAGCGTGACTTTGGCCAGAAGTTTGCCTACCCCGCTTCTACTAAAACCTATTTAGAGGGCTCACGTCCAGACATCAAAGCTCCTATCCGCATGATTGAGCAATTACCAACCCGGGTTGGTGAAGAGATGGTTTCCAATCCGCCGGTGCCGGTTTACGACACTTCAGGTCCGTATAGCGATCCTGACATTGTGATCAACCTTGAAAAAGGCTTGCCTTTATTACGTAAAAGCTGGATCGAAGAGCGTGGTGACACAGTGCAATTAGCTGGACCGAGTTCTGAGTACGGCGTTGCACGCTCACAAGATGCAGCAACTCAGAATTTGCGTTTCGCCCACATCAATCCACCGCGTGTTGCTAAAGCCGGGCAGAATGTGAGCCAAATGTATTTCGCCCGCAAAGGCATCGTGACTCCTGAAATGGAATACGTGGCTTTACGTGAATCCATGGGTCTTGAGCAGTTGCGCAAAAATCCTGAATACAAACAACTACTCAAGCAGCATCCAGGTAAGAGTTATGGCGCCAATTTGCCTGACATTGTTACTGGTGAATTTGTACGTTCAGAAATTGCTGCTGGTCGCGCCATTATTCCGGCCAACATTAATCATCCAGAACTCGAGCCGATGATTATTGGCCGTAACTTCCGCGTGAAGATTAACGGCAACCTCGGTAACTCTGCCGTAACCTCTTCAATCAACGAAGAAGTTGAAAAAATGGTGTGGTCGATTCGTTGGGGTGCAGACACCATCATGGATCTATCGACCGGCAAACATATTCATGAAACCCGTGAGTGGATTATTCGTAACTCACCAGTTCCAATTGGTACTGTTCCAATCTATCAGGCACTCGATAAGACTGGCGGTATTGCAGAAGACCTGACTTGGGAAATGTTCCGCGACACCTTAGTGGAACAAGCTGAGCAAGGCGTCGATTACTTCACTATTCATGCTGGTGTATTGCTGCGTTATGTTCCATTAACAGCTGACCGTATTACTGGCATTGTTTCTCGCGGCGGCTCGATTATGGCGAAGTGGTGTTTAGCTCACCATAAAGAAAACTTCCTCTATACGAAGTTTGATGAGATTTGTGAAATCATGAAAGCCTATGACGTTTCCTTTAGTTTGGGTGATGGTTTACGTCCAGGCTGTATTGCAGACTCGAATGATGCAGCGCAGTTTGGCGAACTTCATACTCTTGGTGAGTTGACTGCCAAAGCCTGGAAGCATGATGTTCAAGTCATGATTGAAGGTCCTGGTCATGTCCCAATGCAGCGCATTGAAGAAAACATGACTGAAGAATTGAAGCACTGCCTAGAGGCACCCTTCTACACGCTTGGACCATTGATTACCGATATCGCTCCTGGATATGATCACATCACGAGTGGTATTGGCGCTGCGCAAATTGGTTGGTACGGCACAGCAATGCTTTGCTATGTCACACCAAAAGAACACTTAGGCTTGCCTGACAAGGAAGATGTACGCACCGGCATCATCACATACAAGATTGCAGCGCATGGTGCAGACTTGGCTAAAGGTTTACCAGGCGCTCAAGTGCGCGATAACGCTTTATCAAAAGCGCGTTTTGAGTTCCGCTGGGAAGATCAATTTAATCTCGGCTTAGATCCTGAGCGTGCTCGTGAATATCACGATGCTACCTTGCCTGCTGAAGGTGCAAAGATTGCTCACTTCTGCTCGATGTGTGGGCCAAAGTTCTGCTCAATGAAGATCACTCAAGAGGTTCGTGATTACGCAGCAACTTTAGATGCTGATGGCAATCCGAAAGCAAAAGTGATTCCGATTACTGCCGAAGCCTCTACCGATCCACAAAAGGGAATGGAAGAGATGTCAGCGGAGTTCCGTAAGCGCGGTAGCGAGATCTATCAGTAAGTGAGTAGCGCATTCTCAAACGGCAAATATGCCATCGTTGGCGCCGGCCTCATGGGTCGGTTGCTAGCGGTCGCACTTGCTAAGCGCGGCGCTCGCGTAGAGCTGTTTGAGAAAGGCGCTGCAGATGGCGCTCATTCGGCTGCACGCATTGCTGCTGCCATGCTAGCCCCACTAGCGGAATCTGCCATTACTGAAGATAACGTCGTGCGTATGGGTGTTCATAGCCTACCTCGCTGGAAGCAACTAATCGATGAGTTAGCAAAGCCGGTGTTCTTTCAACAAGATGGCACTTTAATCTTGTGGCATCGCCAAGATGCCAGTGATGCGGAACGTTTTGCCTCTCATCTCGAGAGAAATTGTGATCGCAATCAGGCGCTTGCCAAACCGATTCATCTAGATGGCCAATCACTAGCAGAAATTGAGCCTGGTGTTGCTGAGCGTTTTACTCAAGGCCTCTATCTGCCTAATGAAGGGCAATTAGATAACCGCCAACTACTAGAAGCACTGTTAGTCGAGCTCACCCTGATGAAGGTGCCCTGTCACTGGAATCAATCTGCTGACCCAGAGCAACTTCGCAATCAACAGAATGGCTTTCATTGGGTTATTGATTGTCGCGGCTTAGGCGCTAAAGAAGCCTGGAAGCAAGTTGCTGATGCTTCCAAGAATTTACGTGGCGTACGCGGGGAAGTTATTCGCCTACATGCACCCGAAGTCAAACTACGTCGCCCTACTCGGCTAATCCATCCTCGCTATCCAATCTATATTGCCCCAAAAGAAGATGACGTCTACGTTGTTGGCGCAACGGAGATTGAATCCGAGGATTTATCTCCCATGAGCGTCAGATCCGCTATGGAATTACTCAGTGCGATTTATACCGTACATAGCGGTTTTGCAGAGGCGCGTATTTTAGAAATGGCAACACAATGTCGCCCTACGCTAAAAGATAATCTGCCAGAGATATCAATTGATTACAAACCAGATCAAGCCAAGCTCATGATGATCAATGGACTCTATCGCCATGGCTTCATGATCTCACCAGCGATTCTGGATTGCGCGCTAGAGGTATTGAGCCTAGGCTCCAGTTCAACAG
>JACCDG011647943.1_pt1 | contig 60954 bp, 58 predicted proteins | sample 7442471 | NCBI WGS metagenome assembly JACCDG01 (sample SAMN15323444, study PRJNA562643) | freshwater metagenome | isolation source: river surface water | place: USA:Blue River Watershed | collected 2017-08-17 | reverse complement strand
GAGGTCTGCAGCCCCGAACTCGATCTTGGTCGGGAAGTCCGGATTGGGGCCGAACTCGATCTTGGTCGGGAAGTCGGGGTTGGGGCCGAACTCAATCTTCGTCGGGAAGTCCGGATTGGGGCCGAACTCAATCTTCGTCGGGAAGTCGGGGTTGGGGCCGAACTCGATCTTGGTCGGGAAGTCAGGGTTGGGGCCGAACTCGATCTTGGTCGGGAAGTCGGGGTTGGGGCCAAAGTCAATCTTCGTCGGGAAGTCCGGATTGGGGCCGAACTCAATCTTCGTCGGGAAGTCGGGAGTCGGTCCAAAAACTATTTTCGTTGGTAAATCCGGATTCGGGTCGAACACGATCTTCGTGGGAATGTTCGGATTCGGGTCGAACACGATCTTCGTGGGAATGTTCGGGTTCGGGTCGAACACGATCTTCGTGGGAATGTTCGGGTTCGGGTCGAATGTGATCTTCGTGGGAATAAAAGCCAAAGGCCCGAACGGGATTCCTGGTATGTCTGGGAATGGCCCGAAGGGAATGCCAGGAACGTCAGGGAATGGCCCAAAGGGGATACCAGGAACGTCAGGGAATGGCCCAAAGGGGATTCCGGGGACGTCAGGGAATGGCCCGAAGGGGATTCCTGGAATGTCTGGGAAAGGCCCGAACGGGATGCCGGGAATGTCTGGGAATGGCCCGAAGGGGATGCCGGGGATGTCTGGGAATGGCCCGAAGGGGATTCCTGGAATGTCTGGGAAAGGCCCGAACGGGATGCCGGGGATGTTGGGGAAAGGCCCGAAAGGTATCCCCGGCACGTTGGGAAAGGGTCCGAATGGGATCGCGCTTGGAACGATCGAAATAAGGCTTGGTATGACCAAACTCGGCACAAACGAGATAAGGCTTGGTATCACCAAGGAAGGCACGACGCTGATTATCGAAGGTATGTTGATCGGCCCGATCGGCCCAATGTCAAGACAGGGGAATACAATCGGGGGCGGATCGGGTATCAGCGTAGGCAGAGGGACTAAAGGAAAAGTGATTTGAGGCAGGTCGGGAAGGCCTGGAAAGGGTATGATCAGCGTCGGCGTTGTTTCCGGCTCACCTGGAGTGTCAGCCCGATCCCTCTCTATGGGCGTCTGAACCACCGTGCATTTGTTGTTGGATACGGTGACTACAGGATCGATTATAGAGTTTATCGCGTAAGTGTGCGTCCCCGACAGTTGGGTCAGGGTGTACTCCCCGTCGCCGAAGTCGAGCCTGAAGTCTGTCAGGACGCCATCAACTTGGATGTTGTAGCGGGCAACTATGCCCGTAACATTGTTTGTGCTCTCAATGAAGAAGTCGAAGACTATGTTCGGGCAGGCGTAGTCATCGAATATGACGGGCAGGGCCGCAAGGTTGCGAATCCTCCAGTCTAGTGTCCCCTGGTCGGTGTCGAAGTTTATGCCGACAAACGTCTGGGTCTTGACGACTGCGTCGACGAGCTGGTTGTGGTGCTCAGCTATCACAAAACCACGAACGCTTGACCCAGCCGGGTTTCGCCTCGTGTCAGTCCCGCCCAGGTTTCGCGAGCACCGCTTCAGCTTGTTGACCTTGCCGTTGGAGTCCTTCTCAACTGCGTCATAGTAGAAAAGCTCGCCCTCTATGTTGGCGAAGCCGTTGTCGGCCCATATCTCGTTCTTGTCTGCGGCCACCGGCACGATGTCGATCTCGTCCGCCCACGGCGCGTTATCCGCAGTCGTGACGGTCTCAGCCGTGTTGTACACCAAGAACAGCGTGTAGTCGCTGTCGTAGTTCTTGGGGTAGACTGGGAGTGGTGGGAAAAAGCTGGCCACTTGGATTTCCTTGGTGTTGACGAAGATATTTAGGTCGCTTGCCTAGAAAATGCCCATGTTCCACTGGCTTCCGGATGGCCTGTTCGTAACGCTGCTGAAAGTTGTGTCGATCTCATTGAATTTTATGAACGCATTCCTGCTGTAATCAAAAGACAGATATGCCACGCTCTGGCCATCGGAGGCAGCAAGAAGGGTCTGGGACAGGCTGTCGAAGTCATCGGCGGTAGTGTCCTGAAGCGAGCGGAACGCTGCCGAGTTGACGCCCGGCCCGCCCGTGCCCCAGATGCCCGTGTTCGGGTTGAAGGCAGATACGGCTCCAGAGTTGTTGAAGAAGTAGACTCCACCTGTCAGGGAAACCAGCCTCCCCTCCGTCCTTGCGGCTCCTCCCATGTCCGTCAGCTTCCTTATGTCGACAAAGGGCTCGGACGTGTTGCCACTTGTCTTGTAGAAGCTGCGTATCCTGAAGAACTGGCCTGTTCCCTCGTTGCGCAGGAAGTAGCCTGCGTCCCCCAGCCAGGTCGCCCTGTAGACGCTCATGTTGCCCTGCAGCGAGATGCCCGACCCGTCGTAGGTCACTGCGTTCTCTTGGAGTTCGTTGGCTCCGTTCTTGTAGTTGGTTGGGCCGAGCACGGCGGCCGGGGACGTCACACCCATGGTGTTTAGCGTGACCTGGTCCTTCGTCTGGTTGGTTGGCGACGTGTAGGCGGGGAAGGATGTGGCAACACCTCCCAGTATCATGTAAATCTTGTTGCTGCTGGCGAAAGTCACCCAGTTCCACGGCCTCACCACGCTTGAGAAGGCGCTGGAGTACACCCTTGTGAATCCGTTGAAGGTGGAGGATCGCACAGTCTCCGCAAGCGGGGTGCTGGCTGCGGCCCTGCCGCTGGCCCACCAAAGCACGCATGAGCCGCCGTCCCCGGATGGGGTGGCCGTCTGCTGGCAGAAGCCCGTGTTCCTGTTGAACTCGCGAAGCTGCTGCGCCTCGTTGTAAACGGGGTTTGAGATCGAGTCCTCCAAAAACTCTTGGTTGACGTTGAGGGACAGGTCGCCGTAGGTGGTCTTGAAGGTCTCGCTGATGAGGCCGAACTCGCTGACCTTGGCAGTCCTCGTGGTGCTAGGCGTGCTGCTGCTGTAAAGCCATAGCCAGAGGTTGTACCTCTCCACGATGTCGAAGGCCTCCTCGTACTGGGTGATCCTGTATGAGCCGAACTCCGTGTCGACGCGCAGAATCATGTCGTACAGGCCGCCTATGCTGTATGCGGCGCGAGCGGCAGGCGAGTCCCCGTGAGGAATTTCGTCCGAGAGCGACCAGGTGTAGTTGTTGATGGGGTCGACGGGGGTGTTGTCGGATCCCAGCTTCTCGCCGGCGTAAGAGTACCCAGGGTTCGAGGGGTTGGGGTCGCTGGACGTCTGTATGTCGATGATGGAGTTTATCGGAGCCCTGAGCTGGGGGGTGGTGGTGTAGGGCCCACCGGCCGGAATGCCTGCCCTCGTGAGTATCTGGTTGGCCTTCACGGAGTAGGTGACGACTGCGTTCTCGGGCGCAGGGAACCGTGCCTCGATGAGGTTCGTGAAGGAAACGCTGTCCTCTCCGAAGTCGTTCTGGACGGTGAGGGTGACCGTGTAAACGCCTGGGTTGTTGTAGGTCTTGGTGACCGTGTCCCCGTCTATGTCTATGACCGAAACGTTGGAGACCGTGGATGGCACGACGGAGATCACCGATATGTCGGATATCATGGAGATGATGGAGGTGTTGTCGCCGAAGTCCCATATCTGGGTGACGGACACCGAGGTGCCGTCCGTTCCGAGCCTGAAGCTCTGGTCGGTGAAGGTCACGGTCAGCGGGGCAAGACCCACCTTCTTGTCCACCGTGAACCACGCCTTGGGCTCCAGCACGATGTCCCGCAGGTAGTTGATGCGGGCCTCCATCGTTCCCTCAAGCGGCCTCGATGCCTTCTCCCCCTTCTTGCCGGCGGTCTGCTGGATGGCGATCAGCGCGTCCTTGAGGTTGTTGTGGTGCGCAGACATCACGTTCTGGGTGACGTTGGTGAGCTGCTTGGGCTTTATGATGTCCGTGAAGCCGTCGAGTATGGTCAGGCCGGTGAAGGTTCCAAGGCCCGTGTCGACATCGTAGGTCTTGCCTGTGTACGTGAAAGACAGAGCTCGAAGCTCGGGCTCGCTGCATTGCTCCGTGAGGGTTATGATGCCGGTTTGATGGAACCGGCGCATGATCTCCTCCTCGCCGAAGACGGTGATGCTGGTGTCGCCGGGGTTGTAGTCCTCCACCAAGCGCATCCGGAGGCCGTCCGAAACGAAGTAGAGGTTGTCGCTGGAGTCGAAGCTCGTCGGGAAGTTGCTGGGCATCAGGTCACCACAATTCTGTCCTTGAGGAAGGATCGCTCAAGTTGCTGGTTCTCGAATAGGATCAAAAGCGAGGGCTGGTAGGTTCCCGGCTTGTCATAGACGTATCTCGCGTAATGCACGTTTGGATCGGAAACGGTGAGCGTGTTGTTTTCAAGTGTCTCGCCGCCGCTCGTGCCGTTGCCGTCGAATATCCAGTATCTCGTTGAGATGTTGCCGTCGGTCTGGTCTACGAAGTTGAAGTTGGTGGCCAGGCTCTCGTCGCCGAGGGACTGGGCCGTCTGGAGCGATATGCCCTCCGTGACCCCGTTGTAGTAGGGCGTCACGTAGAAGAACGGTCGGATGTTGTTCTCGGATATGTTGATGTAGCCGTTCTTGGTTGAGATTCCCTGCGCCCCGAGTTGGCTGATGATGTTGAGGGTCACCGTGTAGGATCCCTCGCTCCTGTACACGTGCTCCGGCGAGCGCTCCACGGATGTCGAGCCGTCCCCGAAGTCCCAAAGGTATCTGATCAGGGGGCCAGTGCTGAAGTTCTGGAACCTGATTCGCGTACCCGGCACCGCCCTCGTTGGATAGGCCCTGAAAACCGCCCTAGGGGCAAGAAACCTAGTCTCCTGGAACTTCAGTATGCCGTTGAGGCTGGTGATCTCGGGCTGGTCTGCGAGGCCTAGGTTGACCTCCATGTTGATGAGGGCGTCCTTCAGGGCGTTGTGGTGCTCTGCGAAGACGGCCTGAGTGACGTAGCTGCCTTGGGGCCAGGGGTTGCGCCTCGACCCTGCGAATCCACGCACCAGCTCCTTGAAGACGCCCGTGGTCTTGGAGTCGTAGTAGACCATCTCCGCCATGCCGGTCTGGCCCGGTGGCGGCCCGATTCTCAGGATTCCAGAGTCTGGGAATCGAGAGTTGTCCTCGACTATGATGTACTTGCTGTTGTAGTTGACCGACTGTAGCAGGCGCGTCTCTACGTTGTTCTTGGCCTCGTAGAGCTGGTACCTGGAGTCGAGGGCCTCGGGGTACAGTGACAGCTGGCCGCCGACGTAGCCCGTGTCATACGAAGAAACCCTGTTTACAGCCATCAGTTCTCCTTGTCCGGCTTGAGCTGCAGCTTCTTCGCCACCTCCTCAAGCTGCCTGAGGGTCTGCTCCTGCTTGAGGTTCAGATTCCGCAGCGTGTGCTTCTTGATCGGGAGGTCGTCGGGCAGCGAGATGATCGTCTCGACCAGCTCGGAGTCCACCGTGTTCTGCGTCAGCATCTTGAGGTTGGCCTTGGTGGTCAGCCTCTCGTTCCAGTACTGGCACTGCGCCTCGAGATCGTCGAACGGCCTGAGCGGCTCGATCTTCTCTATGTTTTTGAAGGTTTCCACGAAGAACAGGCACTCTTCCCTGAGCCAGCGCTCCCTCTCGTCGAGGTCCACCAAGTTCTTTTCAAGAGCCCTCTTTTGCCGCTGGAGCTGGCGCGCCCGAATTCCCGCCTCCCTTGCGTCCAACTCGTCGCCCGCCTGCCTTTCGCTGCGCAGAACGGATATATCTAGCAACTCAATTTTATCTTTTACTTCCTCCCTCTCGAGCTCTATGGCCTCGAGGGAGTCATGCCTCGTCTTGAGCTCCCGAAGGCACTGCCACATCTTGGACTGGTAGGTCGGCTCCTTGCCTATCAGGAAGTACTTCAGCTGGAAGTAGCTGTGGCGCTGGGCCACCTCGTTCTTAAGGAGCTCTTTGATCTCTTCGCGCAGGTTTCTTTCCATTTTCGGCCCTCCGATTCAATTGAGTGTCGGGGGCCAGAACTTCAGCAGATTTTGGCCCCGACTATCGCCTTAAACCTGCACCCGTGGCCGATGGCGTCGTTGGCCCAGAAGGCCTTGCTCATCTCCAAGTTCTCCTCCTCGGGCATGTCGCCCACAAGCCTGAAGGTCTTGGTGGCGACCAGCATCCCGTTCATGGTGCCGTCCACGAAGTTGGTCTTGTTGTTCGCCACGGGGAAGAGGATGTCCCGCTCGTCGTCGACGTAGTAGGCATACTTGTCGTGCATTTTCTGCCTGACTATGGAGCCCCCGAAGACCACTAAGGCCCAGTCGGATGTTGCGCGCCGAATTCCAGCATTCACCAGAGAGGTCACCGTGGAGCCGCCTTTCACGACCTCGCAGAGGCCAGATGCCATCTGGAGGTTTTCCTCGTAAGTCGATTCAGGGAACACGGCGATTATCTGCGCCTGCGCGTTCTGGGACTTTATGGAATCCACCGTGTTCCTCAAAAGATTGCATGATGAGTCGATGCAGGCGATGACGAAGGAATGGCCCAAGGACTTATAGGTGTACATTTTTGCCCCTGAAGGCAATAGAGTAAGCGCTCGGGGCGAAGGATCACGAGGATATGCGTAAATATTCCATGAGCAGAAAAAAGAAGAGGGTCAAATCAATGTCCAACGAAAACCTTTCGGTAGTAAACCCGAGCACAACCAACATCAACAGCAGCGTAGAAAACCCTCTTTACGTCACATACGGCAACACGGCACTGAACGACGCGTTCGGCAGACTCCGGGTGAGTAGCCCCCACTATGTCTTCGAGGCGCAGAGCCAATACGACGCTCAGCCCCTGCTATTCAACACCGTCACCTCCGGCGGCGGCTCCTCGAGCGCGCACCTGCCTAATGAGTCGGCCGTCACGCTGACGGTCGGGACGGGCGCGACCGACTACGTCATCCGCCAGTCGAAGCAGTACTTCCGATACCAGCCCGGGAAATCGCAGATGATTTTGATGACCGGCACAATGGGATCGCCAATTGCGAACGTGGCGAGGAGGATCGGTTACTTCGACGCCAACAACGGGCTCTTCTTCCAGCAGACCTCCTCTGCGCTTTCGGTCGTGAGAAGGAGCTACACGGGCGGATCGGTTTCCAACACGGCGGTGGACCAGGCCAACTGGAACATCGACACCATGGACGGGAACGGCCCCTCCAGAATAGAGCTGGACATGACCAAGTCGCAGATATTCATCATAGACCTTGAGTGGCTGGGGGTCGGTAGGGTTAGGTTCGGCTTCGTGATCGACGGCACGATCTACTACTGCCACGAGCTGCTGAACACAAACTTCCTCACGACCGTCTACATGACCACGGCCAATTTGCCAGTGCGATACGAGATCGCCAACACCGCTGCATCTGCGGGCGGGACGATGAAGGCGATATGCTGCGCCGTATCTTCCGAGGGTGGATATGACAGGTTCGGCTTCCCGTTCTCCGTCGGCAGGGGGGCGTCCTACGCCTCAACGACGGTGAGGCGTCCGATCCTGAGCATCAAGCCGAGGCTGACATTCAACAGCATCGTCAACCGCATGGATTTCGACATCACCGGACTCGAGGTTGTTTCATCGACCTACACCTCTTACTACGAGGTCGTGCTAAACGGCACGCTCACCAACTCCAGCTTCGCGAACGTCGACACGACGTACAGCGGCATGCAGTACGACACGGCCGCCACGGCCATCAGCGGGGGCATAGTCTTGGCCTGCGGATACGCCGTCGCCGGAGGCCCCGGAGCCAACGCCACGGGCGGCGTCGTCCAGAGGTTGGTGAAGAACCCGCTGGCCGTGAATTACGCAGGCTCCGACTCCGACATTTTGAGCATAGTGGCGACCAGCACCGACACCCAAGACCCGCCGAGGGCGGCGAGCGTGGGCGCCGTCATATCGTGGCAGGAGCTTAGGTAAGAGCCACGTCGAAGTCCACCCTAATGATGTCATTCGACGATATGGCGTTGAGAAGAGAGAACTCGCCAGTCGTGTGGCTGATAGTGTCGATCTGGTTGAGGCTCCAGGCCGTGTGCGTGGAGTTCGGGAAGTAAATCTGGTCCGACGATGAAAGCCTGACGCCGTTGATGTAGACGCGCAGGCTGCCCTCCACGAATGGCGTCATCACGCTAGTCACGTCGTAGTCCTTGTAGTTGGCGGTGACCGGGTCCAGGTCGTAGTAGTGCCTGTGAGCGAAGGCCGTGCTGATCTTCAGGTCGGCCTTGATGCTGTCTGGCGCCTCGTAGACCCACTCGATCGTGTCCGACTCGATGAGGTTCAGCGTGGGGTTGCCCTCCACGCCGAACTGCACCGTGGATATGGTCGATGGGAGAGCCACGTCGACGTTGATGACCAGATTCGTAGCGTCCTCTGCGACCAGGGCCAGCTTGTTGCGCTCCGCATCCAGCATCCTGACGAACGGGACGGCGCTGATGTTGCTGATTGCAGGGTAGTACTCGTTCACGAACGTGAGAAGCGCCGAGGGGTTGTCTATCACCCCGTTGCCATCCTCGTGCTCGGCGATGTTGTGCATCGCCTGGTCGATCGCAGTCGACTTGAGGTTGCCGTCTGCGTCGATCGACTGGTTGAGCCTGTTGGCAAGCGTTCCCTGCGTCCCGGCAGTATCCTGGAGGATGGAGGTATGTATGTCGACCGTCGAGTTGATCAGCTCGTCCCTCGCAGCGAGGGTGTTGAGCGGCACGTTGTCGTATTCGTAGTGGTACGGCTGTCCTGACGCGTACTTCGGCACTCCGAGTTTTCCTAGGTCGGGCATGTTCCTCCTTTAGCTTTATATATCAGATCAGATGAAGCTTAAGCGCCAGTTCCATGTGATCTGGAAATCCGAGGTCTTGTTGAGCTCGGGGAACGTCACCATGCTGTACAGGTCGCCGTTCGCCATCTGGAGGGCCATCTCGCTCAATGCGTAGCCGTTCGCGTCGCTGGTACTCAAAACGGAAGTGAAGACGACCTGCGTGGTGATGTTCGGGTCCACGGCGGCGATCACGGACTTGCTCGCCACGGGGGTTCCGCAGAAAAGACCGTTGCGGTCTGCGCTGACCCTCTTTGTGTTGCTGCCGCCTCCGGAGGTGCCTGCGTCCCCGAATATCATCCGGTTCACATAGAGGCTGTAATTACCCGTGAAGCTGTTGCTTATGGCGGCGGCCAGAGCCTCCCTGCCCGTGGTCATGATCGTGTTGGGAAACTCCCTCACCTCTCTGCGACCGCACAGGTGCTCTATGATCATCTGCACGTCGCCACGAACCTTGATCTGGTTGCAAACTTCCATTAGATTTCCCCCTCTTCCTCGTTCCCGTTAGCGTAAGTAATCTTAAAGGAGACGCCCTCCGTCTGTTTGATGCTGTCGTGGAACTGGTCTTGCCCAGCCGAGAGGCTGACGAGCGTGGCGTCATCGCCGTCGATGCCCGTGATGACCGGTCCGCCACTCCTGTCCAGAACCCTAAACGTGTGCTCGGGAAGGTCGTACTGCTGCCCCATGATGGTCGCCCCCTTCGGGATATACTTGTATATGTTAACGCTGACGTTTGTGCCCGAGTTGGCTAGCGTCTTCCAGTACTGCGGGGTGCCCGAAATGACGAGCGTGGTGTAGCCCGTGCTGGGGCTGGCTTCCCCCCACTGCGCGTAGGGCCTCCCGTCGTCGCCGTTCGCCGCCGTGATCCAGTAGTACTCCCCGCCGTCGACCTGGACGATGTAGTTCTCCATGAACGCGAAGTCTGTCTGGTCCTCGTTGCACTCAAGCGTCTGGTAGGAGGCCTGCTCCGGCGGCAGGAAGTCCGTGTTGCCGTAGATGGGGTTCGGGTAGAGCGTTGAGTTCCTAGGCGGCGCTGGGAGCGACCTGTAGCCGTTCTGTATCTTCAGCGTTCCCGATGGGTCCTCGTAATCGACGCCCGTGATTCGCAGATTGAGACCACGGTATGAGAGGTATCCTATTTGGGTGCTTATCATCCACCTGTTGACGATAAGGGGCGTCGTCGTGTTGGCGCTGTTCCATTCGCCTATGTAGAACTGGTCCTCGGCCCCGGGAACCATGCTGGTGATCGGGTATGAGGTCGCCCCCACGACAAGGTAGTGGTTTTGGTTCGCGATAAGCTGCGAAATCGGCAGAAGGGCGTAATTCTGGACGGTCACCTTGCCACGGAAGGTGACGCTGATTGCCCCTTCGGTGCCCGAGGTCACGGTCGTAGCGGTTACGGTGTTGGTGATCTCGTAGGTCAGGCCGGTAACGGAGGCGGTGGGCAGAGCCGAGTCGTACTCGAGAATGAGCGATCCGCTTGGGTCTGCGTTCACGATCTTGAACGGGCGTGCTCCATACGCAGGAATGGACCTCGCGTATGCCGTCACGCTTCCCGAGCCTGAGGGGTAATCCTCGTCGAACTCGGTGAGTATGCCAAGCTCCGCCCAGTCCTTGGATGCGTCCGTGAACACTATGACGTTGTCCTTCTCCACCACGCAGTTGCCACCCGGAGGCGATACGTTGTCGGGCAAAAATGTGTCAATGACTGGCTGGTAGATTCGGAACGGGAATGTGCAGGAGTTCAGCTCCCCGTTCAGCGAGAAGATGTTGTCGCAGTTGTCTATGGGTTCCGTTGGCGCCGTGTTGAACTTCACCATCTTGCCCGTTGCGTCGAGGATGTCGTATGTGCCTGCGTAGGGGCCGTCTAATATCTCAAGTTGGGTTGAGCCGTCGGCCTTGATTCCGATGCCTTCGAGCGTTTGGTTGGGCGAGTAAAGGACCACGTCAGTGTTGTAGGCCACGGCGGCCTGTCCGGTCACGACTGTTGTGGAGTCTGCGAGGAACTGGTGGACTCCGTCGTCGCCCCTGAAGATCGCCTGAGAGTTCGGCAGGTCGTTCAGGTTGCTTAGCCTCATAGTCCTGTTGAAGTACTGCTGGCCATAACCTGCTATTGCGAACCCCTGAGCGTAGTACATGAGGTAGCCAGAGATTTCCTCTAAAGGGCTGGTGACGAATTCATGAAAGCCGCCATACACGTTTGCGGTGTGCAGAACGGCGTGGAAAGGGGAGTTTTCCTGAAGAACCTCATAGAGCTCCTGTATCCTGTCGTTGCTAATGTCGGTGATCTCAACGTCCACCACGTAGCTGCTGCTTATGCAGGAGAAGCACGAGTCCAGGAAGTCGCGCCCGATGTCGCACGGCTGGCGCGAATCCCTGATGCTGCCGTTGTACTCGTCCATGTTGTAGATGTTTTCCGAGTACGGGAACTCCGTCCTGATCTTGCCGAAGACGATGAAGTCGAAGAAGGGATTGCGAGCAGGCACGATCATGTTGAACAGCGCGTCGTTCTCCTGAATGCCCCGCACGTTCCAGTTCTTCAAAGGATAGATTTGAGCCCTCTCGTCCCTCGTGTCGATCAGGGGCAGTAGCCTTACGTAGTCCTCGAGCATCTGCTCCGTTGCGTCGGGGACCTCAGCGTACTGGTACAGAACCCTGACGGTGTCCCCAGCCGTCAGGGATATGGGCGTGGTTGAGTGCGTCGATCCGACCCATGTCATCGTCGTGACGGAGTCCACGGTGTTGAAATCAACGTAGCTGCTGTCCAGCTGCACCCAACTGTTGCTGTCGACGTAGCGGACGTAGAGCTCGAAGTTGTTGGGGTCGATGGACGGCCCCGGCTCGGGTTCGACCAGCGTTCTCTCCAATACGAACTCTAGCGAGTCCTCGTAGACGAAGGCCTCTTGCCAAGTGTACTTCGAAACGACTTGCCAAAGCTGGTACAGCCCCGTGAGCCTCATGCCCGCCAGCGAAAGGGCCGTGGCAAGGTTCCCCCTCGTCCCTTTGGACTTATAGGATGAAACAGCCCGCACTATCTGGCCTCTCCAGCGAGCCGGGTCATTGCTCTTGAGCTTGAGGTTGAAGAAGTTTGCGAGGTAGGGAATCAGCGGTTCAGCAAGGACGTTGGGGTTTTGGAGGTCGACTATCTGGTTGGCCAGATCTTCCAGCGTCTTGAAGCCCATAGCCACGGACTGGTTGAACCTGTCGATGATGTCCGGCGTCCTGTCGGTCGGCGACAAGTACTCCTTGAACATCTCGGGCGTGTAGCGCGTCAGCAGGGTCGGGTACTTCTCCGGGTTGGTGAAGTGCGAGGGTATGATGGTTGTGACGGCCGTGTTGCCTGCGAGGCTGAACTTCAGGTGCGAGCTGAGCGAGTCGCCGCCGGGCAGCGGAGTCCATGTCCAGCATATGAAGAAGTCGCCCTCTCGGACGTTGCTTGGATCCCAGTAGTACTTGAATAGGCCAACGGTGGTCTTGCCATTCACGGTGACCATGTCGAGGAAGTTGTTGCTGTTTTCCTCTGGCGTGTACCAGAAGCCTTTGTTGCCGGGAAGCCCGGCGCTCAGGTCAACATTGATGGTGAATGTGTCCGCCGTGAGGACCGTGACCCTGTAGAGCCCGTCTATGGCCGGCGTGGTGTTCGTGCCGTAGATGTATATCTCATCGCCTGTCGTCAGCTCGTGATCCACGCTCGTGATGATTGGCGGGTATGCGTTAGTGATCGAGTCGATGGGCCAGCCAGTGATCCATGCGGGGTATGTGCTGTCACCGACGATGTGGACTGGGTTGGCCTGGTCGAAGTAGAAGTCGCTGGTTGATGCGCCACTCTCCGCAAGCTGCCTTGCGTCCCTAGCGTGCTGCTTGATGTACTGCGAGGTGTACCAGAAGCCCTTGTAGCCGGGAACGCATCCAGGGTCGCTCAAGTCTACTGGCACGGAGAAGGTGTTGCCGTCGATGACGGTCACCTCGTACTCGCCGTCGATTGCTGGCACGCTGTTGGTGCTCAGTAGAAAAACCATGTCGCCGGTCGAGAGTCCGTGAAGCGCGCTCGTTATCTGGGTCGGGTTTGTCGCAGAGATTTGGCTTATCTCGCTGCCCGGGAGGAGCCTAGCGTTTATGATGTTGCTCGGGGTGATCTCGTTGCAGGCTATGGCCTCGGCAGCATTTGCTGTGATCTGCTGCGTGGAGTCGTAAATCTTCTCCTTGTAAATGGATTGGTTGCCCGACTGGAAATTGCGTTCCACGAAGTAGATCGTGATGTTGTTGACCTTGTACGGCATCTCGCTGAAGCAGCCGTTGGAGTCTGGGACATAAAGGTCGAAGACCACAGTGTCCGTGATTGTCGGGTTCTGGTTGTACGCTACCTCGGCCACCTAGACTCCTTAGTTGTACGTGAACGCGACGGTGATTACGTCGGGCCGAATGATTTCGTAGAATTTGGTCGTGACCAAGTTGCCGCCGTTGTTCGGGTCGTCCGTGATGAAGGTCACATCGATGGATGTGATCTCCCGCAGATCGGAAACCGTCTTCGTGATATCAAGCTCCTTGAGGTTTTCGCCGTACTCCCAGTTGCTTAGCGCGAAGAACGCGTCGAGTCGCCTCTGAATCTTGACTCGCAGCTCCTCCTCGAACTTCCGGTAAAGCCTGTCCATGTTTATGTCGATCTGGATGTCAACCAGCAAGATCTGCCCGTCTCTCACGCAGAGGAAGTCGGTGAACATTTTTCGGTTATTGAGGTATCCCTCAAGAGCAGTTTTAAGATCCGGACTAGCTTGTTGCAGTCCCTCCGGGCCGCTTCTTGCCAAAACATAGAGGTCGATTATGTTTCCGGAGCAGCCATGATTCCGAAGCACTGCCGTGGATTTGCCAATCTGTCCTTGGTAGGGCGTAGCGAACTGATCCGCCAATGTTTTGTAGTCGAGTCCTGTGACAGCCCTGTTCTGGACTCTGGTGTAGGCTGGGAGCTTCTGCCTTATGTCTGCGATAGTGTCGCCGCTGTACCCGAATTCGCCCCTGGTATAGTTACGCAAGGCAACTGTCACGCCATAGGGTACGCCCGACTGGTTTACTATTGTTTGGGTTTCCACAGAGCCGCTGACTATGTTTCCGACAGGGCCGCCTCCTCTTCTGTACACAACAGATATTCTACTGCCATTGGTCGGCACAAGGCCTGCCTTGTTGTTCCCAAATATTACAAAAGCCTGCCAAGTTGAGTTGTATTCAAGCCTATACTCTCTTCTTGGCTGCGAATCCGTGAAGAAATCAACCTTTTCCCACTGGATTCCATCTACATAAACGCGAACGGAGTCGTAAAGCACTGGTGACTCGTCAAGGGTGATTGTCTGGCCAACCAGTCCTGTCCCAATCAAGTCAGTTGTTATTGTTCGCCCTTCAAGACCCACCACGCTTGCGTTTACGATGGTTCCTGCTGGTATGACTATGTCCTCATCCAGAATTGGCTCATTCTCCGCATTTGCAGGGAAAAGCTCGTAATCGATGCTGGTATCGCCCGACCGAATCGCAACTCGAAAAGGCGTGGCGACCACGATATCTGTCAGCACAGGGTTGTTAAGGCTAGCAGTCCACATGCACCTTGCTGCTATTGGCGGCTGAGGTTGAAAGCCTACTAGTTGGGCCAATCTGAATGCGTTTTCGGTTTCAGTTACAGTATCGATAAATATTTCATTGGCTATCTGATCCATCTTGAAAGAAAGGGTATCTGCCAAGAATGACCAGTTTTCGATCAGCATGATTGCGACCGATGACTCAACAAAGTCAGAAAAGTCTGTCGGAAACTTCTGCCTTATGAACTCAATCAACCTTGATTTCATGGACCAAAAGTCTTGATTGGTGTAATTAAGGTTGAAGATGTTTGGCGTCACAATCACTTGCGACTGGGTATATGGCGCTATGTCGAAAGGACAGTTGTTGTTAATGGCCATGGTTATCCTGCTATGATGCCAAGGGCACGTTCAAAACGAGCTCTTGGATCTCTTGAATGTTTTGGGGATCTACAAATAGAATCCTTATAAATAATATATGTTCCTCTTGCGTGAGATTGTCTGAGGCATTCAATGAGTTTCTGTCAACAGTAGATGAAACCTCAACTTGGGTCACAGCGATTCTAGGCTCCCACTGTTGCAGCGACTTGATGATGAGCTGCCGTGCTTGTTCTGCTGCCGCTCCGTCGTTTGGCTCAAAAAGTATTCGCCTCAAAGGCGTTCCAAAAGTGGGCAGCATCACGCGCTCGCCCGGATTAGTGAGCAAAAGCGTTAGCATGTCGCTTTTTATTTGATCAACGCCTGATTGCGAGTACCAGTAGCCGAGTGGATTTTTGGTGGTGGGATATGGTAGCCCTAAAAATTTAGCCATGCTTATTCTCCTGGGCTTGAGCAGTTCTTGTTGAATGGCAACATGTCGAATATCGAAACTGGTCTTGCATCGCCAGATGTACTCGCATAGACGCGATCGCTGATTCGCACACAACCTGAGCAGAAATCGTAAACCAATATTCCTGCGACTCTTGGATCTTTGTCGCCTTCGCAAGACTCAGCCTCATAATCTGCATCCTCTCCAGCAAGCAAAAGTATCATGTCTTTAGCAAGGAATAGGTGCATCTTGTCGGATATGTTTATGTACTGTTCTTTTGTATATACAAGATTTACTTTTGTAACCACTTCTATCAGGTCACTTGGATTTTGCTCCTCATCGCCGACTATGGTTAGGTGATTGTCGTAAGTGGAAACTATGTAGTTTCCTCCGACCCTCAAAAGCACAAGGCCAGGCCCGCTGGGTGCCTCTTGGTATCGGTGTATGTGCGGGCCCCTTTCCGTGTTGTCTTTGTGCGGGCAAAAAATTTGGATGTTTTGAGTTTGTGTTTCCTCTTGGCTGTTGTCGTCCTTGAAAGTCATCTCGAGCCCATAACCAGATCGGATTCTGATATAGGCCTTTTTTGATTTCGGGACGGGCACGCCACCATCCATCCTTTGGGGGGAACACTGCTCGTTTGTTTCGTCAACCATGTCGATGGTGTGGTTGCTGGTGCTTTGCAGGTGAATTCCACGCTGCTCACCGGCTATGCAGTCCTCTTTTGAGTGATCGTTAAGTTCGATTTTGTTGCCAGCGGCGCTCAGAATTTTGATCCAGTTATATTCGTTCCTGACTTGCTTGGGTTCTTCGACATCGCTCATCTCAATTAGATGGCCTGTGGCCGACTTCCAATACGTTCTGCCTGCGTACTTGTCGTTGCAGCCAAAATTGAATTCGTCACGCCAACCAAGGTCGCCCTTTGGCTCTTCGACGCTGTCGTCCATGACCATGGTGTGGCCAGATATGCTCATGAGCTGAATGCCCGTTTGGGGCAGATCGCATACCGGGTTCAAAGGCGTCGGAGGCCCTTGGTACGGCTTGCATTCTTGGCGATGTTTAAAAAATGGGTTAGAGCCTTTTTGCTGCTCGATATACTTCGTTCCCTCCGCAGATGTGTCGGGGTGCCCACCGATGATCTTGGAGTTTGATTTTTCGCCCTCGCAACTAGTCTCCTCCTTTTTTTTGCCATATTTTGGAGTTATGTCATTTATCTTCGCTAAGACCGAGGGATCGACGAAAGTCGACAATCCGCCTCGGGCTACGTCTTGAAGGCTGGACTCGCTAGCTCCTTCAACGCAGCTGGTTTCGCCGCTCCTCACTCCGCATTGTGGGTTGGCCCATTGGCCCGCATAGTGGAGGTGGTCGTCCTTAAGCATCATCCAGTTTCCACGGCTGGACATGATTTCAAATCTTTTCCACTTGTTGTTGCACTTCGGGTCGCCATCGACCATCTTTATCATGTGCTTTTCGGGAGTTTTGAAGCCATAAATATTCGGGTAGGTTATAAGCCTCTGTGCTTCTGGATTGTTTGCGAAATCAACGATTGAGGTGAGGTCATAGCCGTTGTAGTTTTCGGTGTTCCATGGCGGGAAAACCTGCGAACCATCGTCTGGGCCAACCATGTAGCCGTCGCGCTTGCCGGCCCAGACCTGACTGAACTCCTCGTTTGGATAGTTGAATCCTGCGCCGTTCGGCCCCCTGTTCCTGTGCCATGTGGTGCCTAGGTAGTATGGGCACGCCCTGTTGCCGGCTTCGAAGACAAGTGCTATGGTCGATCCAGCTGGTGGCACCCATGTCAGACCGCAGTCATCGAACCCGCCCATGCTGCTGATTGGCAGAGCCCAGGGGAGCTCCTTGATTCTCATTTTCACTTTGTGGAACAAGGGGGAAAACCACCTCACCCGACCTTGCTTCCAGATGTCAATTGTCTCCACTACTAGTGCTATGTACATGCCGAACTGGGTTTGCGATTGCTCAACGACCTGCGAGTTGTCGACTATTTCTGCGCGAACCACAGACTGGGTGTCGTAGATCATGCCTCCGAGCCTATTCTCAATAGACTTGAGGCGGTTGTTCAGTTCTTTCAGTTGATTTTCATGAACTAAGCTCATCCAGTTCCCCCAGTGTTCGTGTTGGGCGCTGCTCCTTCGCCCATGCCATCGGAGTAGTCGCCGAGCTTCCAGCTGTCGCCGCAGAACCCGACCGGAGCGTCGACTGGTATCTCGACGTTTGGCAGCAGAACCTTTAGCTTGAAGGTTGTGGTGTAGGTTCCGCTAGATATCTGATGACTCACTCCCAAGATAAGATACTTCTTGTTGCTCAAAATTGGGTTGCAATTGCTTTCCTGCAACCAAGTTGCTCCGGTTTTCATCTCTGGATCTGAAGCGCCGATATAAAAAGGATTTATGAAAACTATCGAAAGAAACTTGCCGAATAATCCAGGCATTTTTTCTGGTTGTGGCTGATCCGCTGCGTCTGGCTTTTTTACGGGCCCAAGCACTGTTGCGAAAAACGGGTCGCCGATTATCTTCAGTTCAGCTTGGAAGCCTGGTTTTCCACCGCCGATCGCTAGCCCATTGGCGTTTTCGGTGTCCAACTGTGCCTCTGCTGTTTTTTTGGCCTCCTCGGCATGCTGGTCAGGAACTCTGTGAATCCAGTCCTGCTGCTGAATACCATACATCGATTGCGTGCCGGTCTGTTCAACTTGGGCAGGTGGATCAAGCGTGTTGTCTTGCGTGCCAGTTGAAGAACCGCCTGCAACGCCGCCACCGCCCGGAATCATGCCCTTGGGCCAGTTGACGCTTGGGTTGAAGCTGATTACAGGACTGCAGTTGCCGCCATTCACAACAAATGTTGCGACTGAATTGGCGCAGCAGTTGTTGTCGCTCGGGTCCTCGCAGAATACTATTTTGTTTTCCTCTGGCTTGAAGACTATGATTATGCCCTTGTCGTTTATCGTCCTGACGGACGCCATCCACATTCGCGATATGGCGAAGGCATTAGACTGCTGCATTGGCCATGCTGCACGTGGTCCGTATCCGCCTCCTTGAAAAAATCCATTACCATCGTTCTCTTCTTGGTCTTTAAGCTTAAATGATATATTGGTAAATTCAGAGTATTGAGTGTAAAGTTGTCTCAAAGCAGTCACTAAATCCATTAGCTGGTCTTCTGCGCCCATAGTTCCCGTGTAGCTGACGCTCATCTCATTGGCTTGCACGCCACGGACCTTGATCTTGACTTTTACGTTACCGCCCTCAAAGTTTGTTTCAGCATCCGTGAAAATTCCACCGAAGCGAAGTCCAGTTTCCGTGAACGCCGATACAAGTCGCGATGAACCGTCTGTTTTTGTCACAATCCATCCCCAGTCCATCCAGACGTTGAAATATTCTTTTTCCCCGAATCCGATGGTGTTGTTGATGGAGCTGATTATTTTCTTGTAAGCGGTGCCTCCGGCATCAAGTATTTCAATGTCTGCACCATAGCCCTTTTCCCCCGGAGTCATCCCGAATTCGAATGAGGTAACAGTCGCCGTGTCATTCAGTTCTGGACTCGTAGATTTGTTACCAACAGTGACTATTGTGAAACCGGAGAAAAGTAGCTTCACATATGGAGCGTAGACAGCCCCATCTATGGGCTCTGCGGCAGGTCCGCAGGCCGAAGAATTGTAACAACTTTCAGAAATAGTACATGGCATTACGCTAGACCCGCAGGGGGTATCCTAATGTTCTTTCCCGCTTTCAAGTCAAAAACGTCCTTGATGTCATTAGCCTGCATGATCCTCCACCAAAAATCGACGGAGCCATACGCTAGCTGTGATATTAAGTCTGGTCGGTATTCGGTCCCAGCATTCACCACGTAGTACTTATCGTTTGTGGACAAAGGTATTCTGGTTTTTTTGTATATGGGAAAAGTAAGGTACTTGTTTTCTGTGTAATAAATGACAGGTGTTGATGCGTACCTGCTTGATACGGTGACGAACCTGTTTGCCGGAATTCTTGTTTGTTCTGTATAGTTTGCCATTTTTAAATACCGAAGTCTCCTGGAGAGGGCCCGTTTCCATATCCTGAACCTGGTCCATCGCTAAGAATCTTGCTGCTGCCAGGCAATTCAGTTTGGTTGTATACAACATCGAATTGCATATCCACATCCAACTTGAAAGGCATGAAAGAATCCTGATCCCAAGGCACAGACGTGTCAAATTTAACGCTGTAACTCTTCATTACGGCATAAAGAGGAGTTCCGTTGCCACTCAGCAAACCACCACAACGCAAACTGCATATAGGAGGAGGCCTGTAAGGAGCACCATTGTCAGATGGGCTTTCGGGGTAAACGCATGACTCTAAAAGTCTTAAATACCCGAAAATTGTGTCTATATCGTTTGCTTGGTTGACTACGAAGTGAGCTGTCCATCCTATGGTTCTGTTTTCTGAGTACTGGTAAGTTTTGAAAGGCATGGTTCTGCCGATTGCTGACTCGTCGGCATAGCTTGCACTCTTGCTGTCTGTTATGTCTGGCAAAGTGTTCATGTATACGATGCCACCGATTCCTCCGGCTGCGGTGAGTCCACCAACTTCTATGAAGCATTGCTTGTCTGGATAGTTCCCGCCTAAGTTTTGCAGAACTTTCGCTTGGGTTGCTTTCATTAACTACCTCATACCCTCGGGGGACCCAAGTTTACTACTGCCTTGCCTGGGTTCTGGGCGAAGGAGCCTGATGGATTTCGGAAGTATTTCGCAGGCCTGTTTGCGACCTCATTTGGTTTAGTGTTCCCAAACATGCCGCCGCTGGCCGTCACGGGAGAAGACTTGGGCTTAAGTTCATTCAGTACTTGAGTAAACAGATCGACCAGTTTTCTCTGGAGTTCTGTCTGCGTGCTGCTCTCGTCTGCGATCTCGTTGAGCTCCTTGCCCGAAACTTGCGCCTGGGGCGGCTCTTCCATGACGCGCTTGGCGGCAATTTTAGACCGTATGGCTTCTTCCGACGCCATTCGCGCAGTCGATATGTTCCCTGATGCTGCAAGGGGGTCTTCGACCGCAGATGCAGTCTTGGTGTCAAACAGAGAAGTGACAGAGTCAAGCAGCATTCCGTCCAAAGAAGATCCCATGCCAATCAGGCTTTGGAAGGCTTTGCCTGCTACGCTTCCAGCTATGTCGGTGGAAACCATCTGCATGGTCATGGTTTCCATCATTTCCATGTTCATCGCACGGAGAGCATCGCTTATGTCTGCCAATATTAGCGAAGTGATCTCCAGCTTCCTTAAGACAGAGAGAAGCTCGGAGTCTTCGGGCAGCAGGTTGTTCAAAGGCTCGATTATGCCCTTGCTGATCGCAAAGGCCATGTTGGTCGTTCCCTTAATCAGATTCGTCATGCCAGCATTCATGCTGAAGACTTCCGTCAGGGCAGAAAGCGAGCCGAGGGTTTTCGAGAGAGAGGTGATGGTTCCGGGCATCTCGTCGAGAATCAAAGCGGTAGTTTGGAGTTTCCTCAATGAGTTGCGTCCATCCGCTACTTCAGGAAGGAAGTCCTCAATCGACAAGATTATTCCGTTCCATACGAACGCGCCCATAGCCTGAAGCCAGCCCCTGTACATCTCATAGTTGTTCTTCAGGGTTCGCAGCGGCGTGTCTGCCAAGAGGTCCCTTGGGTCGATGACTTTCATAATTTCGACGACTTTCTCGAGATACTTCGGTATGACCTCCAGAACCTTGTTCATGTTGTTGAGTTTCGCGACTGCTGAGGCTACGTGCTCGTCCTCTGGGAAGAAGGTAAGAATGGGGTTGGTCACGCCGTTCCAGAGGAATGCGGCGAGGCCTTTCATCCATGCTTCGTACTCTGTGGCGGCCATGATGACGGCTCTGATCGGAGCCACGCCCATCATTTCCTTCGGGTTCAGCGGCTCAAACGCTTTCACTACGCTTTCCATGTAGCCAGGAAGTCTTTTCAGAATGATCTGTATGTTGTCGAGCTTGTTTACTGCGTCCTCAACATGGTTGTCTTCTGGGAAGTAGCGTATAATCGGGTAGGTTATGCCGTTCCATAGGAATGCGGCCAGACCCATCATCCAACCCTCGTACTCGTTTACCGCCATCATGATGTCTTTTATGGGGGTGCTGCCCAACATTTCCTTGGGCATGAGGGGTTCAAGCGCCTGAACCACGCTGTCCATGTAGCCAGGCATCTCGCCTAGAATAGCCTGCATGTTCTGAAGCTTGTCCAAAGCGTCGATCATGTGGCTTTCTTCTGGGAAATACTTGGTGATCGGGTACGCGATGCCATTCCATAGGAAGGCTGCCAGATTCGTGAACCATACCTGATAGGTGTCGACGCTCTCTATGATCTGACGTATAGGAGCCATGCCCTCAAGCTCCTTCGGGTTCAGAGGCTCCAAGGCTTGCACTATGCTGTCCATGTAGTTCGGAAGTCTTCCCAGAATCACCTGCATGTTATCGAGCTTCTCAAGAGCCTGTATCATGTCCTTCTCTTCAGGGAAGTAGTTCATCATGGGGCTTATGATGCCGAAGTACATGAACTTGGCGAGGCTCTGGAACCACTCGGTAAAGTACTTCGTGGAGTTCATGATGGTCACGATCGGAGAGTCCCTAAACATTCCTCTGGGATTTAGGGGAGCCATAGCTTTGGTTACATTTGATAGATAAAAAGGTATGACTTTTAAAATCTTGTACATGTTGGCCAGCTTGTAGAAAGTAGCCTCGATGTGAGAAGAGTCGGGCAGGTAAATCATGATTGGCTCTATGATTCCCTTCCTCAAAAATTTAGCGACATTGGTGAAGTATTGCGTGAACAGCTTGGCCATGATGCCAAGCATGGTTACAGGACCCGAAGTAAATGTCTTATTTGGGTCATAAGTGCCGAACATCTCAACCATCGATGTGATGAGTGGGTTGATGCCACTCATCACATCCATCATTCCGCTCAATCTTTCCTTAACATCTTTGATAAGCTTGGAATCTGGCATCAAGGCCATAATCGGATCGATTATTCCATACCTCATCAGCGCAAAAGTCGCACCAAACCAATACGCATATTCGGCGGCACTTCTGCCAATCATGTTGACGGGTGCCTCTTTTAAGCAGTCGCTGCTGTTCAACGGCCCTATGAGGCTTGCCAAAGCCAAAATGGTCTGTTTTAGAGTTCCAATTACATTGGTGGTCGCGCTCATGATTTGGCCGGCCTTGAGGATGAGTCCAGCCTCGGGCATCTCCCCTACGATCGGAAGAACTATTCCGTCCCTCAAAAACACAACTGTGCTTACAAAGAACTGCCTGAACGATTCCGCACTCTCGTCTATCTTTTCTTTAGCAGTGTCGATAGTCGGGTTTTTAAGGGGCGTCTCAACCAGAGGCATCAGCCCGTCAGCAACGCCACGAATGACCTTGGGTATCACGCCGATTACATTTGCCATGGCGCCAAGGATTTGGCCGGCCTTCAGAATCATTCCTGGTTCAGGCATTTCTCCAAGAATGGGATAAACTATACCATCTCGAAGGAATATTGCCGTCTTTTTGAAGAAGTCTGAAAAAGTCTCCCGCATCTGAACTATCTTGTCCAGCGGGAAGTCTGTGTCTATTGCCGTCGATGCGTCTTCGCTCATCAGTCCGACCACATTAGCCAGGCCTTTGATCATTGGTCCAACCGTACTGACTATCGTCATCATGGATTTGATGATGCTTGCGGCGGCGTTGATGTTCACGCCATCCATCTCCTCCATCACTGGATTCACGATGCCGTCTCTCAGGAAAATCGCTATTTGCCTGAAGTATTGAGCAAAAGTATCTTTTGCCTTTATGATCTTGGCCATCGGTGCGTCTGCGAAGAAGCTGGGCGCGTCGGTTGCGAGAGCCACTGCTTCGGCAAGACCCTTAATCATGGGTGGCAGGCTTGTTGCGACCTTGGTCATGGCGACGATTATGTTGGATGCCAAGATGAGATTCGCAACCTTTAGATTGTTGTTGACGGGTCCAATAATCCCGTCGCGAACAAAGATGGCCACCGAGGTGAACCAAGCAGAGAACTGCTTCTTGTTCTTCATGATCTTGGTCATGGGCGAGTCGGTAAATATGCCGTCGTCCATGAGGCCCATCATTTCTGAAAGCCCCTTGATCGTTCTGCCAACTCCGCACATCACCGTTCCAAGCGCAGCCATGATGGGTGTGGCGGCTTTGAGTTGGCTGGTGTCTGGGAGTTGAGTCATGATTGGCTTGACCACGCCGTCCTGAACGAACAGGGCTATTGCGCCGAACTGCTGTGCGAATTTGTCCTTGTTTTTGATGATTTTGTTTATTGGTGCCGTGGTGAACAATCCGTCATCCATGAGACCGACGACTGCAGCAAGGGCCTGAATAGCTGTTGCCACTTGATTCATTATGTATCCGACAAGGTACATCGCCTTCGCTGCCGTCTTGAGTTGGGTAAGATTTCCAATCTTGTTCATGACGGGGTCAACGATGCCCAAATTGACAAGATCGACCAAAGCGATGAAGAAGCTATAAAGCTGGGGCCTTGACTGGTTTAGCTTGTCGATGACAGACTTGCCGCTCCACCAGCCCTTCTCGGTAAAAGGCTGTATCTTTTCGCCCATTATCTTGATCGCATCCCCAGTCTGGCCGATGATCATGGATATGAGGTACATCGCTTTTGCTGTTGTCTTAAGAGCAGTAATGTTTTGGAAGTTGCTGAGCACCTGATTTACTATCATGCTTAGGAAACCAACCAGAGCCGGGAAGAAGGCCATGAGTTGCTCGCGACCCTTCATGAGGGTGTTGATGGGCGAGTCGGAGAACCAACCCGACTGAGTCATGGGGGCTATTTTCTTGACCATGTCATCCATGACCTTGGCCGTCTTCTCGATCACCCCCGATATGGCCGTCAGGTACTTGCTGAGCCTCTTGCCCTCTGTTGGGCTTACTGTCCCGGCTATCATGTTTGCGAATGCCACAATGCTGCCCGTGTACTTGACTAGGGCGGGCGCCATCATGTCAAACACCTTGCGGCCCCACCAGAGCATGGGCAGCGTGTACAGGAATAGCTTGAATATGCCCTCGCTCTTGGCTATTCCGATGAGGTTGTCCTTCATCTTGTTGAACTCTGTCTGTACGTCGCCGACCGCTCCCATCAGCTCTGCGATTCCCTTGGCCATAGACACGGCCATTTTCGGGTTGACGACCCTGCCCACCTTCCCTGCGAAGTCGACGATGCTCTTGATGTAGCTCGTCATGGGCCAGGCGATAGCGTTGAAGGTCAGCACGCCCAGCCACATGGTGGGGACGGTGTACAGAAGCGTCCTGAAGAAGCCGTTGGCCCCGGCGAATTCGAGTATCGCATCCCTGGTCTTGTTGAACTGCTCCATCGCCGTTCCGACGGCGTTGAATATCTCCGATATGCCCTTGGCGAGCTCCGGGGCCTGCTTGGGGTTGACCCTTTCTCCTATCTTCTTGGCAACATAGGCGAGCGCGCCGATGAAAACGGCGATCGGGTGTGCGAGCACCCTGAGCGTGGTGCCGGCCAAGATCATCTGCGGCCACATGGCAAGCGCGAGCAAGAATCCGCCGCCTATGGCCATCATCCTGGCAGACATCTTCATGATGCTGTCTGCTACGCTCGTTGCGCTTTCCATGATGGCGGCAAAGCCCCTGACCAGCTCCTCGGTCTTCTTGGGGTCGAGCCTTGCGCCAATCGCCTTTGCTACCGCCACGACACCAGAGGTGAAGAATGCCAGCGGGGGTATCATCGCTCGTAGGGTGAGGCCTGCGAACATCATATTGGGCCATGCCGCCAAGACCAGCAGAAATGATCCGCCGAGGAAGTTGAGCTTGGGGATCATGCTCATGACGGACGACGCAACGCTGCTGGCCGCCTCCATGATTGCGGCGAATCCCTCGACCACCGTCTTTGTGTCTTTGGGCTGAATTATGCTTCCCATGGCGTTAGCCACAGCCAGCACGGAGTTGACAAAAAAGCTCAGCGGAGGAATCATGGTCCGCAAAGTAACGCCTGCGAGAAGCAGTAAGGGGTAGTTTGACAGCACGAGCAGCAGCGAGGCCCCTAGACCTGCAAGCGTGGGGACCATGCTCATGATTGCCGTGGCTATTTCGCTCGAAGCCGTCAGTATCGCTCCAAGTCCGTTCTTGATTTCCTCGGCCTGCTCCGGCTTCATCGAAGACTTGCGGAACACATTGGCCAAACCAACTACGGCGCCCGTGAATAGCATCAAGGCCGGCATGAGAACCAGCAGCGCCAAGGCGCCTCCCACTAAAAGTGGCGCGCTCGCCAAAGAGATTGCAGCCAAGACGCCCAGCATGCCTATTTCAACAGACATCCCTATCACGGTCTTCGTGATGGATGAGGCGGCATTCAATATGCTCGCCATAGTGCTTCCAGTTTCCTCCGCCATCTTCGGATCGATGAAGGTGTTGAGAAACTTCGCGCCATAAATGATGGCGGCGCTAAGGGCCATCATCCCAGGCATCAGAGCGGCCAGGGCGACTGCTCCGACTGCGAGCAAGGGCGCTGCTATGAAAGCTATCAGGCCCAGAGCCCCTAGAGCAGTCAGGGCCGTGTATCCGGCAAGGACGCTGGTAGCTATCGAGGCGGCAGACCATATGATGCTCGACATCGCCGAGGCAGTGTCGGCCGCCATTTCTGGGTTAAGACCCAATAGCTTGCTCATCTTGCTTGTAAGGTGGATAAGACCGGCTCCCAGCAACAGAATCGCCGGTGTGAGAATGGCTAGAGCGAGTGCTCCGGCCAGCATCAGGGGGGCGTATAATTCGGCCGTGGGCAACAGAGCGCCCAGTATCGCCAAGCTGCCAAGGGCGGCGACAAGACTTATGCCTATAATTGCGACCGACGCGATGACCGCAGCAACAACCTTCGCCGTCTGGATAGCAGACTCGGTGCTCATTCCCATAAGACCGAGAATCCAGCCCGTAGCCTTGAGAAGAGCGGCACCCAAGATGACGATCGCAGGCGCAGCGATAAGAAGGGCAAGCGAAGCTTTCCCGATTGTCATGGCGAGTTGGCCAGGGTTGTTCAGAACCCTTTCCCAGCCAGGAGCCTTGTTCAACTCGTCGAGTATCACTATGAACTCGCCGACTGCCTTCCCGATGCCAGCGGCGACACCTGCGACTGCGCCGATGCTCGCTGCTATTGTGATTGCCGATCCAGCATCGAGGCCGAAGGCGCCTACTATCCAGCCGCTTAAGCCCACGATGGCGGCTCCGAGGAGCACCAGAGCGGGCCCCATGATGCTGATCGCCAATGCGGCCTTGGCTACGTCGCCGATGCTGGCCTGCGACCTACCGACAAACTCTTGTACTTCTTTGCTGCCCAGCGCCTCAAATGCAGCCGCACCAGCAGTTGCTATGGCTGCGCCTGCGGCAGCGACGGCTCCGATGGTCATGCCGACCTCGGCCACGCGCCCGGCATCAAGGTCTAGGGCCTTCAGCACCTTGTCGCCTATGAATATGACTGCAGTCCCCAGGAGAAGAGCGCCTGCGGCGAGTAGCGCTATGGCCGCCCCGTTCTTCTTCATGTAATCGGCTAGCTTCTTGATGCCAGAGCTCTCGTCCTTGGGGACTTCGACCGGAGGCATGGCAGTTGCGCTGGCTGCCGCAGGGGGTGCGGCTGGAGCCGGGGTCGCCATACTTGCGGGGAATGCCGCCTTGGCCGCTTTGGCCTCAAGTTCGGCCTTCTTGTTGTTGCTGGCCTCCTCAAGGATGTTCTTGCCTTCCCGCTTGTTGTTGACGGTCTCAGCCTTGAGGTTCTTGGTTTCTACCTTACTTTCCTTGACCTCTTTTGTTTGCAGCTTCTTGTCGATGGCTGCGGCCTTCTCTTCCTGCGCCGCAGCACCGCCCGACTTCTCTGCGCAGACGCACTTCTCTATGGCCTGAAGTGCTGCGAGCATCTTCTGGAAGATTTCGTTGCCCTTGGGCTTGGTCGCCTCCTCTGCCGACTTCTTGGCCTCCGGCTTCGGAGTTCCGGGGACGCTGCCGTCGCTCTTGAGGCCGGCGGCCAGAAATGGATCTATCTTGGCGGCCGCAGCAGCGGGGGGCGCTGGGGTGCCTGGTGGCATTCCTGGGGCAGGGGGCGGACTCTTCTTGCCGCCACCGAACAAAACGTCTTTTAAATTCTGAAGGAGTGGTGCCGTCTCGCTGTATGACTCCTTGTCGCCGAACAGCAAGCCCTTGACCGTCTTGTGGATGGCCATGAGCTCGCCGACCATCTTGATGATGCCAGCGCCTATTCCAGCCAGAACCCCGCCGAAGACTATCACCTTACCCAAGATGCTGTTGAATACCTTGGATATTGCACCTTGACTTATTCCACGAAGGGTGTCATTTATTTCGGTGAGCTTTTGGTTCGTCTCTGTGACGGGGTCAAGCTGGGCCTTCTGGGCAGTCGCAAGCGCCTGCTCTCCAGCGTTTATTTCCGCTGTCAACTCGCGCAGGGTAGTTGGGTCTTTAAGGGCAGCCTCTATCCTAGAACTGTCAATCTTGAGCTCTTGTTTTCCTGCGGCCCTTAAGCCTTCGTTTACACCTTCCAGCGAACCCATGATGGCTTGTCTTGCCGCATCTGTTTCGCTCGTCCAAGACATACCGAGGGAAGCCATGTCCTGTTCAAATTCGCCCTTGCGCTTGCCGAACTTGGAAAGCGCTTGATTCATGTCTTTTGCGCCCTTGGCGGCCTCATCGAGGGCTGTCAGAGCTGAAAGCGTTGTGCCGACCTTCAGCGCTCGCTTTTCCTCAAGCAATCCTTTCTTTTCTTCAAGCGTAATGTTTTGAGAGAGCTTTTTGTTTATGTCGGCTATTTTGTCGCCAGCAGTCTTGCTGCTTTCAGTTAAAACATCATACTGCGCTGCGAAGGCTCCCAACTCAACGCCAAGCGTAGCCTTCACGGCCATGTTGAGTTGGTTTCTTGTGTAATCGTCTAGGTTGTCAATCTCCGCTCTGCTATTGAGGCCGAAGTCCTTAAGTATGCCATCAAATCCCTTTCTAAGCTGCTTTACGCCGTCCTTGGTTTTGAGGAGAGTGCCATTTAGCACTTTGTCCATGACGCCTGCCTTGCCGGCTGCGGAGAAAATAAGAGCCTGGGTCTCTTGAGAAGACTCAAACAAAAGCGCGTTGCTGCTGCTCAATGCCTTCAGCAAAGGCTGCATCTCGTTCTCTATACCGAGCTTCTTTGCGTTGGCCGTGAGCTCAAGAACATTATTTGCAGCAGCAGTCGTAAGGTTTGCAGTCTTTCTCAACGTGTCCACGAGCTCCTTGCTCGCGTCGACCGCCCCTCGCAACGCGTCCCCGGTCAGCCCCGTCGTCTTAGCGACGGTCCTCATTCCACGCCCCATCTCGGCAATCTGGTTATTGCTCATGCGTCCAGAGAGCGCGTAGGACTGGAATGTCTCCTGAAGGCTGCCAGCCTCCATGCCCAGCTGCTTCTCGGTGTTAAGCTGCGTCTTGGTTATGGATGTCGCCTGCTTGAGGTCCTTGACGCCGCTCCTCAAGGCCTTGAGGTAGCTCTCCTGGAACTTGGTCCTGTTGACGCCCGTTTCGGCGACCGTCTTTCCGATGTCCTCGTAGGCCCTCTGAAGTGATCTGCTGCCCTTTGTGACCCCGGCGGTTTCGTAGGCAGCCGCTCGGATCTCCTGGGTGAACTTCATCTCTTGCTTGTAGATGTCGCCGAAGAGGGACTTCGTGGTCTCCAGTCCAGTAACGTCCTCAAACTTGTTCAGCAGCCCCTGCACTTCGATAAGCTGGTACTTGAGATTCTGCGCTGCCCTGCTGTTCTTCGTCATCTCCGCAGCGAGCTGCGATGCAACTTCTGCGCTGTTGGAGAGTGCCTCCAGTTGCTCAAGGACTCCCTTGTTGATCTTGGCTTGGGACAAAACATGGTCGCGAACCATGCTGTTGCGAAGTCCATAGTCCTTGATGGCAAGGTTCAGCCTATGCCTTTGCTCCTGGTTGTAGGTCTTGCCGATCGCCTTCTCAAGCTCCTCGATTTCCTTGAGTTCTTTCTTGCGAATCCTCTCGGCCCCCTTGCCTCCCCCGCCTCCTCCGGCTCCAGAGCTTCGGGCCGCCGAGGAGGCCGCCCTCTGCTCGGTCTTGACCTTCTTCATGGCGTCGACGACATCGTTGAGCATCTTCTTCTGCTCGTCCGCCGTGTCCTTGAAGTTGGACACGAATTCGCTCATCAGGGACTCGAGCTTTGATGTGTCTACGGGCTGGGCGGCTGGCTGGGGCGCGTTGGTCTTGGATGCTTGCACCAATGCCTGGATTTCTTGCAGCGTGAGGTTCATGGCAGGCACGATCCGACCCAGATTGTCGATGATGTTCTGGATTGCTGGATCAGTTGCCATGAATACCTACAGATTTATATTTAATTAGTGGAGTTATTTAGCTTGTATTTAAGGTTATTTAGAGGCTGATCTCACATTCCGGGTTCGGTCATGGCAGACGCCTGCTCGTTGACCATCCGCCGTATCTGCTCCCTGACGGTTTTCCTGATTGCCTCGATCTCGTTGGGGTCGAATGACCTCGCGATCGACATGGCGTTCACGATGAACGCGCAATCAAGCTTCCTTAGCCTCTCAATTCCATTCCGCTTGTACTGTCTGAAAGCTGAAACTATATAGGAATTTCCCTTGATATATTGATATGAAAAGATGGGGCTGTCGCAGACGCTTCGGCCTGGCGCAGGGAACATGAGCTTCTTGATGACGGGGAAGGTCAGGTAGTGGAGGTTGATGCCACGGATGTATTGCGGCCAGATGTCGGTGATCAGCACCATCGGAGAGGGGTCGTGGCCTGGCTTGTGGAAGCTGTAGTTGAAGTTGACCAGGCTGCCACGCATGATGGCAGTGCTCGTAACTGTCTGTCCCAGAAGGCCTTGCGGAATGACTGCGTCAACGAAAGGTACTGCCATGACCTATCTAGCCAAAAAGCTTGGCCATTTTCGTAAAAAAGATTCGGCCCCGAGACGAATACAAGGTGGGTAACTTTCAAAGGAGGTGCGGGATGCACGTTAAATGCCCTTGGTGCGAAACCATCAAGAACACGGGCGACTGGTCGAGGTTCAAGGTTTTCGAGTGCGACGGATGCCACAGGTGCTTCCGTGGTCTTCATGCGGAGCCGGCCCGTCGCTGGCTGCTCGCCGACTGGCTCAACCCATTCAATGTTGAGTCTTTTGCCAACTGGGACCACACGGCGTGCCCGCACTGCGGCGTGATGATGCGCATCTACTACTCGCAGACCCACACCGGCTTCGACAACCCGTCGGTATGCAAGGCCTGCACCAGGGAGGTGCCGACGTGGCAGTCGGACTGCGCGCCGGGTGGTCTTTACGCTTCTAGCCAAGGAGTTTGAACATGGACGAGCAGACAGAATCACTCAACGAAGTTGCGACGGCTGCCATGAGGAACAGGGCGAAGAGGCTCCTGAAGCTCATGGACTGCAACGCACCGAGCATCATCCTCTTCAACGAGGCGGCAATCCTTTTCTCCCATGCCCAGATGCTTGGCGACGGGAAGTACTATGCGGAAAAACTGACCAAGGACGCAAAGAAGGAGTTCCTGCAAAAAAAGAACAGATACGAGTTCTGCGCGTCTGAGAGCTGCCAAAATCAGTGCTTTGAAGAGATGGAGTACGAAGGCCTGCTCTTTTGCTGCTCGTGCCACGATAAGCTGGTCAAGCAGAGGGCGGCCGACGAGCTGGAGATGGAGAGCTTCATCCGAAGGCAAGAAGGAGGGCAGTAGGCGATGCCCAAGCCTAGCAATATCAGCTATCTTCAGTCTCAATCGGGCAGAAGGCTGTTGCAAGAGTCCTACAGCGTAAGCCATGGCAACAGGTACTGCGTTCCTAATGCGCTCAGCGCCGTGACCGGACTTCCCGTGGAGTTCGTGACCAAGTCCATCAGGTCGGTCACGGGAAGCAGGGCGATTCGGGGGGTTTCCTCCATCGCTCTCATGCGCTCGCTGTGGCGAATGCGCGTCAAGTTCAGGTCGCACCTGTTCGCAACGGGCAAGTTCGGAGCCTGGGCTTCAAAGGCTCGGCAGGACACGGTGTATCTGATAACTGTCGTCCCCCCGAAAGCGACTGGTCGCACTCGCAGGGAGGGGCACATGATAGCCTTTTGCAACGGGAGGGTTGTCTGCACCTCGCTGCACAACAAGATTGCGCCGTTGTCGCGCTGCTCCTACAGGGTTTGGGACATTTACTCCGTGTTCGAGATAGTCCAGCCTGGCTTTGCTCATGGCAACTATTGCTTTCAAGGCGACGCCCCAGAGCGACCGAAATCGCTCTGGGGGCGCATCCGTGGTTGGTTCACTTCCTCAGAATGACATAAAGGGCGTGCAGCACGCCGGGCAGCCAACCCAGAAGGGTCAGCACGAGGTTGATCAGGAACTGCACGTCAAAGCCACGTTTGAAAAGAACGCCGAGCGGAGGCAGTATAACCGCAAGGATGAGGGCCACTATGTTCAGTTCTTCTGCTTTTGCGTTTTCCTCTGACATGTTCCCCCTCGTTATAGACGGTTTAGCACCATCGCGCTGTAGTCGGTGCCGCCGGTCTTGATGATTGTCCCCACGCCGTCCTTCTGGCCGGTCCTTATCTCCTCCGAGGCTCTCGCGCTCGAGGAGAAGAACTTCTTGATTTCCTTGGCGACAGCCTCCATCACCTTCTTGCCCGCTTCCTCTTCGGAGATGTTCTCGCTCATGAAGTCGTTGAACATGTCCTCCAGCTTCAAGGCGTAGGCCTTGCCGTATGGCTCGCTGTTCTCGAGGTTCTGGACCCTGTAGGCGATCTGGTCGCCTATGTGGTAGACCCTGACTCCCTCGAAAGGCACCTTCTTGTTGTCGGCCTTCACGAAGAGGTACGGGTCGTCTGCATGCAGGTGGGCCTTGACCTTCAGGTCTTGGCCCTCCAGAACGTCCTTGATCAAGCCGAGTCGGTGCCTCGTCTCGCGCTGCTTCCTGTCCACGAATTCCATGAAGTTCTGCATTTTTCTCCTTAACACTGACGCAGTAGCACCTCGGGCGCGTTGGGCACGCACCTCATGATGGTCCTGAGCTCGCTCGGGTTGCCGTTGTAGGGCGCTTCCTTCAGGACGATGCCGCTGAAGCTGGATGCGGCCTCCTTGAGGATGTTGTACTGGGCTGTGAGGAAGAGGATTCCGTCGATCCTCTCCATGAAGTCGTGTTCCTCCTTGGCGGGCGAGCCGTCCTCTGCCACCCCACCCTCGGCGTCCTTCACGTATTTCACCTTGATGTCGACGTAGGGAACAATTGCGCCGTCGTCGTCGATCATCGCCTCTTGGTTGTCGCTCTGCACGGTCCTGACGACCAGCTTGCCGCTGGTGTAGGCGTTCCGGAGGCTGCCGCTGATGTCCCAGCCAAGGGTTTGAATCGTGCCGTCCTGGCCAACCACGTTGACGACGAACGAGCGCTTCTTGAAGGTCTCAGCTATTGACTCCATTACGACGCGCCTGCGGAGAACATCCTTCTCCTCGGGGCTCCCGTCCTGCATCCTCTTCTGCTCCGGCTCGGCGAGATAGCGCTCGGGGTCGTCCTGCCGGAGGCTCCACTTGCCGATGTCGAGCCTGCCCCACTTGTCGTTGAAGCGCGTGGAGATACGGATCGAGTAGTCCCTCTCGTTGTAGATGAGGTCCTCGGAGTTCCCGCCCGACCCAACCTGCACCGCCCCCAGGAGCGAGGCGATGAACTTCCTGTGAAGGTCGCCCTTCATGCCCAGAAGGCCCTTGAGCTTGATGAAGACGCTGTTGAGCTCTGGGACGCTCTGGAGGGCGCCCTGCATGTGGTTGACCACGGAGACGCTGGGGTTGTTCTGGTCCAAATTCTGCTTTATCTCACGGCGAATTTGGTTGCAGGCCTTGTCTATGTTGGCGTTCTGGCGCAGGAAAAGTATCTGGAGATTGTCCTCAACGAACTTTCGGGGGTAGGGCTCTAGGTCCATGTCCCGCACCTGCTGGATCATCTCGATCAGCTTGCTCACGTCGCCCTTGACGGACTCCCTGAAGAAGGCGTTCTTCCACTGCTCGAAGTCCTGCTCGGACACTTTCTCCGGCATGTCCGGGGCCTGCGGGTCGCCTGCCACGTCGGGGATTCCGGCCTTGGGCGCCTCCGCACCTGGGACATTTGTAGCGCTGGGATCACCCGGGACGGGGGACTGGGCCATAGCGTCGGGACCTGGCATCGGAGCGCCCGCCACGGGAGGGCTGTCCGGCGTCATCATCGGGGCCTGGCCTGCGGGGACGTCGCCGCTGGCCTCTGCCAGCCACTCTGCGATTGCGTGTCTTGACATCTTTATTCCTTCTTCTTCTTTGCCTGGTTGATGGCCTTGATCAAATCCTTCTTGTTGAATCCCGGCGCTTCCCCGCCAAGGTTGAAGTTGTTCTGCTGCATCGCGTTGAGGTGCGGCCCAGAGTAGGCATAGGTGTTCTTCAGCTTGAGCTGTGTCATGAGGGTAGCCGCCTTCAGCATCTTGTCCTGAAGGTCCGCCTTGTGCTTGACGAGGTTGACTAGGGCCTCCTTGCTGGAGGTCGTGGCGTCCCCGTCGTTCAGGACCATGTCGGCGAAGGTGTCCAGGAGCTCGTTGGCCTGCTTCCTGTCGTCCCTGATGTTGGACATGATCTCCTCGAGAACCCCCATGTATTGCTCGTCGGATATGAGGGCGCCCTCCTTCTGTTCGGGCATGGCTACGTTCATGGCCGGAATCATGGATTCCACGCCGTTTTGATCGGACGGCTGCTCCGGCGTGAGCTGAATCACGACCGGCTCGCGAACCTCTGTTTTTTCCTTATTGTCCATGACTTAAATATATAGAGTCATACAGAAAATAATGGAATTATGGCAAGCCAACCGGAAGACATCAGAGACCTCGTGACCCGCAACGACGAGCGGGTCAAGACCATATCGTGCAACCAGTCCGAAATGGCCAGGCGCCTAGAAGGCGACGAGTCCAGAATCGATGACCTGGAGAGCGAGACCCAGAAGCTGCGACAGGATGTGGACGGCATATTCGAGAAGATGAAGAAAAGCGAGGGCTGGTGGGAGAGGGCGTTCGACGAAACTTGGAAGATAGTCCTGACGATTCTTGCGGCGATTATCCTGTACATGCTCAACATAAAATGACCGCAGAAATGTAGATATATCCAAGACGGAAGGGAAACACATGGGCAATCTATTCTCAAACTACATGAGGCTTCGGGAGCAGTCGGAGGGTGTCCCGCAAGGGGTTACCGCCACCATCAAGCTGCAGAGGAAGGACGGGAGCAGGGAGTTCGCGCCCTTCGTCATCGACAAGGACAACCACCCGAACCTAGCCAGAATCGTGTCGGCATTCCTCAACTCTGACAAGGTGCCGATCGGCTACACCACCCTAGACAAGAACAAGGGCGAAGTCGCTCCCCAGCTGAAGAAGAAGTCCCTGTGGCTCACCGGCGGCGCAGTTCGCGACCACCTTCTCGGGAAGACGATCAAGAACTTCGACCTGGTGACGGACGCCACGGCCAGCGAGATCAAGATGATCCTCCAGCACGCAGGCTTCCTTGAGGCCGGGTCGGAGTCAGGTCAGATGGCACGTTCTAGGAACAGGTTCTTCTACCCGACTCGCTCCGACAAGAAGGGCAAGCCTGTCGAGTACGTGGCCACGGTGAATGGCCAGCCATTCCACATCAGCACGCTTTCAAAGTCGCCCAAGAGCCGCTTCGCGCAGCCCGACGAGGCGCAGACGGCTACCTCCATAGAGGAGGACGCCGCCAACAGGGACTTCACGATCAACGCGATGTATATCCCCCTCACCAACGACGACGGCCCAAACAGCGAGCTGATCGACGTGTTCGGCGGGGCCAACCACCTCCGATCGGGCGAACTAAAGGCCATCGGAGAGAAGTTCGACGACAGGCTCAAGGAGGACCCCGGCACCGCCTTGAGGGCGCTCAACCAGCACAGCGTCTACGGCGACGGTGAGTTCCCAGAAAAATACATGAAGTCGATCAAGGACGCCGACCTCTCATCGTGCGGCAAAGACAGGCTGCGCTCGATGTTCGTGAGCGGGATCGAGCACCCGGACTGCAACCCACGCAAGTTCGTCAAGCTTTACTCAAAGGCTGGGGTTCTAGGCCATATGTTCCCCGACATGGACGTCGACGAGGAAATGCCGGAGGACATGAGGAACGACCGCTGGATGGTCACGGCAAAGCTTCTAGGCAAGCACAACCCCGACGACGTGAAGCAGACGCTCTGCGACATGGGTTGGTCAGCCCCAGAGGGGCGCGACGTCGCATATCTGGTCAAGCTCAACAAATGGGCCGCCAACAAGTTCGACCCGTCCTCATTCAACGACCTTTATGACTCCCACACGGGACTCACCAAGAACAAGATCAGGGACTTCATGATTGTCACCAAGTCCCACGCGCCGCAAGTCGATGACTTCCTCACCTACGAGGCTGGCGACCTCATGCCTTACCAAAAAGACGGCCTGGGAATCAGGTCGGTCAACCCGCTCTACACGAAGTTCCTCGGCAGGACCCCGAGAGGCGAGGAGTTCGACGCCGTCCGCAAGAAGCTGATGCTGAACAGGTGGATGGACATGCAGAACCAGGACCATGAGATTTAAGAATTTCTGCGAGATGGCCAACACCAGAAGGCTAGTCATCTACGACTTCGACGGAACGCTCTTCAGGTCTCCGGACAAGGAGCAGGGCTCGCGATCCTATAAGGCCGTCATGAACTTCGACTGGCCGCACCAGGGATGGTGGGGCAGGCTTGAGTCGCTCACGCCGCCCGTCGTCCCCGCTCGGCCGGACGCCTCTTGGTTTATTCAGCCGGTTCTGGAGGCCCAGAGGCGGGATGTCGCCAGCGGTGATGCAACCGTGGTTCTTATGACCGGAAGACCCTACAAGCTCAAGCAGAGGGTCTTGGAGATCCTCAGGGCCGAAGGCCTCAATTTCGACGACCACTTCTTCCACGACTCGCCTGGAAACGAGGGCGACACGACCCTAGACGCGAAGGTCAACAGGATCGGCAGGCTGCTAGGGCCATCCGTTCAGAGGCTGGAGATATGGGAGGACAGGGACGGCCAGATAGAGGGCTTCAACAGGTTCAAGTCCGAAATGGCCAAGAAAAGGCCAGATATGGAGTTCGTGATACACGACGCAAAGCAGCATAGATAGTCCCGAGGGGTATCATGCAATACGACGCCTACAGGGAAATCCTGGCAATACTCAGAAGGCAGCTGCCCCCTGCCTATCCCGTCAGCGTCCGAAGGCTGAAGATGTCGGGGCTGGACGGCGACTGCAGCCTGTACAAGAAGAAGTTCTACATACGAATCAACAGGGACCTCGACGAGAGCGCAGCCATAGACACTCTTCTCCACGAGTGGGGGCATGCGCGCGCTTGGAACCACCTCCACGACGCCGTGGACGACGAAGAGTTCCAACAGAGGTCTCATGACGCCTCCTGGGGCGTGGCCTACAGCGAGGTCTACAGGACGTATGAAACTTTCTACCTCTATGCAAAAGAGTAGCTTAAACACTAGCTTAAATTGATATGGATTACTTCTTATCGGCAGAGGCGAGCGCAGGTCTCGAGTGGCAGGTGGAGCTTCTCATCGAGAGCTTCCAGCGGTACGGTATGGCCGAAAGCCTTGTCGTAGCCATGTCGGACTCGGGAGTTATACACTACCCTCGGCTGCACCATGTCAACAAGCACAAGAGGTCATGGCTTTTCAGGAGCCAAGGTAAGCGCAAGGGATTCCAGCCGCTTGATCAGGTATATGCCCTTTCGCACTGCCTGGCAGCAAAAGAGATAAGCTCCCCCTACTTCGTCTTGCAGCCCCACGTGGTACTAAACGCCCCCATCTACAACCCCCTCCCGCAAGATGACGTTGTCGCGCTTTCGTTCTCGCCCGACATGACGTTCACGATGGACTCCGTGGCCGAGGAGATCGGACCATTCTGGGAGGCGCTCCGAAAGGAGAAGTCCCTGTATGAAAACAGGTGGATAAATCTTGGCCACGTCTTCTGCCTTCAGAACTTCCCAGAAACGCTGCCTAGGATAGTCGGCCGGAATGCAGAGCTGATGATCGTGCAGCAGATCAAGATGGGAAAGCCTGTTTGGCGACAAACCATGCGGGCCGCTTGGGCCGCAACTCTGGCAGAGGCAGTCACGGAGTACCCCGTGGCCGTTCTCGCCAACTGGGATCTATGCAGCTCGATGGTCGAGAACAGGACGACCATGTTCATAGAGTACGATCATGGCATGCCTCCCGACTTCAACAAGGCGATGTTTTCCTACGCCGACGGCAACCTCTTCGCTTTCGGCGACCCCATAGACGCCCTCCGTGGCTGCATAAGCACTTCAAACGCCCACCAGATGGCTCAGCTAGCCGGAAATCTTGTTGCCCGCAGATCCCAGAAACCCTGACGAGGTCACGAGGCAGGCGTTGCTGTTCCTGTCGACCACCATCCAGCCTCCGTCGAGGATGCCCATGGTTTCGTCCAGGTGCCTTATGACATCTTCCTCGTTGAAGTCCTTGCAAGAGTAGACGTCCATTCGCACGTGGGGCTCGGGGGCCTTGCTCCAGATGTGGATGCTCGCGTGGCTTGTTTCTATCACGACAGTCCCCGTGACCCCCTCGTTGCCTAGGGTGTCGCAGTACTTTGCTGAAGGCTCGATCAGTATCTTCATGTCGATCACCTCCACCAGCTTTCGGAACCAGTCCACAAGAACTCCCTCGCTCTCGACGGGCCTTTGGACGTTCGCGTTAACGATCAGATGTTTGTGAAAAAAAGCCATGCCGCTCCTTTAAAATTTTATCTAAGTATAGGCCTCACACTTCCGATTGATTTTTGATATCCAGTCGGTGATTTATTGATGAAATAATCCAGTTGATTCAGAGTGTTTACAATATTTTCCTTATCCAGGTCCCTCAGCTCCATGTTGATTTGCGAGGTCAATCTGAATAGCACTGTGTAAGCTAAAAGTTTTTCAAACTCATCCTCTTGCAACTCGTTTTTTGGCTTGCTCATAAGCGCCCTGTATTCGGCCCCATGTTTTTCTGGGTTGCTCAATATATTGTTCGTTATGCTCTGGAATTCGTCTTTGAAAGTTTCCAGAGCTTCTTGATGGGTGATGCCTTTTAAATTTGGCTGTGCGGCGTGTAGCTGAGTCCAAACTATCGGATTATCGTGTGTAAGCTGGGCCAACTTATCAAGTTTTTGCAGCACTTCTTGAATTTTACCCATATAGCTTTGCATGGAATCCGTCTTCTTCAAAGCGGGCAGGCCTTTGAGTTGCCTGACGAGATCATGCTCCGGCGCTTTTTGCACCATTGCTGGCGGAACCGCATCAGGAGGCAGAAGAGCTTCCTGTTTGATAATCCATTGCTTAAATGATTGGTTTTTCATGATGAATATATAGGAAAAAATGCGTTTTAAAAAAATCGGGTTGCACTGCTAATTAGTGCAAGGCAAGGAATTTTTATCATGGTCAGGATCAAGAAGACAGAACGATCGCTTCGGCTTCTAATGGACGAGGGCCAAGAGCTGGTGTTTCGCACCGTCAAATCTGTTGAGCAGGCTATCGAGAGCATTGAGTCAGACGACGAACTTGATTTCCACCAGTCCCGTGGTATCATCGACATTCTCGCCGCCTTCCGGCGGGACATGCTCTACGCTAAGGAATCGCGATGTTTAAGAGGCTCATCGTCGACCCCCTCATAAAGGCGAAGCACGCCGATCTCATACACGACCCCGTCATCGTGGTCGTCCAGAAGTTTGATGACGAGGGCGTCACCAAGTTTCGGGAAGACATGGAGGACGCGCACCAGACGGGCCAGCCGTGCATACCCGTCCTCATAGATTCATATGGCGGCAGCGTCTACGGCTGTCTCAGCATGGTTAGCGTCCTCAAGACTGCCAAGCTTCCAGTCCACACGATCATCACCGGCAAGGCCATGTCGGCGGGGGCCATTCTTTTCGGAATGGGCCAGAGGCGCTTCATGTCCGAGCACGCCACAATCATGCTTCATGACGCCTCCTCCGTCGTCTGGGGCAAGAACGAGGAGGTCAAGGCGGACGCCAAGGAGCTGGAGCGCCTTAACGTGCTGATATTCAAGCTGCTCGCAGAAAGCTGCGGCCAGAAGCCCGATTACTTCCTTAAGCTCCTGCACGAGAAGGGGCACGCTGACTGGTATCTCCCGGCGAAGGAGGCAAAAAAACACAAGCTGTGCACGGATGTTTCCCTGCCAGAGATGACGGTAGAGGTTTCTGTCAAGTACCGGTTCGAATAGGGGCTCGACATGGCGAAGCGCAAGGTTTTTGAGGTTAGCGCCGAGAACGCGTTGTCAGGGCTTGGCGAAAACGTGGTTAAAATCATCGACGCCACCGACGGGCAGAATATCTGCTTCATCGGGGTGCAAGGCGATGCAGAGGCGGTATGGTTTCCGAAGCCCGCAAACTACGAGCAGATTGAGGCGGTCTACAACCTGCTGCACAAGAAGAAGTTCAGCAAGGCGCTCACCAAAGGTAACCTGAAGAAGGCCCAGACGGTGGCTAACAAGAGCTACAGGAAGGCCATGAAGTGAAACGCCGCCAAGTCTTCGTTCGCGCGCTTGACTCGAACGGCAAAATGGGAGCCACCGACGTGATGGACCTCGACGAGGAGTCCTTTCGGGCCTTCATGGTTGAGGTGATGCTCAGGAACGATCTTGTTGTCGGGATAAGGGAGTCGGAGGTGGATGGCGAACGCATTCGCCTCCGAACGAAACCGGGGATTCTGCACCCAGACGACTAGCCCATGAGCTCTTGCTCGTTGGGCACCTTTCGGGAGATTATCGGGAACTTCTCCTTGGTCTTGATCAGGTGTGGCTCCGGCAATCTCCGCACATCAATAAGTGGGTAGCCCCACTTCCCCGAGAAGCCGATATAGTGCGGCGAGTTTGACGCCACCTTGTGCAACGGGAAGTCCCTGTCGAAAGACAGGGTGTCCCTGTACTCTATCGGCTCCCCGATTGTTGCGTAGCCGACAAGAGTGGCAGGGCCCTTGCCCGTCCTGACGATGCCGACGCGCTTGCCAACGAACCTATGCAGCGTCCCCTTCGCCCTGCCTGGTATCATGGGCCTAGTCTCGACAGTCTTCTTCTTCGAAAGTATCATGTCGGTATAAGGCGCGTCTTGGTCGTTGATGTTGATGCCGTCCATCTCTGGCAGCGCGTTGGCGTCATACTCCTGCTCCCCGAGGAACTCTCCGAAGCTCTTGAGTGACTCCCCGCACATGGCGATCGGGGCCACGGGGGCGTGAAACTTCATCTGTAGAAGCTTGCTTGCGAACATAGGAGGCTTCTTCAGCGACTCCTGTTTCTTCTTTCTCTTGCTGGCCAAGGTCACCCCCCAAATTAACTTGTTGGAATCAGCAGCCTCCGCAGCCGTCTTGGAGGCATGAAATTTCCATGTTTAAAAAAACGGACGAAATACCGAAGCCAGTTGGGCGTCATGGTATGTAAAATTCTGGTCTGGTTTTCAAGGCTGCAAGTCTGCACCTCACGCTTGCTCCAGAGTCTGCGAGAAAGACCGGACTCCTTTACCCAGATCGAAAAGGCCAGTTCCTCTCGCGATCCCTTCCGGTTTTCGCCCAGCCAAGGACCGAGGGGATGCACGTCGTTCTTCAGATCGACGCAGATTTTATAGAGAGCCCTCGCGTACCTCTGCATGGTGTCGCCCCTGAAGAGGACCACCCCGCTGTTGAAGGCTTCGTACCCCCCAGGTATCTGGCCATGGGCCTTCCCCCACTCGTTCAGGTCTGCCGTCACGTCAACTTTGCAGTCATCGTCCCACAAGGGCGATATGTCATTCAGAACGAAGGTGTCAGCATCAAGGAGAAGTATGTCTTCGCCCTCCACCCGCCACAACTCCTTTCGTTGGGCAGAAACGTAGCCCGCCTCCTCGCCTAGCTCGGGGTTCTCCACTAGTTTGATTCTGACGTCGAACCTCGAGGCGCACTCCTTGGCGAATTCGGACGTTGTGAAGCGAGGAATCCCCAAATCTAAATCAGCCATGTTCCCTATGTTTCTGTTTTCCCTTCCCCCATCCAGAACCAGCACCAACTCCACAGGGATGTCGGGGTTGAATCTCCTTAACGTGCCGAGGCTGAACCAAGCCATTCTCATGTAGAACTGGCTCTCGTTTAAGATATAGACTACCTTCATCGATCTTCCCCGTGACGATCTATCTTAATCCTAGAAGCCGTACACGTTCTTGCACCAGCGCTCCCCCATGTACTCCCTGGCGAACTTCCGGATCGGCTCGGCGGCGGGCGATGTCCTCAGCTTGTTGACGTAGTCCTCTACTGCCTTGAGATCGACCTCGGAGCCATACTCCTCAATCCTGTGGTGGGGGCAGATGTGGCTGTTGGATACGCGCGTGACCCTGTCGGCAGGGAAACCAACGTCAACCTTGGTCCTGTCGGATGGGAGGCTGATGCGAAACACGCGATCGGTGTTCCACATCAGAAACTTCTTGAACTCCGTGTCGTCATAGTTGCTTACATCTCTTTGCATGACCATGGCGAGGTATAGACAGTACACGTTGAAGTTGTGGGCCTGCAAAAGCTCGTAGTACCAGCCCCTCACGTTGAGCTCCTTGCCCGCTTCGGCTCCATTCGTGTAGGAAACCCACTCGTCCATGAGGTACAGGGGCCTGTCGTTCCAGATCAGCGCCTGGTCAACCATGTAGAGTCCCCAGCTGGGGCCACGCAGCTCGCTCGGCACCTCCTTGGCGACGTCGGAGATGGTCACGCTCGGCTCCTTGAGGACTATGGACCTGTCCTGGAGCAAGTAGAAGGCGTTGAAGTTGTCCATGTTGCTGCCGTACACCTTCAGCCTAATCTCGGCGTTGATCCCGTGGGTGCCCTCGTGCGCCCATGTCATTTTGTTCCTGTCGCTGTACTGGTGCCCCTTGGGCAGGTGGGACTCTATGTCCCCCAGAATCACCCCCATCTGCGGGTCGCTGACCTCCCGCAGCCTCGGCCATTTCTTCCACAGGGGCTCCACCTTGTCCCCAGGCGTCGAGGAGGCGAGTGGCCTGAGCTCCACCTGCGGAAAGTCGGCCTCCGTGAGGGCTGTGCCTACGTCCGAACGCCCGCTCGGCCCCATATAGATCGCGCCTGCCATCGCTATGGCAAGAGCCAAGGGAGCAAACTTCATGATGTTCTTTGCTGTGCTGCTCATGACCATAGTTAGTCCTCCACCCAAGTAAAACTGCATGGTTCCACGCCGAAACTCCTGACCCAGAAGGCTGGAGCGGGCCCGCACTCCCTGCCCGAGATGTCGCCCGACCAGTCCCAGGCCGACAGGAACTCACGAACGCTAAGCCCCTCCACGGATCCGATGCTCGGGTTGACGAAGAATACGCTTTCGCTGTCGTAGCCGATCACCAGCACGTAGTGCCATCCGTACTCGTCGCTCCGAACGAGAGTGATGCAAGGGCCGCTCCCAGCGACTCGCCTCTTCAGGTCGGAGATCCGACCGCTGGACTGCCCGGGCGAAAGCCCGTAATGGGAGATGGCGCTTGAAATGTATGAGGGCAGAGTCATTCCGACATCACGTCCGTCAAGCGAGAACCACACGGTCTTCGTCAGGGCCTTCACAGCATCCACGTCCACGTCTATTCCATGATGCCTCAGAAGCATCGCAACGCAAGTTGGGCCGCAAGTGATGTCGTCGGGCTGGATCATCATGTCGGAGAAGGGATGAACGCAATACTCAGGGTGATCACCGCCTCCGACTCTCAGCAGAGCCACCAAGATTGTGATCGCTAGACTAATGTTGATATAGAAAAGCTCTTTGGAGAACCAGCCTATGCGATTCTTGATAGCAGACCAGGAAGGAAGGACATGGGACGGAACGGCCCTTGAGGAGGGTGCCGAGCTCTGCCAGACAAACCAGAACTTCTTCTTCTCCACCTATTCGACCCCCGCCGAGGCACTCTTTATGTACCCGGCATATGAGAGCTTTGAATCGGCAACACTCTGGGAGGTCGAGGCAGATTCCGTGGCGTTCTCTCACCTCACACAAAGCCACAGGCAGATTAAGGTGCTGAAGAGGCTCGATGCGCAGCCGCCCTCCCTGGAGCAAAGGCAGACCTTCGCCGTTGCCTGCTGCCTCATGGCGACTAATGACAAGGAGTTCAAGTCATGGGCTAACGGGTTTCTGCGTGGAGAGGCCCAGCCACAGTCCGAAAGCTCGCTCTGGGAGTCCCTCGCCTTAAGGATTGACGATCTGGATTGTGGCTGCTTGTTCGCCTGTCTTGAGTCAATATCTGGCTCTGATGGAATCAAGAGTTCTGCCTACTCTGCTCATTCCGCCTACTCAAGCGCAACTGTAATAAATTTAGGCATTCTAGCTAAAATGTGCATGGATTTATCAAGACCGCAGATAGCAGAAATGCTGGCCAGCTGAAAAATCGTCAGAATTGCTAAACAACCTACCGAAACCGTGGTATCACCTTTTCGTCCGCCTTTTTCATTCTGGCATCCGAAGGAGAGCCACATGTCCGTGAAGTCCAAGAGCGCAAAGTCCATAAAGAGCGTTGGCGCAGCACCGAGCCATGAGGTAATCGAGGCGATCGAGCAGGTCGTCGCAGCCGCCCAACCGCAGCGAAGCGTGGTGCACGTCAACACCTCAGGCTTTACTTTGCCTAGGGACCACAACGATTCACAGAGGCCATACACGACTTACCAACACAACTATGCCATCATCCTTCGTGAATGCCACGCCAACGCCAAGACCTACGGCGCCACAAAGGCTTACACAACAAGGGTCAAGATAGACGGCAAGAGCTATCTTCTCTATGCAAGCGACGCAAGGCCCTTCGAGGACGAGAACGCCATCATCACACTCGGCCTGACGCCCAACAGGACTGGGGGCGAGGGTCACTCTCTCCAAGGCAATGGCCTCACCTACACCGCCTGTTACATGCAGGGCAGGTCCAGGGAGCTCATCATAGGAAGCTTCACCACGACGGATGGATTCCGGGCAGTCAGCGTGATGGCCCAGAATAACCTTATCGTGCACACCCGCAAGCCGGAGCTTCACACGAAGCTGAAGAGGTGCTTCGGCGAGGACAAGCTAGCCGAGTACAAGGTCTTCTACCTCATAGGCATTCCGGCCAGCGAGATAGCCTGCATGGCCGCCGTGTCCGTGTCCTCTCTTCCGTTCCTCTGCCCCGACCTGCTGGACCCCAACTCCGATGGGTCGCAGTCCCCGTCGCTCCGCTGGTCGCAGTACGAGTGGTGCGACGAGATGACCTCCACGATCGACTGGACCAACAACACCTGGAAGTGGCCGGTGATCGGGCGGAGAGAGTACGACGCACGCTTCCGTGAAGATCTGCGGGCCGAGATGCCAGCGACCATCCTGCTCGCCTGCAGGGACTACGACATCAAGCTGCGCCTCAAGGTGGTGGTGAGCTGCTACTCAGGCATCGACGTGGGCGGGCACCAGTGGTTTGGCCACGTGCGTGACAACCCCGAGGGCTGGGTAAAGATCGGCGCAGGCCAGGAGAGCTGGTCGCAGGGCAGCCAGTCGACAGGCGTCGGCAGAACCCTTTTCACGGCTTTTCTAGTCGCCAGCGCCATGGCGACCGGCGAGCCAAACCGTATGCGCTTCGCCATGGAGCCGGTCTTCGCCGCCTACCACTGCAAGTCCTTTTTCGACAGCATGAATCTGTATTACAAGGATTATGGAAGCAATAGCGTCCATCCTTATGCGACCCTTGAGGTTTTCATCGAGCAGATCGAGGGCATTCGCTTCCATGAGGACGAAGACCAGGACTTCGAACCCCTGCCGCCTATGGAGTTCGGCGAGAAGATGGGCCGAAGAGCGGACTTCCTCTTTGAGGAGGAGGACCTTTGCAGGAAGCTCATACACGAGGCCGCTGCCGCTTGTCGCGACGATGTCCCCGAGTCGATCCGGAACTGGTTCGACGGCAATTTCCCAAGGGAGGCGGCCGACTTCTGCCCGATCGTGCTCAGCAACACGGGCAAGACTCGTCGCTCCTGCAAGATCTACGACCTAGAGCAGAACGGCGCCGAGGTCAGGGGGACGCTGCAGCTCAGCACCAGCCAGACCCGTTACTTCATCGTGGAGGAGAACGACCGTATCCTTAACGCCCTGACGCCCCTTCCTCACCTGAAGGGCGTCACCTTCAACGTCTGCCAAGCGACTGGGCAAAGCCTCGCCGTGCTACCCCAGACCGTCAAGCAGGGCCTCCAGAGCTTCTGCGTCAGGAAGCTGATACCACCGGCCTCAATCAGCATCCATGTCGTTACGGTCGACGCCCTCTCGCGCACCGACCCCTCCACGGGGGTGAACACGGCCATCGACGACGCCCAGTACAAGGCGTACCGTGACTCGGAGGGCCTGGCCAACCTGCTGCCGAACTCCCGAAGGGTCTACACGACGACCAACGGCAAGTCCTGGCTCTTCGGCATCATCGACGACGTGCCGGAGAGGTCGGGCGGCCACGGAGGCGGTGGAGGAGGTGGTGGGAACACTGGTGGAGGAGGCGGGTCAGACGAGCAAGGCGAGGGCCACAGACCCGACTACTTCGACGACGGCCACCCGCATCGGGCCATGTGGTTCAAGTCGGACAAGGATGGCTCCCTAGTGCTGAACAGGCTCTACGAGACCTCCTCCGGCGTAATGCCTTGGGCCCCCTTCTTCCACCCCGACGCCGTCGGGTCAGCCACCCAGAAAATCCTGCAGGACGTCTACGAAAGCCTTTTAATAAGGTGCAAGTCGATCTTCGCCAACGGCAAGGTCGTGGAGAAGGAGGGCGACCTGCCTATCGTCGACGAGAACAACCTGCCCATCTACGAGGACGCACTCGACAGGCTCCTGAACGAGAGCACCAAGAAGTGGCTTGAGCAAGACCCTTTCATCAAGAAGGGCCTCGCCAAGGTGGTCGAGATTCGATCGAGGTGATCGTAGCGCAAAGGGGAAGGGGGCCGACTCGGCCCCCTTTCTTCGTTTAGTGCTCCAGCAGGTAGGTGCCTAGCACATCCTTCCTGTTGGCGCTCTCGTCGCCGTCGCCTGGCTTCACGATCACATTCCAAGGGCCGAACTCCTCCGTCGCCCCAGCCATCGCGAGGGGCACCTTGTATGGCTTGGCCTTCATCTCGTCGTAGGTGATAACGGTCTTGAGATCCACGTTGTACTTCTGGGCTATCCTCTGCTTCAGGTCATTGAGCTTGCTCGGCTCGTACTGGAGCTTGCCGTCCCCGTCCCTGAAAAGCATGTCTTGGAAAAGGGCCTTCGGGACTATGACCGAGTGCTTCCTCTTCTTCATGTCGACTTGTGACTCCTGCTCCGGGGTCGCGCCGCTGCTGAAGTTGATGATGAAGTTCTTGGGCTTGTCGGCCCCCGCAACGCTCGCCATCTTCGTGTAGGCGTAGAACTCGGCCTCGGGGATCGCCTTCGCCACGTCGAAGGCGAGGTTCATGTACTCGTCGGAGAAGAAGTCGCCTGCGTCGTGCCAGCGAACCACGACCTTCGTGCCGCCCTGCTTCGGGCGGCTGTAGTACTTGACCTTGTTGCGTATCTGCTTGATGAGTGCGTTCTTGAACCCCTCGGGGTCGTTCAAGAGGAAGTTGAGCTTCTTGGTCTGGGACAAGGAGGAGTCCTTCCACTGGACGTAGCCGCCCTTCCTCGCGTAGCAAACGACCTTGCAGGCCCCTGCGCCAGGGCAGGTGTCGACAATCACGAACTCGCCGGTCGACTCGTTCACGGCCAGCCCCTTCAGGGCAGGCAGGCCGATGTTAAAGTATTGGGTGCTGCCGCCGCCCGAGTGGACGATCTTCTCGTTCTTCTGGAGCAGGTCCTCGGGGCGCTGCGTGATCAGCTTCTTCAGGGCCTCCAGATCGTACTTCTTGCCCTGCTCGTCGGTGATGACGATGTTCCCTTTATGGATGTAGGGCATCTTGAAGCGGTCGGCCTTGGACTGCTCGCCGGACATGACCTTGTTCAGGTGGGAGGTCAGGTCCTCGCTGCTAATCGGCGTTATTCTTGCGCCGAGGCCGAACGCCTCGACCACGAAGCCCTCTATGTAGGAAAGCGCCCGACGCCTCTCCGAACCGATCAAGTACTCTTTGAAGTTCATCTTTCACCCCGATAATTTGATTTATCTAGGGTTGCTCCTCGCCGATTTGCTGCTTTTTCTTGCCTTGCTGCAGCCTCGAGTACTTCTCCATGAAGCGCTTCATCCTCGCCCTCTCCTCCCTGTCAGAATCGTGCCTCCTGTCCTCGCTCAAGGCTAGGTGCGCCACGAATACCACAACGAATGCCAGCGAAAGTCCTATTGCGCAGGATATAAAAATCAACTCACTCATGATTCCTCCTTATATAGAAGGATACCACAGGGAGAAGAACGGCTCAACTAGCGCCACTTCGGCCCGTCGAACCACGCTGCGAGGCTGTATCGCGTCCCTCGCGTCACAGGCTCGGCTTTGTGCCGCAGCATGGAGGGGAAGAAGATCAGCGACCCCTGCGACTTGCACTCCTTGTCGAGCGGCTGGGTGGCCTCGGTGATCACCAAGTCGCCCCCGTCGTAGGTGGCTGGATCGCTCAGCTGTAGGATGCAGCTCAGCTTCCTGTGGTAGACCGGGTCGCCGTTCAGCCAGAAGACATCGTGGTGCTCCTTGTACTCGCCCTTGTAGCTTGCGTCGTACTCCGCCATCTGCACGTAGTCGAGCTTGGATAGGTGGAAACCGAAGAAGTCGTTGTTGGCCGACATGGCGGATTTCCAGAGCATGTCGAATATCCACTCAAACCGCTTGTCGCTACGTAGGAGGAACCTGACCTTGCTGCGCCGGTAGCTGTTGTCGGTCTTCCCGTCCGTTACCCCAATCGTCGCGTCGTTGCTCGGGATAGTCAGGCCGTCCCTGACGATCTGCTCGCACTGCTCCTTGGAAAGGAGCCTGTTGAAATACGCCCACTCGCCCTTCATTCGGCCTCCCTAGTTTACTGGCCCACCAGCTCGCAGGCCTGCCTGTGCAGCTCCAGAGGCAGCGTCGATGTGTTGTGGTAGGCGTCCTCCTCCACGAACACTCCGAAGGTCGGGAAGGGGTTGACCCTGTCCGGCTGCATGAGCCTCGTCGTGACGGCCAGCATCTCCTCGTGGAGCCCGAGGTCACGGTACATGGCTGCGAGCCTCTTCAGGTGCTCGTTCCTCGCCGGGCAGAACACCTCGGCAGCCTTCAGGATTTCTATCTGGCTCTGGGTGTCCCCCAGCATCTTGTAGAGCGGGGAAAGCCAGAGGCACGCCGTGTATGCCATCTCGTCGACATAGGTCGCCTTGCCCGTCTGACTGAAGTTGTGCCTGACGTCCAGGAACTTCTTGAAGAAGAAAACCCCACGGCGCGCCAGCTCCTGGTTGTGGTCATCCTTGAAAGGCAGCTTTTCGCTCGGGATGTTGTCGTGGTAGCTCTTGCCGATGTAGTACAGGTGGTAGCTGTCGGTCGTCATCGTGTCGTTCTGGAGCAACTCCTTCTCAATCTCCAGCGCGTCCATGTAGTACTTGTAGGGGTTCATCGATGTGCGGCCAACGGATACGAGGTTGTGCCTGAAGCTGAAAGGAAGCGCCACACGCTGAAAGTCCTCACCCACACCATCCTTGTCCAGATAGACGCACTCGTGCCGCTTGTCGTGCTTGAACTTCCACGGCAGCCTTGCGTTCCACAGCCAGCAGCGGAAGAATTTGTTGATCCCGAGAACAGCGGGGACGTTGAACGACTGGATGCTGGTGTCGTCGAATACCTTCCAGTCGAAGTCGTCGTCTACTTCCAAGACCTCGTCTGCGTCCACGCGTAGAATCCAGTCGCAGCCGTGGTTCGCCTGGAGGCATGTCTGCACGGTGTGGTCACGGTTCGTGCCCATGCACCCGCTCCAGGGGATCTCGTAAAGCAGGCCCGGAATCTTCTTCTCTGCGAAGAAGTTGCGGATGATGTCTTGGGTGCCGTCAGTAGAGCCGTTGTCCTGTATGACCCAGTAGTCCACGTACCTGTAGACCGACTCGAGCATCCTAGTGACGCAGTGGGCCTCATTAGAGACCATGGTGTTAAAGACGAACTTGGCCTGGCATTTCTTCATGTTGGTTGCCCTGAACCTTTCATGAAGTAAATGAGCTAGGGCCCTCCAAAAAACTAACCTATTGGCAAGTGGTCGACTATGTCCCCGTCCTGCACCAGCTTGATGGACAGGACTGGCTCCTTGAGGCCGATGTCGCTGTGCTCTTTTGCGAATATTTTCGCAAAACCCAGGGCCTCCTCGTAATTGAAGAAAAGAAGAGCCTCGTCAGAGTGGCTTTGCAGCCCCATCTCGGGGTCGAAGTCATCCAGGCAAAGGTCGCGCATCGGCGATTTGCCGTCCATGATGGTTATCCGAAAGTACTCTAGGCCGTTCTGCATCAGCGCCCTCCCAACGTAATATTTACAAGCCTCCCCGAAAAAGGTAAACAGATTCGGCCTTCTGTGGTAGAGTTCCATACACAGGGAGGAAGACATGAACGAAAAAGACAAGAACCAAATCAATAGGCAGGCTAAGCGCCTCTTCGGCAGGATCAAGGAGATGCAGGAGAGCGGCGAGATGGAGAGGCTCCTCGAGACGGAGCTGGCCATCGGCGACCTCGTTGACGCCTGCCGACAGACCCAGCTAGAGGTTCTGGAGAAGTGCTCGGACGACCTCTTCGGCGAGCACCGTGACAGGTTCGTGGCCATGACCGAGGACATCGAGCACCAGTTCAGCGCCATGAGGCTCGACGGCGACGTGGTCAGCCTCAAGGAATACAAGCTGGTCTTCGCGAGCAAGATTGGCCACCTCAACCTAGAGAAAGACAAGCTGCCCATACTGATGCTCCTCTGGAGCACCCTGACTCTAAACAAGCTCCTGGCGGAGGGGGAATGAAGGTCATCATCAACAGCAAGCACGGCGGGTTCAACCTCTCCGACGAGGCTATAAGGCTGTGCCAGAGCCGTGGCCTGGAGGTCGCAGAAGGCTCAAAGTACTTCGTTGAGATGCCCCCGGAGATGGCTCCCTATGCGGGCAAGAAGCTTTCGGTGAACTTCCTCGACGCAGCCAACGAGCGCAGGCTCCGCTCCCACCCCGTTATAGTCGGCGTAGTGGAGGAGCTAGGCGAAAGGTCTTGGGGCCCCTTCGCATGCCTTAAGGTGATAGAGATACCATTTGATAACACAGATGAATGGCAGATAGACGACTATGATGGGATGGAGAGCGTGATCCCCAGGGTGGCCCAGAGGTGGATGTGAGTACCGAAGAGCACCTATTCAAAGTCCAGTTTTCCAGCAAGCGCTTCGGCACGAGGTGGGGCACCGCCACAATCATGGGAGGCACTGCCAAAAGCGCCGCCGCAGAGGCGAGGCACGGCTACAGAAGGCTGGGCATGAAGGTTATCAAGGTTATTCCTTTGGCAGGTCCCTCCAGCAAGGGACGGTCCTCGCCTTGATGTCATAGTCGATTACATCAACCATGTTGGCCACGTCGTCGTAGACCACCTTCTTCTCGCGCCGTATCTTGCGCCGGTAGGCCTGCATGTCCTCGTCTGCGAAGGCCCGAAGCCAGTCGGTGATGTCCGACTCTATCTGGCGTCTTATCGCTGCGAAGTCGTACTCGCCGTCCACCCTCCAGAACTTCCTGCGCCCGACCGGGACGTCCTCCTCCAGCGAGGCCGTCCCCTCGCACCCCGTTATCACGGACAGGCCGCAGGCGGCCATCTCCCTCGGGATGCGGTCGCGCCCGGGGTGGTGCCCGAAGTCGATGTAAACCTTGCTCTTCAGCGCGAGATCGCGCATCGACTCACGGCTCATGCCGGAGATAGCGACGAACTCGACCGGCAGGCCAGAGCAGGCCTCGATGATCCTCCGGTGGTTCTCGGCGCCCTTCGCTGCGTTGTAGAGGACGATGTTTTGCCTCGCCCCCTCTGACCTAATCAGCTCGCACTCGTCAATGTGGAAGAACTCATGGGTGTAGTCTCGGAGCATGAAGACCTGCTCCATCGGGACTAGGCCGCTGTCCTTGAGGTACTCATAGGCCAGTTGGGACTGGCAGGCGTGGTACAGGCGGCGCACGTTAGGGTGGCCCAGGTTCGAGTCGACGTCCCAGCCTCCGATGTCCCAGTCCTGCCAGGTCCCCAGCCCGAGCCACCACATGACCTTGACGCTCCTGTAAGTCTCCGGACCGAGCGGGTGGATGCAGCTGTACTGCTTGGGGTGCATGGGATACCAGTTAGGCCCCCAGCCGGCGGGGAGAACCACGACCGACCCGGCCTCGTCGCGCATGTTGGTGCGGGACTCCCAGGCGGTCAGCCCGTAGATCTTCGACCACAGGGGCACCACGCCCTCGCCCACCGGTGGGTAGCACATGAGCGCCTCATGGCCATGGTCTATGAGCGCCTTGCAGACCTGGTGCAGTGATTGGGGACCACCCGTGGTGCTGTAGTTGCAGTGTATCTTGAACTTCATGAATCTATGAAAGTGTGCCATGCCTTTTTCCAGCCGGACACTCGCTTAAGGCATGAGCCTTAAGCCAAAAAACAGCCTGCTCGTCGAGGGCATCCTCCTACACGAGGCTGAGACGCGCCACGCAGTCATGTTCGGGGCCCTTTTGCCTGACCGGATCATGAAGGCCAACGAGGACTTGTGGAGAGCCTTCTCCTCCAAGAGGTACTTGGCGGACGATGAGCATGAGATCGAGCTGGCGAACGCAGAGATGATCGCCCTCATCAAGGCCCATAAGGATTCATGCGGTGATCTGGAAGAGGAAAACTGCCGCCGCCTGTGGCGGTCTTTGGGGTAATCATGTTTAAGCACGGCCCTCTCTACGGGAACAGGTTCGAGATTGTCAGCGCCATGGAGGGGCTGCCCCTAGAAACGGGGGACATTGTCTACAGCGCGTCGGACGCCAAGGGGCCGCTCGGCATTCCCTTCGGCCGCCTCATACAGCGCTTCACCAGGTCGGAGTACTCGCACGCCACGATGATCCTCAGGGAAGGAGGCGAATCTTACGCGATCGACGTGTCCGACTGGGGGACGAGGAAGCTGAGGGTCATAGACTGGTTCGACAACTGGGAGGCGACGTCGTTCTGCGTCGTGAGGTTCGGGGACAAGACCCCCGATATGGAAAGGTGCCTGACCGAGAGCATCCTGGGCTTCCTGAAGGACGACCCGAGCTACGACTTCAACTTCGACGACCCTACTGCCTTCTACTGCACGGAGGCCGTCAAGCACATGTGCTCCAAGTGCGGACTGGACCTCGGCGGCGAGTTCTTGGTCAAGGAAATCGTGCCGGGATGGTTCTACGCGCTCATACTGGCCGGAAACTTCGTGACGAAGCTGGTGTCGAAGGCGTCCCTGCCGACCGACAGGCCGATCGCCGTGGTCGGAAACGAAGAGAGGGGGATGCTAGCCAGCCCCCTCACCAGAAAGATTTTTGAATACGAGCTGAAGACCAACTCGTTCAGGTCGTTCGCCTAGGCTCCCGGTTTATTTTCCGTATTTTTCTTTGGCGTACTGGCCAAGGCTTTTGGCTAGCTTGATCATGTCCTCTTTGGAGTGCCCCCTTTTCTCCTTGAGATGCTTGATGAACTCAAGCCTCTCCTCGGGCGTCTTCAGGGAGCTGTACATTTCTTGCTCTTCCGGAGTCGCATTTGCGAGAACGCCGCCCCTCGGGTCGGTGTTCTGCTTCACATAGGCAGTCGGTGCGCCATGCTGCATCCCCGGCTGGGGCGCATCCATCGCCATCATCTCGTTCGCCAACTCCCCGTCTTTTTCTTTTACGAATTCCTGGAAACTACGCATTGTCATCTCCCTCTTTGCTATGCCCTTCTCGGCTTGCGGCCAGCCTGAGCCGCCGCTGTCCCGGCGGCCCCTCCAATCGCGCCCGCCCCCGTCAGGGTGTCCGGGCTGGCGAGCCTCTTGGCGATCTCGGTGCCTGCGTCGTGGCCGTAGGCGAGTTTCGCGTACTCCGGGTCGACCGTCAGTCCCCGCATCTTGTCCATCATGCCGGCCGAGTGCATCTGCTTCGCCAGATCGCGATACACATCACCGAGCTCGGGCGCACTCCCACCCTGTGCATCTGTTACGCTCTTTGTGACATCGAAGGTGCCGACTTGGCCTAGGTCGTTCTTGCTGGTCAGGGCAGACATGGTCGTATCGCCGCCTTTTCCGGCGACGGGGTTCCAGTCCGAGGACATGTGGTCCTGCGATGAGATGTACTCGGGGGCCTGCGTCTGCCCGACGTCGGTGACCGGGTGCGAGGCGTCCCAGTTCTTCCCAGGTTCCGTGAACATGTCGCCTCCCCTGTTATGGAACATGGTGTCCGTGCCGTCGGCGGATACGTCCTTGTCGATCACCACGTTGCTCCTGAGCCAAGCAAGCTCCTCCTGGGGCACTCCGATGTCGCCTATTTTCTGGACTATGAGGTCTTTCACGTCATGCGTAATTTTGCCGATTCCGGCGCCTATGAGCGCGCCTGCTCCGATGAGGAACGCCATTCTGGCGATCTCCTTCGGGTTGTTCTTGGCGTACTGCGCAATCTCGCCCATGCGGCCCTTGAGAGCGCTTAGCACCTTGCCCCCAGCGGCCTTGAGCTTGCCCCCGAACCCGGCGGCCTTGCCAGCCAGGTAGCCGGCCGCTCCGCCGATCTTCTTGCCGAGCCAGTCGCCCCAGCCCTCGGCCTCCATGATTGCGAGGAACTCCCTGAAGGTCTCCGCACGGACTGGCTGCATGTTGCCAGGCCATTTGTTCGGTTGTTGCTGTGCTTGCTGCTGCTGGGGTTGCTGCGGCTGCATCGCGCCCTTCACGGCGTTCACAGCCTTCGCCCCGGCGTCCCAAGCGACGTCGAAGCCCTTGTTGGCGACGGCCATCAGGGGCTTCTTCACGAAGTACATGAGGGCGGCGAATGGCACTGACGCTGGGTTGACGAGTCCCGCCGCCAGGAGGGCCGTCGCCAGAGGCAGCGGTATGCCCAGCTTGGCGGCGTACTCCTGCGCCTGGCTCTTGACGTTGGCGATCGCCTCCTGGGCCTTGGGCGCGTACTTGTCGTACTGCTCCTCGGCGCTTCCCTTCGCTGCGCCGTAGCTCTGCTTGAACTGGTCGATTGCGGACCTGACGAAGTTCTCGTCCAGATTGGCGTCCCTGAGCGCCACGTATTCGGCAAAAGTCATAGAAACCCCACAACAATAATCGATGAGGTATCTAGAGGGCTTACTTCTTTTTTGATCGGCCCGAGGGCACCAAAATTTGCCTCATGCTCCTCGGGGGCTTGAACCTAGGCCCGTCGAAGAACCTGGGCCAGTTCTGGATCCAGTACGGGGTCATCGTGTGGAAGACCCTCGTCGGGTGTCGGTAGTTGATCGTCTGCACGTCACGGTCGCCGAACTGCCCGCTGTCCCTCTCCGTCGCCCACAGGCAGAACGCCAGCTCCTCGCGCCCAGTCAGCGCGCCGGAGTAGCCACGCTCCGACCAGTACCTCTCGGCCTCCCGCATCCACCTGCCATCCCGAGTGCCGTCGTCCCTCGTCCTAGCGAGAAGACGGTGCAGGCTGCCGCCGTACTCACGGTGCAGGCCCCTCTTGAAAAGCACCACCCCGCTGTTGAACGACTTGGTCCCGTCCAGCTCGGTGCCGCTGAAGCTCGTCCACATGTTCCTGTCGGCCATCACGTCATGGGGGCTGGAGAAGAGCGGCCCCAGCTCCCCCAGTACGAAGGTGTCGGCGTCCAGGAACAGGATCTCCTCGCCCTCCACCCTCGAGAACTCGCTCCTCTGCGCCGGGGTGAAGCCCGCCTCAAGGCCCGGGTCGTAGTCCGACACGAGGGTGGGCACGGCGCCGAACCTCGAGGAGGCTTCGTGGGCGAACTGCTCCAGATCCATGTCTGGGATGCCCAGCCACAGCCTCTCACGGCCGGCGACGTCCCTGCTGTCGCGACCGCCGTCACGGACCAGCAGCACCTCGATTGGCATGTCCGGGTTGTAGTGGCGCAGCGAGGCCATGCTGAACCACGCCAGCTTCATGTAGAAGCTCGACTCGTTGAGTATGTAAAGGACCTTCATGCACGGCACCGGTGGGGCTACGAGATACAGGAGTAACCTGCCGGCCGATCGGCGGCGCGCGCCCCGGGGAGTCGTCCGGTCCCGGCCCACCCAATAGCTTTCCCATCCCTTCGGCAACAAAACGCGCAATTCCCTCGGCGAGCTTCGTATAGACTACAGAGGTGAAAATATGTCAAACGCACAAAAGGCTCTAGCACTATCGTTCATCGCCATGGCCACGGCATCCATAGCCGCACAGTTCAGGCCGACCATGCCCCCGAGGCCCCCGGCGCCCGCTCCCATGCGGCCCCCCATAGCCAACGGCCAGTCAGGCATGCAGGGCTTCGGGGGCAACTCGGGCATGGGAATGCAGGGGATGGGAGTTTCAGGCATGGGAATGTCAGGAATGGGCGGCATGCAAGGGATGGGCAACTCGGGCATGGGAATGCAAGGCATGTCCGGAATGATGGGAATGCAAGGCATGGGAATGGGTGGCATGTCAGGGATGGGAATGTCAGGCATGTCAGGCATGGGGATGGGCGGGATGGGGATGGGCGGAATGATGGGAATGTCAGGCATGGGGATGGGCGGGATGATGGGAGGCTCGGGCAACAACGACCCCTTCGGGGCCTACACGCCGGGGACGGTCGTCAGGCCCACGGGGATCGGCGGCCCCTACTCCGTCATCCCCATACAGACCGGATACATGCTAGGCATCGGCGGCGGCACGGGCATGGGGGGATTCGGCGGGTTCGGAGGCCTTGGAGGAGGGATGCAGGGCTTCGGGGGGGGAATGCAGGGCCTAGGAGGGGGTATGCAAGGCTTCGGAGGGGGATTGCAAGGCCTAGGAGGAGGCATGCAAGGGTTCGCAGGAGGGATGCAGGGCCTAGGAGGTGGGTTCCAAGGCTTCGGGGGAGGCTTCGGGGGCAAGTCGGCAGGCTTCTCGGGGGGAAGCAACGGAATCTAGCGAAAAGAGAAGGCAAATTCGCGTTAAAGGAGGGTAGATAAGGCAAAAGGAGCCGCAACATGAGCTTTTTACAGACCGCACTCGAGGCGCTCAACGAGCGATACACGGAGATAACGGACCTCATCCCCAACAAGTACTACTTCACGGACGAGCACGAGGACACCGCAGACGGCAAGTTCTTCGGCATCGACGACGGCGGCGGCGACATGTACGACGGCGCCAACCTCATCGACACCAACCTCACCCAGGACTGGGCCGTGGTGCAGGACAACGACGGCGTGGGAATCGACTCAATACCGATCACCCACACCCCGGCGGGCGCCCAGGGCGAGGGCGACTACACCAGCCCGCCGATGGACGGGGCCGTGTCCGACGGGACCCCCTACTTCGGGGCGGGCTCCGAGTACTTCACCAACATGTACCCGGCTCTCTGGGTAATGATGGCCGACAACATATCCATCAACCAGTTCTCCATATGGGGGAACATCGGGGCGGACGGCGGCGGCCAGCAGAACCACGACTCCGCACCCCTCAACGGCGGCCAGTACACCCTCTTCTACAAGTCGGTGTTCGACGCGAACGACCCCACCATCAACCACATGATCATAGTACCGGGCTCCGGCGAGGGCATCACCCACAACGTGCCCCCGGGGACAAGCTACGACGACCACAACATCACAGGCATCTCCGACAGGAGCAGGATCTTCTACCTGCTCACCTCGAGGGAGGACGGTTCCTCGGAGCCCGAGCTCGGCCTCGCAACGGCGATCCAGGTCGCAGAGAAGTTCCTGGAGATCGTGGGCGGCGGCGGGACGGGAAGGCTCACCGAGATCCTCCCCGTCCTCAGGCTCAGGGCGCTCGCCTTCGACCCCCTCACCTTCGTGTCCCAGCTCCAGCCGGACTCGAACATCCAGAACATCATCGGGCAGCTAGAGAGCAGGGAGATATGGCTCCCCTACTACGACAGGCCCGTCCGCCACGGCGACGAGATCGAGCTCTACGGACAGCGAGCAATCAAGGCGAGGCAGGTCATCCAGGCCATGAACTCCAGCGGCAACGCAGTGGCGGAGATCCTCTATTACGGGTCGAACCCGCCCGAGCCGACCCCCCCGGTGGAGACGGGTGGCAGCATATCCGTCAACGGCGCCAACCAGTACCTCACCGTGGACCCGAGCTCGGACTGGGCCCCCGGCACCGGTGACTTCACGGTCGAGTGGTTCATGAACATGGACGTGGCGAACTCGGATAGCAACTCCAGGCTCTTCTCCATAGGCGTATGGCCCAACGCCGACCTGGCCGTGAGCCTGGAGAACTCCGACAGCTTCTACCTCTGGATCAACGGCGGCATGATCAACGCAGGCACCTCCTTCACGTTCGACGGCCAGTGGATGCACATCGCCGTGGTGAGGGAGGCCGGGCAGGTCACCGTTTACATGGACGGCACCGGGGTGCACACGGAGGCCAACACCGACGACATCAACAACACCTCCGACCAGCTCTACATCGCCGCCCAGGGCTTCGGCGACGCCCAGTGGCGTGGGCTCCTCACCAACTTCCACTTCGTCAAGGGGACGGCGCTGTACACGGGGCCGTCGATCGTGGTCCCCTCGCAGCCGATATCGCCCGTGGCAAACACCAAGCTGCTGCTACGAGCCACGTCCGACCCGAGCCTCCTGAACGACTCGAGCGGCCTCGACAAGGCCGTGACGGCCAACGGCGCCGTGATCTGGGCGGCGGACACCCCCTTCTGACGACGCGCTGACCCGACCCTTTAACGCCCTCCCGACGCGTGGTATCATCACACGAAGGGAGGGCGTTCCCATGCACGGCGCGACTTTGGAGAGGGTGACCCTCGTCAGGAGGGTCTTCGGACAGATGGACGAGGCCTGCCACACGCTCGGCCTCGGGCCGCTCGGGCAGGTGCTCGTCAACGGCTGGTCCGGGCCGGACGCGTTCGACTTCGGCCCCGAGGTGGACGGCCTCGTGCTGGCCCTCAACCGTGCCGCCAGGGCGTCCGGAGCTAACCCCGAGGACGCAGCCAACGAGGTCTGCACCATACTGAGGACGCTGGCCGAGGCCTCCGCCATCAGGTCCCACGGCCTCCACGAGATAGCGGTGTCGGCGGAGCAGGCCGTCGGACTCGGCATGATGCGCTTCAACATGCAGACCGCCGACTTCATGCCCCCCACCGAGGCCCTCTACGTGCTGGTCCCCAGGGAGTTCTTCAGGAGCGAGGAGGTCCAGCCCTTGCTCGACTCCTACTGCAGCTCGCAGACCAGCGCCATCAGCCCGTCCCTCAAGGACGCCATCCCCTCCGTGGCCCGGGACAACGAGCAGGCGCGCCGGTTCAGGGAGAGGCCCTCCGACGTCACCGTCGCCGTCGTCAGGAACGGCCCCTGCATCATGACCAACGTGATCTCCTGCGGGGTCAACACCCACATCATCTTCAACCACTCGGAGTCCATGGAGGACACCCTCTGCAAGCCGACGGCCCTCTCCGAGCTCGACAGGGTCCTCGTCAGGGTCGCCCTCTCCACGGCGCTGCTCGCCACCATGCGCCCCAAGGACCTCGCCCCCATGCCCCTCGAGCCTAGGCAGAAGCGCGAGAGGGACGCCCTCCTGTCCAAGCTCTGCACCACGGTGGTCCACCCCTCCTACCTCATCCTCCAGAAGAGCGTCCGGACCCTGTCCAGGCCGCCCTACGAGCCTACCGGGAGGACGAGGGAGTCCCCCGAGGAGCGGCACGTCAGGCCCCACTTCGTCCACGGGCACTGGAGGAACCAGGCCCACGGGCCGGGGTGGTCCCTCAGGCGGTACAGGTACATTGCGCCCCAGATCAGGTACAAGCACGCCTTCCTCGGGAGGCCCGAGGACGTCATCACCGAGACGAGGATCGAGACTTGACCTGGCGGCACGTCGCCGACTCGATCGGCAGGGACATCATGGGGGGCAGCATGACCGTCGTGGACCCGATCGACGTTGAGGAATCCCTACGCTTCTGCGCCGTGTGGCTGTCCCGCCCCGGCAGGTGGCTGGAGGAGGACGACCTCGACACGACGATAGAGCACTTCCAGAGCAGCGTCTACCACTCGGCCACATCCGGAGGCGGGTACTCCACAAACGCGTGGAACCGGTGCTGCACCTTCGCGTGCGCCGGGGACGCGACCATGGCGCTGCGGGACGTGGCCCGGTCGATGGCCAGGATCGGGATGGGGCCGCCGGAGGCCGAGATCGTGTCCTTCAGGGGGCACAGCACGCACCCGCAGACCTGGGTGGAGGTGGGAAGGTCCAAATGGGAGGGAAGGCCATGAGACTGCTGGTGGTGGACATAGGCGGGAACAACGTGAAGCCCGCAATCGTCAGGGAGGGCAAGGCCGAGAGGCTGGAGCCCCTCAAGAGCTCGAGGAAGCTGGGGCCGGGGAAGGCCGTCGCCCACTGCCTCAAGCATGCGGGCCGGTTCGACCGTGTCGTCGTGGGATACCCCGGCGTGGTCAAGGACGGCGCGATCAGGGACGAGCCAGCCAACTTGGGGAAGGGCTGGAGAGGCTACGACTTCTCCAAGGCGTTCGGGAGGCCCACCACCATAGTCAACGACGCAGCCATGCAGGCCCTAGGCTCGTACGGGGGCGTCGGGAGGATGCTCTTCCTCGGGCTGGGATACGGGCTCGGGACCGCAATCGTGGAGGACTGGTGGGTCACCCCGCTGGAGGCGGGCCACCTCCCCGGCAGGGGAAAGAGGACATTCGAGGAGCTCGTCGGGACGAGGGCCCTGGAGGCCCTCAAGCACAGGAGGTGGCAGAGGAACGTCCTGCAGGCCGTTGAGAAGCTAGGGTACTGCCTGCTCGCCGACTCGGTGGTGATCGGCGGGGGCAACTCCAAGAGGCTCACCGAGCTGCCCGAGGGCGCGACCCTCGGGGACAACGAGAACGCCTTCCTCGGGGGCTGGAGGCTCGTCAACGGGCACGAGTGAGGCTCACGGCCCCCTCTTCACCCTGAAGATCACCCAGCAGTCGTTCCACGCCTCCGTGTTGCCCCAGCAGTCGGGCTGGGGCAGGGGGGCCTGGTCGTTGCCTATGCCGGTGTCGACGATGTCCACGAACCTGCCGTTCAGCGCGCCCCACCTGCGCAGGCCCTCCCAGCTGTCCTTCTGGAACCGCCAGCAGTCCACGGGGTGGGGGTGGTAGAACCCCCTGGACGGGGCCTGGATGAAGATCAGCCCGCCGGGGCGGCACACCCGCACCATCTCGAGGAAGGTCACCCAGAACATCGGGTCGTGCTCGAAGACCGACGAGGACAGGATTATGTCGAAGTGCCCGTCCTTGAACGGGGTGTCGTAGGAGCCGCAGGCCAGGTTGACGTTCGGCCCCTCCTGGAGGTCGATCCCCGTGTAGGACCGGCAGCCCCAGAAGATCGACTTCATGCTCCCGTTCACGTCGCAGGCCCCGATGTCCAGTATGTTTAGCTCCCTGAGGTTGGGGGCGCAGTGCTCGTGGAAAAACCTCTCTATGTTCCTTTGTGCGGCCTCGTGCATTTTTAGTCTCCCTTGTGGGTTAAGAGAGCCTCGGACCCTGTGGATTTCGCGATTTTCCCCTCGCCGATTTTTTTCGGGGGGCTCGCTTTTGGGCTTTTCCAGCCCATGGGGGCAGGGCGAGGGTTTCCGGGCGTAAAACTTTGTAACTCTTTAAAAAAAAGGGAGAGTGATAGCTGTGGGAGGGGGGGGAG
>JACCDG011618167.1_pt1 | contig 61012 bp, 42 predicted proteins | sample 7442471 | NCBI WGS metagenome assembly JACCDG01 (sample SAMN15323444, study PRJNA562643) | freshwater metagenome | isolation source: river surface water | place: USA:Blue River Watershed | collected 2017-08-17 | reverse complement strand
TTGACACATTATGACTCAACCTATCTAATCTTGACATTGTTGAAATTGACATAATTCTTTCAAATATTTCATAGAAATATTTAACTTCTTCTTTGTTTTCAAATACATTATTTGAGATTGGGAATTCAATAGCATTTAATGTTATACGTTTAACATCCGTAACAGAATTCATTGTAGGTCCGGGTGATGTTTCCCCCTTACCTCTTGAGGTATAGGCATTACTAAACTCTTCAACAAATTCAACTTCAGGCCACACACTGTAGTCAAACCCTTTAGTTAATGTTATAACATCTCTATCACCAGGATATTTTGGTTCAAATTTTTCGTGACCGTTCTCACCATTTGTTTGTATTAAGAATGTTGGCCAAGGATATACAGGAACATCTTCATTTATTCCGGGCGTCGTACTATCAGGACTAGCGTTTGAAACTGAACTATTTAAAATCGCCTTTTTTCTATCCCTATCCATTCTAACTTCCCAAGCCTTTTTATGAACTTCTTCTAACATTCGTAAAAACGCTTCACCGTTAGCAAAAATAACAGAAAGAACATTTCTAATAGTTGGTTTAAATCCAATACCATTATCACTACTTTGTAGTAATTTAAATAAAGCATCACTCAATTCAGTTTCAATTTGTTTTCTCAACTTTCTTGCTTGATTCTCAATATTATCTAATTCTTCAGTAAAACTTTTTTTACCTTCATAAAAAAAATATTCATTAACAGGTTCAGGAGTTCCTTCTTTTAAAACATATGTTGAATTTATCTCATTTTTAAGAATCCCTTTTTTAGTCAACTCCATTTCAAACTCAACCTTTTCAGCGTCTGTTGGTTCTTTTTTAGTATTCTTAAATAACATATAAGTTTTATCCAAATCAACATCTTCTTTTGTGAAAACAGGTTGAACAAACATATCATATTTAAGTTTAACCGCAATACTTGATGAGGTTTTCTTATTATCTATTGTGTAAAAACCATTAGCACCTAAAGTTGGGTTATCGTTAAGTTTTTTAACCGCCTCATTTATAATCCCTTCAAGTTTTGTTCTAGCTTCACTTCTTTGACTTGGTTCTTTAAGTTCTTTTTTAAATGTATAAATGTATTTAATTGGGGTTTTTGTAGTATCACCACCAGTATTAGACGCCATACTATTTATAACTTCAGTTGTCTTATTAACCAAAGAACTAACCGAACCTAAAGCGTTTTCTTTTAATACAACATAATTTTTAGTATCAAGATTAGTCTCAACCCAAGAAGTTGTCTGTGCCATATACACATCTTTTCTTAATTGAGCAATATCTCGTTGATACATTTCAATATTAGTTAAAGCGTCTAAATTTTGTTTAGTGAATGAATCTAAAACATTTTTAACAAAATATTCAATATTATATCTTAATTGACCAATAGTTAAATATGGGAAATTTTCAGGAATTAAACCTTTTGATTTATATTCATTATACACCTCTTTAACTTTCTCAAACCCTTTGTAGGTATTCTCATTACTAATTTTTGTAACATTAGACGGACCACCTAATTTAGGTGTAACAGATAAACTAGATTTATACATATAAGGTGCCGATAACAAATACCCCATAGATACTTCAGCTATCACACTAAATTGATAAGTATGAAATTTTAAATCAACATTAAAGTTACCACTATTGTAATCATATCTAGCGTTAAACGACCTTAACATTAATTTATATTTTACACCTTTACCATAATACCCTTTTAATGTCAATTCAAACATAGGGTAAGGCATATTAAAGAACGCTGCGTATGGTGAACTATTCCCCGCTTCAAATAACGCTCTACCTTTAACATCTTGTAATGTAATATCAAAAGTTGGCATAAAATCCAAACCTTGTCTAATGTTAATACTTGTTATCCCCAATAACCCATTATCTGTAGCACCCTCTTTACCATTTGACATCATGTTTTGTCTAATATAGGTATCATTAGGAACATTAGGGTTACTTATTGTTGTTCTATTAGGTTGATTTACACCTTTACCTGTTAAAGTACCTTTACCTGTTATCTCATCAGTATATGAATTATTTAAATATTCAGTACCACCTGGTGACATAAAATTCATAGACGCAATTGATATTGTTTGGATACTGTCATTTATAGCAACACCTAACGCTAATTTAGTTCTTGGGAATACCTGACACTCTAAATTAGCATACATCACTAAGTCTTCCTGTTTAACATATCGTTCTTTAATGATACCTTTCTCATCAACAACTTTATTTGGGTCAACTATAATAATGTTATTATAATCAAAATCTACAAATATATTTTCTGTTTTACCTACCATAATAAAAGAATCTAGTTTCTAATTGATTGTTATAATCCTGTAATGAAGCTACTAAAGGAAATGGAATTGTCAATATAGAACCATCACTAATATTCCATTCTTGTCCACCATACTTTGGATTTGCTAATAAAATCAACCATCCAAAATAAGGTGTTCCATAATGTTGTTGTGACATTTTATCTAATCTAGATAATCCAACTTTATATATGTATCTTTTATCCGTATTTTTAATAGGTAAATTAACATATGGTACAACAGTTTGTTGACCATTAATAAGAAAATCATTATATCTATTGTAATATTGTCTACCAGCCATAATTAATTGAATTTAATTTTACCGTCAAATGTCTCTAATTTATCTATGAATGCAGGGTCACCAGCATATAAATTCTTCAATCCTGTTTCACTAAACTCTTTAGTTGCGGGGTCAGGAACTGTAGTAAAATTCACAATTCTAGGTAAAGATTTTTTAAATAACACATCGTTAACACCTGTTGTATATTTTTGATATTCCGGTGATTTTTTGAATTTTTCAAAGAATTTATCTTCAGCCTTTATTTCATCTTTATATTTGTCAGCCAAATTATCAACTATTTTATCAAACACTCTATTTAAATTTTTAGGTTTTTTAACCGACAATAAATTTTGTGTCATTATTTTTTTCTTAAAGTCCTCAAGTTTATTTTTATCTGAAAAAATTCTACCAACAATTGTAAAAAATCTTTTACTTTCTAAATCACCTAAATCTGTTTGCGAAGTAAATGACCCATCACCTTTATATTCAGGTGGTAATATTTTCTCTTTAGTTATTAATTCATTAAAATTATTTAATGATGTAACTACTTTAAAATAATCAGTATCAACATTATTTAAATTACTAATTAGTCTGTAGATTTTTACACTACCTTTTTCATTAATTACACCATCATAACCTGAATTTACATAATTAATTTTTCTAATAGTTTGAACCATATCAACTTGTTGATTTGTAATTTTACTATTAACAACAGTTGCTATATCAGTTGATAAACTACCTTTTAACCCATTAACATATTTATTTAAATTTGTTTTTAAAATGTTAAGAATAACTGGGTCAGTAAATTTTTCATCTTTTAATTCTTTTATAATTGGATTTTTTTCATCCCTAATGTCCTCATTTACTTTAGCAAACATTTTTTCTAAATTTTCTTGAAAAGAAGGTTTACCTAAAATACTAACAGTATAACTCATCTTAGTAAAAACAGTACCTTTTTTGAAATTTCTTGTACCACATATTAACTGTAACATTGCGTAATTAGTTTTTGACATTAACTCGGTTAATGAATTTACAGTATTTTCAAAATAAGTTTTAGCATTATCAAACATTTTGTCCATAATATTCATATAACTCATTTCACCTGTTTCACCACCTGTTGTTGGTGTTGTTGTTTTAATAACCCCAATAGTTGAAGCCCCTTCGTTTGAAGGTTGGACAGCCGCGTTTTTAACGGTAACAGGAGGTAATTTAGCAACAATTTTGTCAACCACATACTTATCTAACGCCGATGTATCTTCAGTTGCCGTCGCTCTTTCATCGTATATTTCAGTGTTTGCGTAGTAATTAAACGATAACGCATTTTGTAATTGGTCAACAGGTTCTTTTAATCCCATCCCACCAATCATTTTAAAACTTAACGTAACGTTTGCTAACATCGGTTGAACTCCAATACCTTCAGGATTCATATCTAATGATAATGGTTCATATGTGAACGCAACACTATCAGGTATTATTTTAGTATTATAAAAATCACCAATTCTTAATATTAAAACAGGAGGGGCACCAAATGACGTATTCACCGCATCAGGACTTTTAATTTGATTATCACTAATCACAGGTATTGTTTCACCGGGTCTAACACATTGATTCAAGAAAGTTAAACGAGCATTTAACCCTTCAGGTGTCATTGAATGGAATGTTGGATTAAAATATTTAATCTTTTCCCTGAATGAATCATACAATATAGGGTCGTTTTCTTTAATTACTTGGAAATAATCACATTCTGACAAAATGTATCTTAATATTTTTTTAGAAATTCCAGCTTTAACTTCTTGTGAAATAGTTAAAGTTGATTCAGGTTTCTTAACAGGTATTGTTGATGTTGTTCCTGTTGTCGCAATTGGTGGATTAACAACTTCTTTTTGCGGTTCAGGGTCTTCTTTTTGTTTTGGTTTAGGGTCAACTTTAATATTACTAACACGAACTCTACGACAAGCCATCGCACTTGTGGAATTAATTAACGCAATAGTTTTAGAACCTTTAAATACATTATCAGGTTTTTGGTCTACAGTACAATCAACGTCAGTTCCTGTACCTGAATTCTCACTTGTCCCACTTCCAGGTCCTGCATTTATTGATGTTTTAGGTATAACAGTTTGTTCACCCGTCCCTTTTTTTGCCACAATTTTAAATGTAGCATCAGGACCTTCCATATATTTACCTAAATTTTTATCACCAATAGTTTTATTTTTAAAGAAATTTTTAATTGTTGATATACGTCTTTCAGATAATAATCTATTATATTCAACTTCAGCAATTGCTGATGCCGAACCTTCCATTTCAATAGTTATAGTCCCCAAACCTTTAGATAAAATATCATAAGCGTCGGTTATAAAATTTTTATCTTTACCTGCAAACTCATCAAAATTAGGTTTAATTATATTATTGAAAAAACTAGTTGTATTTCTATCTGTATTACCCGATTTAAACACACTATCAGCATTTTTCTGATATAAACTAATATTACTATCACTTGTATATGTTTTGTAAATATCTTCAAAATCTATACTAGTTGTTGTTTGTGGGTTTTTACCCGGAATATCATTTTCAAAATAAAATGCAAAATCAACATACTTGTCTTGAAACTCTTTTATTGAGTTATCTTCAGGTTGGTCTTTAGTTCCTGAATTATCAGTTTCAACTGACGCTGTAGGTGTACCACCATTACCTGAATTATCACTTGGCATTTCTTTAACAACTCTACCAATAGTCTCTAAATTAGTTTTTCTTGGGTCATTTAATATTGTCTGTATAGTATATAATTCACTTACAGGTAATGTATTAAATTTAATCGCTAACTCATATATATCATACTTAACACATCCCGCAAAAAACGAATCAATAATAGAATCAACCCTTTCTTTAGATGCGTTTTTTAATTGTTTCTCAACAATAGTATTCATAACCGATGGGTGGTCAACAATCATTTTCCAACTTAACGAACCTGTTCTACTTGTATTTTTATATGTATATATAGGTTCAGGTCTACCTAAGAATGTAGTAGCATTCCAATCAGCCTGACTACTATCATTAAACTGTAAATTATAAGGTGGGAACCACATTACTCTACCCCCATTAGGACCTCTCTCACATATTGGTAAATCTTCATATGTAAAACCAGGTTTACTTGATGTTCTCCAAGCTAAGTTCTCAATTGAGAACATATATTTTTTTACTTTACCTTTTGAACTATTCCAATCTGAACCTCCTTGGATTATATTAGTTGAATCAACACCTTTCAACGGTGCGATATTTAAATTGTAAGTATTATCTAAGATAGAGTAAGTAAATCTTCTACCTGATGTTGTTATACCATCAGTCTTTTGTAAATCAGCATAAGTTAAATATGGTGTGTCTTTAGTAAACACACGACAATACTCCATCCCTTTATCACTACCCGTCGTATTATCTTTATATGATACAACCATAGAACCTTTGGTCATTTCTTTATACCCATCATTAAACACTTTACTAACTTGATTAATAGCGTTACCTACATGTTTTAATCTATTACCACCTGAAACCGCATCTGATGCGTCAATTAATCTTTGAGTATTATCTAATATTGAATTCTCTTTAAAGTCAATGTTCGTAGATTCATCCTTTTGAATGTAACTTGATATTTGACTAAATCCTTCATCTTTTGACCCATTACCACCACCAGGTGTTGCACTATAACCCGCATTTGATTTATATTTCTTTGATGTCCATAAGAAACCACCATCAATCGCACCCGAATTAGTGTATGATAATCCCGCTAAACCAAAATTTAATTTACTTTGGTTACCTTCATATAGTATACCCAATTCTGAAGGTCCATAAACAGGTGTTTGAACTTGTTCACCGTAAGCGTTTTTAGGTATTGCATTTGAAGGTGATGTAATTAAACTTGGTTCTGAATTTGTACTACCAACATAATATCCACCCGAAATAGTTCCATTAGGTTTTATAATACTAGCAGCTAAATCAACCACCGCACCAACAATTCCTAATATACCACCAAATTCTTTTTTATAACCAGGTTGATATCTATTGTATTCTAAATTTTTAAATAAAACAGACCTTTGACCATTTCCTGTATTGGCTAAAAATAATTGAGAAGGGTTACGACTTAAATTTAAAATAGGACCTAATAAACCACCTGTTAATTGATTTGCAACATTTAACGCAGTTGAGGTTTGTCTTGATTGTAAACCACCAACAGTATTTTCATTAAAATAATCCCCCGGTATAAATGACACCGGCCAATAAGCCCCTGATAATCTTGTTGCAAAATCAACCGCTCTTGTTACAGGTTGTTCAGGAATAGTAATTCTCCAATTACGATATATTAATGGTTCTTTACCTGATGCAACTAAACTCGCTTCAAATGGGTCTTGTAATGACTCCAAATTAACTAAACCTATAGTACTTTGGAATATCTCCGCGTTAATTCTTTCAACAAATAAGGACTTTAATTGTTTTGAACCTATTTTCGCTAAATAAGAATCATTAGATAATGGACCACTATTCCCCGTTGGATTGTCTGAAATTAAAATCTCATAAGGACTATAAAACGACGGAACAAAAGTTGTTGGGTATGGTAAAAATAAATGATTATTATTTTGTATATCTTTAATATCAACAACATTAACATATTGTGTATTAGGAGGTAAGAAAATATTTTGAATTACGGGTGATGTCGGTAATACATTTAAATACAAATCAGCACTCGCTAAAACTTTACTATCAACAGGATAATAAGGTCCTTGATTTGAATTAACAGGTAATGGGGGTCCATTAAATGTTATATCAATATTATACCCACCATCAGGACCGAATTGGTTTAACGGATATAACTGTTTTGCATATGGGTCATTAGCAATTAAATCATTAGGTGAATCAACTACTGGTGATTGAGTTAATGATATTTCATAATTTAAAGGTCCTGCCGGAGGTGTATATACACCTGTGACAGAATAACTAGCTAAATTTTTAGCCATTAACACATCTCTAAATGATGATGATGACGCAAATGATAAAGTACTATTCGGCATTACTTATTTCTTTATTTTATAAATAGATTACAATACCATTTTATTTAAGGTATCCTTTTCTACCATCATTAGTTTTTGCATTAGTAATTGCTTTAACCAATAATTCACGAACTTGTGTATCACTTTGTAATAATCTTTCTAGTTTCGCTTTAGACTCACTATCCGAAGTATCAACTTTAACGGTTAAGACAATCTCACCTGAAAGATTTTCTTTGGCCGATAAACTAGCCATTTCCATTACTTGTTCTTTTGTTAAACCTGAATTAGTTTCAATTTTTTTAAATACATCAATATTATTATCAGGTTTTATTTTAGACATATCAACTTGTAAATTTTGAGGTTTCCCATCAATTGTTTTATTACCTGATATCGCTTTATCAACATCAGTTAATTTTTCTTCTGTTTTAACAAAGTTATAAGTCCCTTCAGCCATTTTAGTTAATCCAACCACAAATTCATTAGTTGAGGATAATAATTTTTTTTCTTCCTCACCCATATTTTTCTTTAGGTCTTCATAGAAATTAACTGCACCACCTTTAATATTACTAAAAACTGAAGATAAACTTTGTCCCACCTCAGCTAAAGAACCTTCACCACTAGCCAATCTACCTAAAGATTGTGATAACGCACCAATATTATCATCAAACCCTCTTCTTAATTCTGATATATCCAATGAGTTATTAATAGTATCAGTTCCGGCTCTAACAATTTTTCGTTCAGCTTCTCTTATTTTACCACCTGTTTTAGAACCCGCAAAGGCTAAACCTGTTTTGTTCGCTATTGAATTAATTCCCGCATCAATACTTTGTTGTGTTGTTAATTGTTCAAGTAGTAACTCTTCTTGAGTTTTAGGTTGTGAAGCCTCTAAGAACTTTTTCAGACCTTCTTGGTCACCTTTAAATTTTTGTAATACTTCATTTACGTCTTTCATTTCCCCATCAACCTTCATCTGAATTTTACCATCCTTCATTTGGGAAATGTTTGCAATCATTGTTTTTTGTTCCTCAGTTGCAAAATCAGGGAATGAAATTTTTTGCATTTTGATATCCAACTCAGCACTTGCTTTTGACATTTTAGCAAATTCATCAGTACTCATACCCGCAGCTTCAGCCAATTTTTTCATTCTTCGGATACTACCAGGTGCAATTCTAATATTACCTTTTTCATCTAATTCAGTCAATGATTTACCCATATCACTAATTGACTTCATAAATTGTTCAGGGTCATTCATTGACATATTCATCAATTTAAGTGGGTCTAACAAATCACTTTGAGTAACACCTAACCTTTGGAACGCTGATGCCATTTCAATAGCACCTTCAGGGTCAAATGCCTTATCAACCGACTGCATCATACTACTCATATTAACACGTAAAGTCGCTGATGTTGCGGCCATTTTAGCCAAACCTTCAACACCCCCTTTGAAATTATGAGTATCTAAAGCCGACATATTACTTAACACAGAACTTGAAACCGCTTTCATACTAACACCCAACGCTCTTGAAGTGTCTAATACTTTTTGCATTTCAGACCCAATATTATTCATATTGTAACCCGCTTCAATAAAACCTTTTTGTAATTCATCAGTACTTTGACCTGCAACTTTAGCTGCTGCATATAAATCACTAAAGTATTCATTAGACGCAATGATATTTCTACCTGTAGTTTCAAGTAACCCTTGTTGGATAGTTTCCAAATCCGCCATATCTCCACCCATACTAACTATCTTAGATGCGGCGTCAGTCATAGCACTTCTAATCTCATCAGACATCTCAGCACCAACACCCATATATTTTTGGAGATTAGCAGTTGACATCTCTACTTTTTCAACGGTTTCCATAATTTTACCGGAGTCAAAATTACTTAGTACCGCAGATTCTATTTTTGTCTTATAACCTGATAATGAATCACCAAGTGGGTCATTTTTTTTCTCTTCGTTGTCACTCATATTTCAAATGTGTATATAAATAAATACACCAAAGGGTTATTTTTCCTTTGGTGTATAATCTTCTATAATTCTGTTAACTAAAAACTTACGAATATATGTCGGTATTTTTAGATATTCACTATATTGGGTTCTTAATATCTTGGATAAGAGATAATATTCTTCTAGAATATATCTTCCATAATCAGAAGAAAGGTCGAAAAAAGTCCACCCCAAAGGATACACTAAATGTAACCAATTCTCCTGACGGGGCGTAAGTTTGTCTTGTTAAGTCAATTTGGGGAACATTTTCTTTTAAGAATTTTTTAATATATTTAGAATCCATAATTGGTAATGTTGAAACAAATTGAGAAATAGTTGCAATATCTTCGTTACCGTCAACAGAAATAATTTCTTTGTTTAAACGGTTGGTAATAATTGGTACTGTTATTCCTTTAGGGTATTTTTCAGCAAGTTTATCCATTTCAACAGTATCAAAAAATGTGATAGGTTTTAACTTAACAGTCGTACCTGTTTTAGGAAGTGTTGTTGTAAACGTTCCGTCAGAATCAGGTTTAATATTAGTTTCTTTTAATTTTAAATTATCAATTATTTCAGTGTGTTCAAAAACTTTTCCTGTTTTAGGGTCAATTAAATTTAACTTATATTCAGGTCCAAATGACGAATTTCGTAAAAATAACAAAATAGCCTCAACATCAGGTTCAACTAATTCTTCAGGTCTTAAATCGTGTTCATATAATTTGTTTCGTAATAAACTCATAACAATATGTTCTTTATTATTGTTACTCATTAAATAATTTTCATCATTAGCCGTTAAATAACCTACCTTAACTGATGTTTTTTTACTTTTATAAAATATACCTTGTGTTGGTAATTTAACAACATCGTGAGGTAAATTGAAATTTTCAGTGGCAGCTCTTAAAACATTTTCATCCATCATTTCCATAATAATCTTTTTTCTTAAATATAATTTACTTTTTTTTTATATAAAGTAATGAATAAAAAAATCCACGTAAACCAAATTACGTGGATTAATACTATATTTGAATATGTTAATTAGTAAACTAATATACAACGGTCTGGACGTAATGTCGCGTTAATCTCAGCGATACCATCAGTACTATATCCTAATGAACCAAAATCAATATTCATTAACCAAGCACCTTCTAAAATCCATTTCTCAACAACAACACCTGTCGGGTCCAATAATTCCAAGTCAACATTTTTCTTATAACCTGCAGCATAACCCATACGTCCTGTTACTGACTCAGCACATAAACGAACCCACTCCATCAATGCTTGTGATGCCGACGGACCAATCGGGTCTCTAAATTTAACACTTATCTCACCCCAAGTAAAACGACCTGCAACATATGTTGAAGTGTTTAAGAATTGAATCTCAGTTGAGTTTATTGTTAATTTAGGTCTTGATGTACTTTCCACAAACCACTCGTTAATCCCCAATGTTGAAGGGAAACGTAATATAAACCTGTTTTGTCTTTTAGGTTCATATGGTATAGGCATTTTCATTAATAAATCAGCCATCTTATCTTTTTTTTAATTTTTATGTTTATTTTTGTATATAAATAGTCTTTTAAATTTTTTCTATTGACTTTTATTTTTTTTATTTTTATAATTCTAGTAATCTAGTTATAAATATCCAGTTAATTATTTTATATTATAAATAACTTATTATTTTATTAATAATAATATTTTCTAGTAAAGACTCGGAGTCTGCTTCATCATTAAGTCTTGTTATCACAATTTTTTTCATACCACCTTCAGATGTGTCTTTTACAACAAAATGTATTTCAGGATATACTCTTGAAAGTTCATCTTCTATGTGTTGAACCATACTTCTAACATTACTTATATCGTCATCTGAAAATCCTAACGAAACTGAACCATATTTACCACTATCAATTAATCTTCCGACTTTAGAATACACTTGGTCCAAAAAGTCTGATAATGCTAACTTTTTATTATGTTCAGGACTTGACGCACCTTTACTTGAATCTAATTTAAATCGTTGACCGAATTCTTTTGACGATACAGGATAGTATTCACCTTTTTCATCTAAATACACGTCAAGTAATTGATTGTTATCTAAATCACCTGATTTGTAGTAACCACCAATTTCTTCAAAGTCTAAAACATCTTTAATGTTATTAACCATTTCTTGTTTTTCTTCCGGTGTTAATGCAATGTTGATAAATAATCTAACACCTTTTTTAATTACTTTTGGACTATGACCTCTAGCGGTAATAATTGAAAATGGATTAGCATAAATTAATGTCTCTTTGAATTTATCAAAACTTGGGGAAAATTTGTTTTTCTTAACAGCTTTTAAAGTGTCACTTAAAAAAGTTTCAGGGTGTGTAAAATCTCTAAAAGGGTCTTCATCAAAACCTACAATTCTTGAATCTTCATACTCAAAAGGTTCTTTACCGATTAAATGTCTATATTCGGCAAAATGGTCAGTTGGCATACCAATTGAATTACCATCTTCATCCTTTAAATATATTTTAGTTGGCATACCTAAAATATTATCATCCCAATCTAAAGCATATAACCTTAAATTTCTTTCTTCAGCAATCTCTTTTAAAATTTTTTTAATTAAATTTCTATTACTCATACTTATAAATATTATTATATAAAAAAAAGGGAGAACTAGTCTCCCTTTTTATTTTAGAGTTGTTTGTTATATGTTTTCAAACGACGCTCCTGTTGGTGTGATGTAGAATGTGATATCAATGAACTCTAAAGATTTAGTTGGTTTAATGTAAATCTTACCTGTCATTTGATTTCTATCTAAATCAGCTGCGTCTGATGAAACAGTAACTCGGAAATCGTATAGACCTCTATCTCTTCTGATTGAGTCTAATATTGGGTTAACCGCATCTAAGAAATCTTGTCTTACTTTTTGGTCGTTTTGTTCAAACAACAATCTCACTGAAACCGCTGAAATCAATTTACGAGCCTGTAATAACAATCTTCTTACGTTTATTCTGTCTAACGCTGACTCTCTGATTTGAAGTGTTTTGTTACCCCAAATTACAGTACCTACGTCTGAGAATGTTGCGATAGGGTTAATTCTACCTTTATATAAAGTATCTCTATCTTCTTGAGTTAATTTTTTACGAGCTTTAATTGCATTTACAATACCTCTTGTATAACCCGCAGCTGCGAACCAAGGGAATGCGATATTATCTGTCAATGCTAAGTTTCTCGTTACCTCAGCCGTTGCCGGTAAATAGATTTGTGTGTTATTAACACTATCTCTTGTTAATACCCAAGGGTAATAAGTAGCCGTGTAGTTTGAATCAATACCTGTGTTTTCTAAGTTATCAATCGCCTCTTGAGGGTAGATTAAATCAGCAGAATCACCTAATGTTGATGTAAACATATTGTAGTCAGGTGTTGTACAAATGTAGATTGAATCCGCTCTGTCGTTCTCAACCATATCAATTGCATTCTCAACTAAATCAGAATGGTTAACATAATCAATACCTGGAGTTACAAACACGTTAATGTTAACCGCTTCAGGATTTGCAAAACTTCTTTGTCCTAACAAATATGCGTAGTAGTCTGTATTAGCCCAATCTTGAGTATTATCACCTACTGTAATTTGTTTAAACGCCCCCCATCCTGTTGCAGTTGGGTATTTAGTTGAAGGACACGCTCCTTTCAAATATCCACTTCTACCTAAAACAAATCTATCAAGGTTAGTTCTATATTCTCTATAGATATCCCATCCATCAAAACCACCTTGGAAAGAAACTGTGAATTTACGTGCGAATAATTTGTAATATGGGTTAGACTCGTTATCTGGGTCAGAACTAAAGTTAGCAACACCGTAATAGAATGCTTCAGTTGGAACTGTTATTGCCGACATTACAAATTTATTTTCTTGTACATCAAATACTTTTTCGTAGAATGTGTTATTAACAGTTATTGCTGACGCTCTGTTATCCATATGGAAACCTTTTGTTTTAGTTGCCCATATAGCACCTGTTGTTTGAGTACAAATATCTAATGGGATTTGTTTACCTTTATATGAAGAAAAGTCAACATCAAAACCAATAGTGTCTGAAATACCTAAGTACGTTCTTCTAACATTATCACCCGGACTCTTGATTGAATCATCAGCACCTGATGGTAAACCAAATGGTGGGTTATATGTTACTTCACCTGGATAGTCATATTTAGTTTTAAATATTGGGAATGGTGAACGATGACCCGAATAAGTTCTTGTGTTATAACCTTCAAAACCACAAGGTAATGAATCAATAGGTGCCTCTTCATTAACCTCAACCATAATATATTTAGAGTTTAATTGGTATTCACCATCAGCTGTACCTATTTTCTTAGCGATATAACTGTTTTCATTAGGGTTCATAGTACAGTTTGTAAACTTCTCAATTACTTGAGGTGCTGCATCAGTATCAAAATAATCTCTAACTATAACATCAAAAGTACCATTTCCAAAAGATATATTTGCTATTGAAACTTTTACTTCAATATTAGCATCATTACCATCAGAAATTGTTGTAAATTTAAATAAGTTATAAACATTAGTACCTCTTATCTCAGAAACAAACCAAGGTGTTACTGGAGTTTGGTATTGTTCTAAATAGAAACCAATTGATGATGGGTCACTACCTTGTCTAGCGTCAGGTAATTTAACTAAACTTGTGTGTAGACCTCTAATATAACCTTTTCTCCAACCATAATTTAATAATGTTTGATATCTTTCTTCAACAAATAATGGAACTGATTTTCTATCTTTAGCAAAATTACTTGAACCAAATACTTTACTAATGTATCTTGAATCTGAATTTGTGAATGATGTTTGGAATGATAATGATTCATTATCTTTGTTAGTCACATTAATTACAAATGTAGAATATGGGTTTTTAGTTACACCTGAGTATACACCTGACATATCTAAAGTAACACCTGTAAGGTAATCTTGAACCTCATAAACTGCGCCCGCACCATCAGAGTTAAGACCTCTTGAACGTAAAGTTGCAATTACTAAATCATCAAATTCCTTATAAGCTTCACCAACATATTCGATTTGATTACCAACAACTGTACCTGAAAAACAATTAACCGTAACGCCTGGGTCTAAAGTCCCTACATTACATACTGATGTTGGGTTACAATTATCGTAATATTTAACATTTACAACAAAATTATTAATTACTGAATTACTTGTTGATGTTAGCGTATAAGTTACACTACCACCTGAAAAACTATTAGCTGTTACATTAGAAACTTGTGTTGTTGTACCAACTTTAACGTTAGGTGTACAAGTACTAAATGTTGATACTAATGTTGAACTTCCGGTAAATTGAACATTGTCAGGTAAAACTACAGTGATTATTTTACTATTGTAATCAATACATCCTGTACTTGAACTTACAGTTGCCGCTGAGAATGTTGCATTATCATCACCACCTGTTATTGTTATAACATCACCAACTTCATATCCTGAACCAGCATTGTTAATTGTTAAACCTGTAACCGCATTACCATCAGTAAATATGTCAACTGTTAATCCAACACCGTCACCTGTAGTTGTTGTTGCTACGTTAGTTGCGTCACCCAAATAGTTACTACCTGTGTTTATAGTAACCGCACTTGTTACGTGACCAAAAATACTGTAGTTGTAGAACGATGCACAAGTTGAAGATGTTGATGTTTGAGTTAAACCTGTTACATAATTGTAAAAAGAAGAACCTGTATATTGACCACCACCTATATTATCAAACATTGCATAATACCAAGCGTCGTTAACCGGGTCAGCATAGTTTATATTATCTGAATTCATATCACTAACTTGGAATACATCAGTTCTTGCTGAGTAACCATTGTTAGTATTAGCACTGTAAAAAGTACCCGGAACCGCACCATAATAATAAATTGATGTTGGTTCTAAATCAGGTGTGTTCATAATTGCAAACACCTGTTCTTTAATTTTTTCATCAATAGTATTAACACTTCCGTCAAAATTTTCATAAGGTAAGTTTAACTTACTCAATAAAGAACCCGGTAATGAACTTGTAGTTAATGTAATACTATTAGTTGATGACGTACAACCTGTGAAATCCATAGTAAATTGTGTATCTTGATAATCAGTACAAACTATTTCACAATTAGTTGTTGCGGTTGTGATACAAACTCTATCAATGGTTGCTGGGTCAACATTTGCTTTTGTGACGATAGACCAAGATGGACCTGCGTCGTAACCCGAAAGACCTAAAACTCTTGTTACAAACAATTGGTTAGATTGTTGTAAATAAGATTTTGCAATATAAGCTGACTCATATTTAGGAATTTGGGTGTTTACAAATTTCTCAGGTGAAGTTCCTCCAAAGAAAGTTGAGAATTCGTCAAAGTTACGGATAAAGATTGGTTCGAATGCTGGACCTTTTAAAGTCTCACCAACGATACCCAATGTAGTTACCCCTACACTTTGAGATACGAAACTCAAATCAACTTCAGAAGTGTAAACACCTGGCGAAACGAATACTTTACTGTTTGTTGCCATTATTTTTTTGTTTTTTTCTAAAAAGATTTATTTATTTCATAAATATTCAGAAAAAAACCAAAATACTTTACTTTGTTTGAACTATTTATATTTTAGGTAGAATATTTTCTTCCTTTTTTATACTATGTCAGACGATAATAAGAAAGTAAAAAATTTAAAAATTAGTGAGGAAGTTCACGAAATTCTAAAAAACTACTGTGATAAAAGAGGTATAAAAATATACCGATTTTTAGAGAAGTTAATTGTTGAAAAATGTAAAGATAAGAAGGATATTTATGGTGAAGATTAAATTAAAACATTATTAAATTTAATTGTTGAATCCAAAGTATTATCTGTCTTTGTTACTTCAAGTCTTAATATATCACCTGTATTAATTTGAATTTCTGAAACATCACTTCCGTAAAATTGACTATTAATATACACATCAAATGATGTGACATTATTTGTGCCAGCCAAGTTCATATTCATTGTGTAATTAAATAACTCGGTTATTATGGTATTACCTTGGACAAATAAGACTGATAATTCAGTATTATTAGGATTATCATTTTTTTTCAGTTGTTTTCTTGATAATTGAGTATCAACTTCATAAGCAATTAATGACCTATTTATTGCGGGTGAAACCTCAAATTCATTTTCGTCCATTAAGAATCCCATCATTGTTACATCATAACTTTGAACATAATATCTTCTTTTTTCTAAATCATTAACTGATTCATCACTAATATTAGTGTTAATCATGGGTATATAATGTCCTTTAATATTTCTATAGGCTTGTCTTGATGCGAATTTTTCTAAAACAACTTTATTAAATTCATTCAACTCTCTCATTCTATTACAAACAATTTTTACTTGATATTGAATATCAATTGGGACAGGTTGTGGAATTTTGTAAATATCCGTACCATTTCTCTGTCCATCCCAAGTTGGAACTTGAGCGTAAAAATATTGTCGTCTGTTTGGTATATTATAAACTGTTGATGGATTCGTACCGTACTTAACTTCAGGAATTCTAACAACAGTTATGAATGGGGGCTCAACATTTTTATCAATATTTTGAATATCCCAAGTTTCAATGAATTGTGACCAATTTTGGGTTGTGATTAAAATATCAATCATTGGGATAACTTTACCTTCAATAACTGTTTTTAAATCTTCTTTAACAAAATCTAAAAACCCTTTATCCAAATCAGCGTGCAATAAAGATTTAGGTAGGTAAGTACCGTCTCTATTGATTTTTTCTAATAACTCGTACCTTCTAGGTAATAGAGTTTTAGATTCCGTCAATGGAATATGTTTTTTTATATTATTTTTTTTAGGTAACCCCATTGTTTAATTATTTTGGTGTGTTATCGTGACCACATTTATGACATATGTATTGGTCAGGTTTACCTTCTTCAGCGGTTAAGTCCCAATTCCAATTACATTTATTACAAAACATTTCGTTATCAATAATACTTTCAATTAATTTTAATTGTTTTTCTGTGATTAATATTTTCATAGTCCTCTAAATTCATTATTAGTAACAGGTGATGCTCCGATACTTCTGTAGAACGGTTTATACCCACCATAAGTGTGTTTATTATCTGAAACAATCCTACCGTCGTTATTAACTGTGTAATATCTAATAATATCTTCAGTCTCATAATAACCAATATAATCACCAAAATTTATATCAATACCTAATTCATCTAAATGTCTTTGATATACACCGACTTTAATATTACCGGGTTCAAATTGTTCAATTTTAGAATTACCTATCATTTTATTTTCAGGTGATAAAACTTGAACATAACCTTTAAATTCAACAGGTGGTAAGAATTTAATACCATCACTAACAGTTTCACCATAAACATCATCTGTTTTAGTTTTAATTCTATCAATTTGATATAACACTAATGTGAAATTCATATCACCATGTAACCATTCTTCACCCATATTCAAATCAAGGTTATAATCTTCACCTCCGAAGAATTTACCTAAACGATTTATTGGAACTCTATTGTTTGACATATTGATAAATATCATAATATTTATTATTTTATAAGAAAAAACTTGTTTTGGAAGACAAAATCATTACCATAGAACAAAAGGCAATACATATACTTGAATCATATTCAGGTGCGAATAACTATATATTAAAAATTAAACAACAAAAAAGTAGAAATAAAAACTTCTACCCTACAAGGTCTCAATCAGATTATATTATCAACTATTCTGAAACTCAACCAAAGGTTGCTAAAAAATGGGTGGAACTTGACCCTTACTTTGCTAAAAAAATTGCTAACGATAATTTATTTACTGAAATTCCAAAACAAATTTGGGTTGAAAAATTATTAGTTGAAAAAGATAAATCATACCATATTTGGGGTAAATACTATGATTCAGAATTAGTTCGTGATTTATGGTTACCAAAAGGTGCGTTGTTAAAAACACATAAAATTGAAGAAGTTAATATTGATTACACAAAGTATTCTCATCGTCCCCCATTAGAACATCAAAGAATTGCTATAGAATCATTAGCAGGTTCTAAACGTTATATTTTGGCTGATGATATGGGACTTGGTAAAACAACTTCAACAATCATTGCGGCGTTAGAGACTGAAGCAAAAAAAATATTAATCATTTGTCCAGCAACTTTAAAAATCAATTGGCAAAGAGAAATTGAGAATTATTCTGACAGACCTGTTTATATTTGTGAAGGTAAAAACTTTTCAACCGAACATGATTTTGTTATAATAAATTACGATATTATTAAAAACTTTTACGACCTCAAAAATAAAGAAAATTCTTTAATAACTAAATGTAATTTTGATTTAGTTATCATTGATGAGGCTCACTATATACAAAACGCTCAGGCACAGAGAACTAAATTAATTAATAGTTTTGCTAAAGATGTGAATCGACTTTGGTTATTAACAGGAACGCCTATGACCTCAAGACCGATGAATTATTTCAATCTATTAAATTTAATTGAAAGTCCCGTGGCACAAAATTGGATGGCTTACGCAATTAGATATTGTCAAGGTTATCAATTTAACGCAGGGAAAAGAAAAGTTTGGAATGTGTCTGGAGCGTCTAATTTGGAAGAACTAAGAGACCGTACATCAAGACAGGTATTGAGAAGATTGAAAGAGGATGTGTTAGATTTACCTGACAAAATTATTACCCCCGTTTATCTTAGATTAAAATCTAAAGAATACGAAACTGAAGTGGGGGAATACTATGATTGGTATGAAAATAAAAAAGAAGAGTCTAAATCATTAACAATACAATTTAGTAAGTTAATGAAAGTTAGACAGATAATCGCGGAAGAGAAAATTAAATATACAATAGAATTAGCCGAAAATATTATAGAACAAGGTAAGAAAGTTATTATTTTTACTAACTTTACAGATACTTTGAGAAAAATACACGAACACTTTGGTAAACAGTCGGTTTACTTAGACGGTTCTTGTACTAAACCACAAAGACAATATGCCGTAGACCAATTCCAAGAAAACGATAAAATAAAAGTTTTTGTTGGTAACTTAAAAGCTGCGGGTGTTGGAATTACTCTCACCGCTGGTGAGGCTTGTATTATGAATGACTTATCATTCGTACCTTCAGACCATTCACAAGCTGAGGACCGAGCATATAGATACGGACAAAAATCTAACGTATCAGTTTATTACCCAATATTTGAAAACACTATTGAGGGTATTATTTACGATATGTTAACGAACAAGAAAAATATCTTTGAGACGGTAATGGGGGATAATATTGATAAAGGTGACATTGTAGAACAGATGATGAATCTCATAAATCAAAGGAGATAAATCAAACCTTCCGCTTATTTATGTTATATAAAATAAGCGATATGAATGTAATCGAAGAAAGAGTTGTTGAAATAAACAAACAACTAAATGAAATTGAAGTTAAGAAAAACAAAGAATTATTCTTAACTGAAATGAAAAAGATTGGGATTGAAAAATTACCATATTCCTATACAGCCTTAAAACAATTTATTGATGCGGAAACAATGTCATACCATTATAATAAACATTATAAAGGTTACGTTGAAAAGTTAAATAAGGCATTATCTAAAGGTAAGTATGGTGATTTAGAACTTGAAGATATTATTAAAAATATAGGTAAGTACAATAAAACAATACGAAATAATGCTGGTGGTGCTTTTAACCACGCATTATTTTGGAAAATGTTAACACCAACAACACAAAAACCGTCAGGTGAAATTTATAAAAAAATTGTATCACAATTTAAAACATTATCAAATTTTAAAACTAAATTTGAAGAAATTGCCAAAGATGGTTTTGGGTCAGGATGGGTTTGGTTAGTATTATCAAGTAGTAATACATTAAAAATTGTTACAACTCCAAATCAAGATAACCCACTAATGAATATCATTACGAATGGTGGTTATCCTTTATTGGGACTTGATTTATGGGAACATGCCTATTATTTAAAATACCGTAATAAAAGGGATGAGTATATTAAAAACTTTTGGAAATGTGTGAATTGGGAATTTGTTAACCAACTTTATACTATGAAAATTAAAAAACCAATAACTGAAAGTGTAAGGATTAATAAATTAATTATGGAACAAAAATCTGAAAAATGTAGTCCATCCATCACTGAAGAAATAAGAAAAGTGTTTAATTCTAATCCAACAGTTAAATACATTTACAAACAATCTATTGACAGAATCCTTAAAGATGTATTCCCTAATAACTATTATGGGGTAAACGAATATGGTGAGGGTGAAATGTCAGGTATTTACGATTTAGAAACACAAGGAAGGTCGGTGATTAATAAATTAAACACTAACTATAGTTGTTTCTGTGTTCTTTTAAATGATATTAATACCGTATTAAAGAGACAAGGTGTTGAACCTATTTACTTAATCGGTAAATCAAAAACGGAACAAAACAAAGGTACTGAAAAGTTTGTAACTATCATTGATAAATTTAAAGAAAGAATATTCAACACAGAATCTTCAACCTTTTTAAACTTAATGTCAATATTAAATCAAACTAATAAATGGGGAGATGCTCGTGAAGATTTAGTTGTTAAGAAACTAAAACCAATTTTTGGTGAGAAAAATGTTACCAAAGTGGGACAATTAGGTAGTCGTGAAGACATGATTGGTGGTATTGATTGTGAAATTAAAATTGATGGTGTAAATAATACCGCACAAATCAAACCATTTACTTACACAAAAAATACAAACGGTTTTGTTAGTGTTTTTGGTTCAGGTAATGTTAAGAAATATAATACTGACTTATTAATCTTTGCAAACAGTAAAGGACAGATTTTAGTTTTTAAAAATAGTGATTCTAAAATAGTTAATGGAACTTTTGTTTTTCCTGAAAACAATTTAATTTACACAGTAGATTGATATTTATATAGAAAACACTAGTATGTCAGTAATATCAGAACCACATAGAAGTGAGTTATATCGAAAAGTTAGACACTTACTTGGAGCACCATTACGTTCAGTTGAACTTGATGATGAACAAATGGATACAATGTTGGAATTTTCAATTGATGATTATTCCGAACAAATTCAAAATTGGTTAATTGAATCTCAATGGACTTCATTAAATAATTTAAACTTAGACACACAATCATTATCTAAAGCATTTATCACTAAAAGTTTAGATTTTGAAACAAGGTATACTTACGCTTATTCTAAAATTGTTGGTTTACAAGCCGGTGGTGATTGGGTACTAAAGAAAGATTATGTTGAATTAAAATCAGGTCAACAAATTTACGAAATACCTGCGAATAGAGAAATTAATGAAATTTTATGGTACACCCCTGCCGAATTAAATAATGCAATGTTTGACCCTTGGTCTTTTGGTGCGTTAGGTGCTGGAGGTGGTCTTGGTGGTGGAGGTGGTCTTGCACAAATGGGTAACACAGGTGGTAGTTTCTTGATGATGCCGGCCTTTGATATGTTATTGAGAATGCAAGAAATTAACATCCAAAGAAGAATTATTACAGGTGAGTTAACATATAAAATAACAGCATTACCTGATGGTAAGAAAGCATTACACTTAATGCAAACACCTGGTGGTAAATTTGATTTTGGTAACTCAACTTTAATGAGAGGTAAAGTTTGGTATCATTATTATGATGCGGGACCTGAAGATAGGGATAAATGTTTAAAAGATAATCCTGATATTATTAAATTACCTTCAGATGTTCCATTTGATAAAATGACATGGACTGATTTAAATCAACCGGCACAAGTTTGGGTTAGACGTTGGTTTGTAGCTTCTTGTAAAGAAACATTATCAAAAGTTAGAGGTAAATATAGTGGTAATTTAAAAACACCTGATTCTGAATTAACAATGGATTATCAATCATTGGCAACAGAAGGTAAAGATGAAAAAACAAAATTAATTGAAGAATTAATTGGTGCTGAGGGTAAATTAACAAGGTTAAAACCTGATAAAGTTATGGAACGTGAAGCGTTACTATCTGAAAATTTAAATAAACATTTGAAATTTAGAGCGATGCCGAGAGGTATCTATGTAATATAATATGGAACACCCTAGAAACACACATAGAAAAAATATTAGTGAAAAATATTATTTAAAAGGTATTGGTAATCCAATAAGTAGAATTGTTAGAGATGAGGTTTATAAAACCGATGGTGAATATTTTATAGTTGTAAAAGATGTTGAAAACTGTAGATTACAACTTGACTCAAACACAACTAATCACATTAGAATTAAAGCATTATCAAGAATTTTAATTTCACCGTTAGTTGGTCGTATTGACGAAGAATACGATGAAATTTTATTAGAAATAGGGTCTTGTGTTGAGTTCTTACATATTGAGGGAACTTGGTATATTGTGTCGTCTGACGGATTGAAATTGAACTAGTTAAGTTCACAGAGGGAAATTGACTTCCCTCTGTGGAATTATACATATTGTTCATATCCTTCACTAGCCAAATCGTAAATGTAATCAGGACTAACATTAATGTTATTCCAAAATTCAACTTCTTTCTCAGTGATTGTTAATAAATCCTCAACAGTATCTTGGTCTTCAGGTTTAAACGGTAAACCATTAGTTAATTGACATTGGTCTGTTGTAAAGAAACCACGTTGTTCAGGGTCAGTTACCAATAAGTTTTTTCTAATCTCATCTTTAAAAACGATAAGTAATGGTTCAATACGTTTATTGAATGTAGTAATAGCTCTTGGAACATTATACTCACCTAACATATCAGGATTATTCTCTAAATCAGATGTATTCAGTATGTAACAATTTAATTTTACCGTTGACGTGACTGAATCTTCAGGGTATTTACCATAACCTTCATAAAATAAATCAAGTTGTTCTTGTTTCCAACCATTTTTAGGTTTGTTAACTTTTTGAACATCACCGTGAGACGCTCTAACACCGTTGTTAACATAATAGATAACGTCACCTAACTGAACATTCATGTTATGTTTAATTGCTAATTCCATATGTGCCATTCTTGACATAGAACCACCCGATTTTGTTTTTTGAGTTGTTCTTGTCATATAGTCTTTAATAGATAATTTTACTTTAGCCCTCTGAGCGATTTGCATTAAAGGAATTTCTTGGTTAAATATTTTAGTAACATACTCATAATACCACTCAACAAATTCTTTACCTTGTCCCTCTAATAAATGGTTAACCCCTTTATCTAAGAACTTCTCAATATACAATGGTAATTTTTTGGATTTGATGGTATTACCTGTTAATTTAACTTTTCCTTTATGTTCCATAGTTGCGTAGTTCTTTCTTGCTAAGTTGATACAAGATTTCCAAGTACCGTCACAATCAAGACCCATAGCACCTCTCATAAACAAGTCGTTAAACTCGGCAACATCAGCATCGTAACCAACATATTCTTTACCTTCCTTAACTAACCAATTTAATCCTTTACCAACGTATCTTCTATCATCAACACCACCTTCAGGTAATGAGAAGTTCATACCATCGGTATCACATACAAGTGGTGTGTAACCACGTTTACGGAAAAACAATAACATTTGTCTTAGATACTGTCTACCTGTACAAGTAATCTTTTCACCTTTATCCATATCTCCCCAAGCGAATACTTGTGGTGCGGATAACGCACCGAATAGGGAGTTGATGAAAATCTTAATCGGTAATTGTTTACGGTCAAATTTAAGTGAAGTCTTTTTATCCTTACTTTCCCATTCTTTAGCCAAGTTTTTGTACATAATACGAGAGTTACGGAAATATGCTAGCATTCCTTTCATCGCACCTGTAACGTCACACTCAGGAAACACATCGTGTACCAACTGAATTGAGGGGTATAGAGACGAGTAGTCAAGTTTTAACACATCTTTTGAATAACCAACCATTAACAAACGTGAAAGTCCACCTACGAAGTCCCTTTTCTCTTGTTTCTTGGGGATTGCTAATTTGTGTTTATAAGACCACGCTAACATAATCATTTTCCACAAAGTTGCGGTTCCCATTGTTGAAACTCGTTCATAAGTCGTTGGTACTAAGGATGCCAATAGAAATGTTCCTTGGTTGAATTCTTCATCCACCAATAACGTTTCCTCAAGGTCATCGTCAAGATAACGTTCAACTAATTCATCACCTTTAATTTTAATATAAACATCAGGATGACGTTCACATACCTCATCAATCTTTTCACTAAACCCAACTTTTTTATACTTACCGTTTTCCACATTTAACCAAAACTCTTCTTTTTCGGCGTAATATGGTCCGATATCTAAGTGGTCAATATATACACGGTCTTTTGCTTCAGCATCAATATACTTTGTGATATATTTCAAACCTGCTGATTTAATACCTGAGTTAATTGCTTGAGCTCTACGAACTGAATGGATAATGTCAATTACATTATAACCCCACATACCAACTTGGTTGTATCTCTCAACCTCATTTGCTAGTTTTAATAAGTTTTCAGACTGTTTAATTGGATTCTTAGGGTTCAGTGTCTTACAGATTCTTTTAATGTCTATATGAAGTGCTTTACATCTTTCAAATATCCAATACCAGTCAAAGTTTGCGGAATTATATCCACCAATAATACTTGGTTTTATTTCATCAATCGTATTAAAGAATTCTACTAAACCTCTACGTTCTTCATCTTCATTTGAACATTCAATAACTTTCTTAAATCCTTTATTGGTTTTCATTCCAATCATAAAGATACGACCGTCTTTAGGTTCTAATGCGGTCGTCTCTAAGTCGAATCCAAACCTCGTAAGGTCATTGTATTCTTCAAATCCTTTAAATAATCTTTTTTCTCGTGAAATTAAGTATTGTTCTACAGGAGGTAGAATCATAATTTTATCTTTAGCCTTTTCACCCCAAGGTTCAATACCTCCTTCTTTGAAGAATTGGATTAATGAACGGTAACCTTTTAAAGATTTAACCATATACTTTAGTCCTTCTTCTAATCTATCATTTGGGGTTCCATCTTCATTCTCGGTTCTTAAACGCTCAATGATGATATTATGTTTGGACATACCGGCTTTTTGTTCGTGTTTGGATGAATTGTAAAAATTCAAACCTCTTAGGTCACCAACCCACGCAAATGCGGTAAATGTGTCTTTTCGGATTTCTTTTCCTTTACCAGGAATCTCTTTAATTTTGAAAACACAGTCGGACGCATAGTCAAATTCTATTGCAACGATGTGTTCTTCAGGGTCATTACCTTCCAAGAAGGTTTTGATTTCTTCTTCACTAATCATATACTTTATTTTAAATGGTTCATTAGCTGCCGTAACCTAACGACATTTACCTTATCGTATTAAGTATATGATTAAAATGAGTGAATGTCAATTAGTACTTATACACTTGGATTTCTACAGGTAAATTATTCAATAAATTTTCTTCTAAACCACCTGTGAAAAAATTAAATGTCCACATTAAACCTGTTAAATTATTTCTATCTACACTAGCCATAATAAAAGGTACATATGGACCTGAGTATGGTTGAGTTGGTGTAATGTTTATTATAGTATTGTTAGGTGGTAAAAACCCAGCACTTGGTAAAAATCTGTAAATCCCTATATTTTCAGGGTCATTATCAGCAGGGTACTCTACTGTGATATCAACACCTAATGTATTTTCTAATACGTTAACTATTAAATCACCATTAGAAGTTATAATACTTCCACCCCAAGAATTTGGATATAAATAAGCTTCACTTGTTGTACCTGTAACTTTAAAAACACAACCCGTGGTATTCATAGTACCTGATATTAATTGAGCAATATTTGAAAAGTCATCACCAACTTCAAAACTATCAATAGTGTAGGTTTCATTTAAAATTAAACCACCTTTTAATGATGGGTCTGAAGCGGCTGAAAAACTTAAAGGGCCTGTTTGTGTTAATAACGCTTTCCATTTAATAATTGGTTCTAAAGTATTAAATGTTGATTTAAAAGTTTGACCACTAAAATATACAGGTATATAAGCATTTGAATTATAATCCGTAGTTAGTGTTAATTGATTAATTGTTTTTCCCGTTAAACTCATTTCTATTTTTTTTATAAGTATATTTTTTATTTAAAATGTTAAGTATTCATTATCACCAACCGATATATATGTATCCGTTTCCACTAATATAGGATTAGTTAATTCAGGTGATGGTATTACTGTTGGTGTTGGGGTTGGTGTTGGAGTTGGTGTATGTGAAGGTGTGTTAGTTGGTGTAACAGTAGGTGATGGGATTGGTGTTGGTGATTCACAAGGGTTAGACGTGGTTGTTGTTGTAGTGTATGGTCCGTTTACACAACACGGAAATTCTGACACATAACAAGTCTCATAATCTAAATCATTGGCAATAAATGATTCTTGAACATATACAAACAATTTTTCACGAATGGGTAATATTAACACCCCATCATCACTTCTTAATAAAAATTGACCTTCATATTTACCAACACGATTAGTATCAGTTGATGTCATCTGATAATATATATAATATTCAGGTTCTGAATTTGGGTCAATAAATGTCTTCTCAACAAATCCGGCGGGTTTTGATGTTATTTTTGGGATACCTGAATCAACATCAACCATTGAAAAAAAGATTGCGGATAATTCTATGGTTTTCATAAAATTATCAAAATCACTTCTTCCGTTATTAACTACTTGTAATTTTAATAAAGGTAATGTTGCATTTTTTTTAATGAAAAAATCCATCTACTATTTTTAATTATAAATAGTTTAATATTAAAAAAACAAAAGAGGTATTACTACCTCTTTTAACTTTCTTTTCTTAATTCACGACTATAATGGTCAAATCTGTTATGTTCAGTTGGTGTTAATAATAACAACCCAAAATTTAAATGTCCTTTTTTAAGTTCTTGAAACATAAAACTCATCCAAGTTTGTTCATATGGGTGAGCCCATGTTGTTTCTAAAAACATTTTTTTACTTCCTGATTTGGAAACTATTTGTGGCCAGTTACAATAATAAACCTCACCTGTCACATATGGAACATCTTCATAACTTTTAATGTTTTCATATTTAACTTTAGGTGCGTCAGGGTCAGTACCTTGTTCAGGTAATCTTGGATGTTCAGGCCAAAATTCATCCCTAACAACTTGAGGTACGTTATACCAAGACCATTGAGTTGAGTTGTCACCAAAAAATTCACTAAAGTTTAATTTTAAAAAATCAAATTTTTCTTTCTTAGCAATTGCAATTGATTTATGATATAAATCATCGACCATACGATTAAATCCGTTTCTACATACTTCACCTTTTTTAGGGTAAAAGAACATATCATCTTCAAAGAAAAACATATATTCCAAATCAGATTTATCAAAATGTTCGGCAATCCATTGACGACCACCACATATACCTAAATTATCTTTTTTAATATGTTCAAAACCATATTTAGAACATATTTCACTATATATTGGTGTTGTAGTTAAATCTGTTGAATTATCTAATAATATTTTTCTTGGTTTTTCTATGAAATTTTTATCGTATTCTAACATAGAATCAATTAATGTTTGTAATTGATTAGGGCTATTAAAACCTATCACATATAAACCAACATTTTCTAAATTACTATTAGAATTGATTGATGGTTGATGAACTGAATTATTTACTAATGAAGTTTCACTAAGAGTTGTTTTTATTTGAACATTATCGTTCTTTAAATTTTCAAAAAAGTTACTTATTAAACCATCATAGTTAATTTCAAAATAACTAACTAATTCAGGGTAACGATACAATATAATTGAAAATAAACTTTCTTCAGTACCCATTAGGTTTTTACCTAATGTGTCCATTAACAATGAATAGTAAATTGAGTTAACATCAGATATTGTGTCTTTGTGACCTCCAAAAAACCCCCCTCTACCAACTAATTTAACAGTATTACCTGAATAATGGTTAATTTCGTTAACTTTAAAACCGTGTATCTCAGTATCGGAATCGTAAGGGAACGCAATAAATGTGAAATTTTTTAAATGTTTTGGTAATTTATCCAAAACTTTATCATGTGTAAAATAACCAGGGTGAACTGTATTAGAGATACCGGCATCTAACCAAAACAAATATTCGGAATTAAACCTATCCATTATTCTTGCGTCATTAAGTAAAAACATTTTACTCATAACTAATGGATTATAATATTCTAATTTTGCCTGTGTTGAATCTTGTAACCAACCAACTTGATTGTACCAATCAGGTGTTAATCTAATTTTTTGAATTAAATCAAAATAATCATTATTTTTAAACCAATCAGTATTTCTTAAAATAAATTGAGTATTATGATTTTCTCTTCGTTCCATTACAAATTTTTGTAATGTTTCATCTCCGAAAATAATCATATTATCTTCTATTTTTAATAGAGAATCAAATTTCTCTAAATAACTGTCCATACTTCTAGACCATTCATTTGATAGTTTGTCTCTACCAATATCCCATAAACCTGTAACTATTGTAATTTTACTCATATTATCTTTCTAAATAACCTAATTTATAGTATTCATCACTATTATCTGTAGCGCTTTCATTTCTAAACCACCAACAACCACCTCTTTCATTTGGTAAATGACCAATAACAGGGAATGATTCTACAACCGCCGAATAATCAGTATCTTTGTCGTAATTAATAACCCATTTTTCTATGTTGTGTTTACCTAAATAAGCGGATAATAGAATGTCGTCACTCCAAGATTTACCAGCAAATTCTGTGAAAAAATCTTCCTTGAAGAAACTTCTATGGTATGAAACAGTTTTATACCCCTCAAGTATTTTAACTCTAACATCTTCTTTAACTGTAGTACAAAAATGACAAGTCCCATTTAATGAACTAATACCTGCAAATCCAAGAGCACAATTGGGGTGTAGTTGACGTTTTAATAAATGGTATTCAATAAAACCATCCATATAATGTAAATCGTCATCAACCGTAATGATTATAACATCTTCACTTTCATCAATTCTTTCTAATGTTGGTAATATTTTTGTAAGAGCACCACTATCATCACATCTAAAAATCTTTAATTTACTATCGGTAACATTTTTTAACCATTCAGGAATGATATAAGCTTCATTTGTTTTTTTACATATTAAAGGAATATTTAAATGTAATTCATAATTATCATACGATAAATTTAACATTGTTTCTATAACAGGTTTTATTCCAAAATTGTCGTGACTATTGTTCAAACGATTTGGGATTGTGGTCATAGTTAAAATAACTTTACTCATAATATTTTTTATTTAAAATGTATTTTAAAAAATAAAAATATCAATGAAAGTTCATTGTATTAATGAATAAAGTTTGTCTACCATTAAATAATGGTATATAACCATTATCAATTAAATGTGGGGTTAATAAAGCATCTTTACCACCATCGTGAGTGATATAATCAGTGTCATCAATTAAAATTAAATGAATATCAGATAACTTATCTTTAGCGGCAATGTAGGCTTCTAAATGTTTTTCAGCATAATTAGGGGTTCCTTTATCCCAACCGTCTAAAAATAAAACATCTATTTTATTATCAAATTCATTTAAAAATTCAATACCGTCTTTAGGTATCATTAAATGTAAATTAGATGGTAATTTTTTACCTAAATTATTATAAGACCATTCATTTTGAATTTTACAATTTTCATCAATATCAACAGTATAGACATTAAAACCTGATTCAGTGAAGAAAAAAGTTGAATGACCGTCACCACAACATCCAGGTGATTTAAATGCTTCATTTTGATTATTATAGTATACTAAACATTTTTCAGTAACAGCCATTCTAGTTGACCCAATTTCAACAACTGTTTTTAAGTTTAATAGTTGAGCGATTTTAATTGTTGTTTTAATATATTGTGCGGGTTTTGACCTTCTTAAATCATAATCCTCACCTGATAAGTTATCATAAGTCCAAAACTTTTTATCTACTTTAAAATTGTAAACTACTGAATATATTTTTTTACTTAAATTAGTATCTTTAGGTGTGACAACCTCATCAACTATATTATATGACGGTTCTAAAACCTCATCAACAACATTATAAGATGGTTCTTGAATTTCCTCGGTTTTAATACTTGATTCGGTAATTAAACCTCTTTCTAATAAAACGTCATTAACAACATTTCTAATAATAGAATTAAATTCTTCGTGTAGGGTAATATTATCCATAATTATTTTAATTGGTTTATATCTATAATTTTATTTAAAATTTTGACATTAGATTGTACTGTACAATTATTTTTATACCATTTATAACCATTCTCACCAACAAATCTCAATAATTTTTTATTATTTTTAATTTCATTAAATCTATCTAAAATTATTTCACTTTGAATTTTTGGGTCTTCATTATGGTCATAAGTTAAATAATGATAATCAGGTATTAATTCATTGTAAAAGTTAGATGTTAATTTTTCTCTAAATAATACTGACCTTGAACCTAAAATCTCAATATCTCTATTACAAATTTGTCCAGCACCATTTAGTGATAAACAAATTTTATTATTTGTTAATTCATTAAAATAATTTGTTTCGGGAAATATTTTTTTATCAGTGATATTAATCAGATTGTGTTCTGCGAGTTGATATCTTTGACCGTATAGATAACCTCTAAACGATAATTCATTATTCTCTTTAAATGAAAATTTTTTAGCGGAACCAATTAATGATTCGTAACTTAAATTATAAGGAAGATATGTGAATGGTTTGTATATATCGCCAACACTATTATAACCCGCGGATGTGATAATTGAAACACAATTTTTATTATCCCACCCATTACCGTCGTGTCTTAACTCTTCAGGTCTGTCCCAATATGTAACAACAATATACTTTTTGGTGTCAGTGTTTTTTATTATCATACTTTGAGCTGAAAAAGGTCCAGCGGGATTACCATCATAGAATCTTGATGAATTAACGTATGTTGTGTTAATTCTTTTATTTTTTTTTATAAAAGATTCGTAATAATTTTTAAAAACATGTAGTACTGACCATTGAGTATGTGGCCACTCAAATGTAAATTCTATATTCATTGTGTTAACTTATTTAATCAAAATCGGTTCCGTGAAACACACCAGCACGTTTACCCGTTTTATATCCATTAGCTTCAAACATTCTTGACCATAATCCGTGATTCCAACCAATATCTAACGCTTTAAATCCTGCAACGTGTGCCGAAACACCTATTTCAAAACCTTCAGCCCAAGTTCCTTCAGTATAATCTTTATTTGCTAAATAATCGTGAAACCATTTCCATTGTTCAAACATTTTCTTTAATTTTTTAGTTTTATCATTAACAAATATTAATAGATATTCCGCAGGTAATGGTGCATCGTTCCATTCATCAACATACCCTAAATTTTCAGTTAAATCGTAATTATAGATTTTGTGCCAAAAAATTCCGTGAGTTTTATTATTATGTGTGTGATAATCATTTAAAAAACCTCCCCATCTATAATCAGTTCTTGGACCAAAAAAGTCATAACCTTGGTCAACATAATGATGGTTAATATATTTATCTAATTCATTTTTATCATACCAATCAAAAGAATTATCACAATCTGTAAAAATAACAACAGTATCTTCTAAATCCATAACAGGTTCTAAACACAAATATCTAATGTTAAAATTAAAATCTGAAGTATACTCATTAGGACCAACAAAAAGTCTAACTTTATATTGTTTTCTATCAAATACGTTTACGTGAATTCTTGGATTGTCAGGATAAACGTCGTAAATAATATCAGGGAAATCGGTTGTTATGTAAAAATCCATATCACTTAATTTAAGAATATCTTCAGCCATTCTTAATGTGTAATCTTTGGTGTAATTAGCACCTAAACTTAATGTTGTTACTACTGTTTTCATTTTAAAAAATTTTCAAATAAATAATTTTTATCGTTTTCATCACAATAATGATAGGTAATCGCAGAATGAAGATAACCACTATCAGAATGTTGATGTTTATTAGGGAACATTATTTGATGACCGTCATCATTAATAGCATGTATTAACTGTGAGTTTATTTTTTTTAACCAATCAAACATACAACAATCACCACACATATATCTTATAGGTGATACTTCATTATTTAGAAATATTTTAAGTGAATTAATACAACCTCTTGAAAATATTGTTCCGGCACCACCACAAAAAATTGTATCACCCATTTCTGTAAAATCACAACCTCTTTGTCCTATTGAGATATTATCATTATAATTAAAATTATGTTTTAATAAATAATTTTCTAATCTATTAGGGAAACAAAACGCATCATCATCTAATGTCATTATCCATTCATAATCTTTAAAATTAAATTTTCTGAAAAAATTTAACAATTTATCAGGTAATGACCAATAATCATCTCTAGTTTGATAACCAATAACTTTTTCTCTTGTAGAATCTGATGATAATATAATATAATCAGACTCATCATTAATTTTAGTAACCCAAGTATTTTCACTTGAAGGACACCTTGTTTCTACATACTTATCACACGACAATATAACATATAGTATTTTCATATGTTTATAAATTAATTATTTCTTTATAGGGAACATTTTTAACTTTTCTAGCATAAAACGTAAAATAACTAATCCATCCATAATCACTATACGTGTAAATAATTTTACTTTTACTAATAATTAATAATTCAATTATTGAAATAATAGAATCATTTAACCCCATCCTATCGTTAGGTCTATACCCATTTATCATATCATCACTATGTGATTCTAAATCAATAAAAACTTTACAGTTGGGTATTACAGGTAATAATTTTTGTTTTACAATACCGTGGTTAGTTAAAAAGAAATGACTATCATTTGTTGATAATTTATTAATTAAAATGTCTTTAACCGAATCAATACGACCATATTCATCATCTGACGGTGCATCACCAATTCTATAATGTACAGAAATAAAATCATTTTTTAATTCTGTGTTAACAAAATCATCAACAATTTTAACTATTTTGTTATTAAAAATTGGATAATCATTAATTATTTCATTTTCATAAGTATTAAACACAAAATCATTAAATGGTATGTCTAATGATTTAATTTTATTGGTGAATTCTTCGTTAACATAAACATCAAAAATTCCGGGTATGTTGGGTGTTAAATCTCCGTTTCTACCTGAAAATATTCTAACAAAATTTTCATCATTAAATGTTAATTTGTTATCAACACTAAATTGGTCAAAATTTTTTTCTTGTATTATAACATCATTAAAAAAGGAATTTAGGTAATCAATATCAAAAACTTGAGGAAAAATATGTTTTATATTTTTTGATGCACAATCGTTAACAACTAACGAAATTTCCACATCGGGATATTTTTGTTTTATAAAATCAACACAATTGATAATATCAAATAAACTAATTAAACTATCACCCCACCCCATATAGTGAAGATAACTAAAAATAATTTTTTTCATTTCAATTAAAATAAATTACCACTTAATCTATCACACCATCCTTTAGATGTTGAATATGGCCAAACAACCCAATATTTTGGTTTATGTGCGGTTTGGAATTCTCTCCATACTTTACAATAACCGTCAGGGTCATTTTTCATACGATTAATCTCGTGTATATCAGCATCTTGTCTGTGAATAGTTTCATCATTTTCATCGTGGAACGCAACAACCCAAAATTCATAATCTTCTTCAGGAACTGAATCATAACCAACATCAATACAATGTTTAAATATTGTTGCAAAACTATTTTCCCATTCTTCTTCAGTTTCATAAACTGTTGGGTTTGGTGGGTAATGTTTATCTAATGTATATTGTTGAACCGCTCTTCTTGAAAATCTTAAACCTGAATAAATTTCATAATCCATTAATGTTCTTTCAGTTCCAAAACCATAAACACCAAAATCTAAATCATTAACTTCTCCGTCCATAGAAAATAATTTTCTATTTTTACTATGAGATACGTTGTTTTTATTTACCCAATCGGAATCATCGTCCCATTGTTTTGTTCTACCTTTACGAGTATATTCGTGCCAAATTAATGTTTTATGTGGGTGGAATAAATCATATCCGTGAGTGTATGCTCTTGCGGCAATTGAAATTTCCTCACCGTGGAAATAAAACTCAGGGTCGTGTTGAACTTCAGTACTAAATTGACCAACAGTAAATGCAAAGTGTGCTGAATAAAATCTTGCAGTTACAGGTTCTTTTAATTTTTCCCAACCTGGTATTGTTTCAGGTAAAAAGAAAACCGCACCTTCAGGAATGAATCTATCAAACACCATTCTCCAAGGTTCTTTAACTCTTTCTGCCGGGTCATTTTCAGGATTAAATGATGAAACATAACCTGTTAGTAAAGGTTTTTTAAATCCTTTCTTTTGTAATTGTTTAACCATTTTAATAAATTCATCATCCCAATTTTTTTCAAATCTCATATGTGAATCAATTTGAAGGGTATATTCTTCACCATCGTATAATTGTTGAACTTGATTTCTCGCCCAACAAACACCGTTAGATTCAGTGTATAGAACATCCAAAATTCTAAAACGTTTGTCTTTTCTATAATCATTTAAAGTATCAAAACCGTCTTCAGGGTGATACTGTCTACAAATACCTATTCTAAGATTATTAGGTTTTTTTGCATTTTCAATCATACTTTTAACAGTATTCTCTAACTCAGGGTCTCTATACGATGCAATTTGCACAAAAATTTTCATACTACATTTTTTTTAAAAAAATAAGTTTATTATATTATAAATAAAGGTTTAATTATAAACCAAATCTATCTTTTTGAGAGTTATAATTTGATAGTACCTCATCAGATGTTAAAGCTCTATTATATAACCTAAATATTGACATATCACCTTGATAGTGGAATTGAGCTAAGTTACCTGTGAAACAACCAATATCTATTGACAAGTCATTCTGTTGAATTAAAAACGATACTGACAAATCATAACCTGAATTAACCCCATTAATGTAAGTGTAAAAACCTGTAGGTGTCCACACACCAACAACTTGGTTCCATTCATTTAATGTTGTTGTCCCTGAACTTGTATAAGTACTAAAACTTGACGGGTTTGAACCTAACATAAATAAACAACCTGAAGTATCTAATCTCATTCTAAAACCTTGGTTACTGTTTTTACTAAAAATTTCTCTATTATCAAATAAAGTTGGTTTTAACCAAACTTCAACCGATACCGTATCTGTGATTGCTGATAATATTGGTGAATTTGGTACATTAAATTTTTGGTTACTACCATTAAAAGTAAATGAACCGTCATTCGCGGATAAATAATTAGGTGTTGTGGGACTTAAAGATTGTAAAAAAGTTGCGTTATTATTATTAGTTGTTATATCGTACCAAACAACACCTGTACCTGACCAAGATATATTAGCACCTGCGTCCAACCAAAGAATTAAACCATCGGATACTATTGGGTATTGAGGTTGTGATGTTATGATTTGAGGACCACTGTAATCAATCATTTGCCATTCATTTGATGGTGAGTCAACAGGATTGGTGTCATCCACACTAATTAATGTTGAATATAGTGTTCCTGAACCCAATAAAGATGAACTATTCCATTCGGTAGTTCCTGAGTTATACCAAACATATGATGTTACACCTGTATAATCAATATCAGGAACAGCATAATATGGTTTACCATTATATGTTCCTGTTTCTTCTGAAACTACAGTATAAAATTGAACTGCTTGAACGTCAAATATATGATTCATTTCATATAATGATTGAGTATATGTCCATCTCCACCAAGTAGGTGTTCTAGATGAATAACAAGATGTAAAACTACAATTAGTTAATGAATATGGTTCATCCCACGGATTTATTGGTGGGTAGAATGTAGTTGTTTGAGTTACCGCTAAATTAAAATAAACATTAATGTTTGATGTTACAGTGTATGTTACGAATTGGTTATTACATCTTGATGTAAAATCACCACTATTATTACCTATACCCCATATTATACCTGGAAAATATATATCTACTATTGACCCTATTGGGACCGATAAATTAGTATTAATATAAGTACAACTCATTCTACTAGGGTTAATTGACCACGGACCCTGTATCCAAGGACCACTGTTAATTCTGTAATATGGTTGTATTGAACTTCCTTGTGTGTTACAATTTGGACCACAATATTGTGGTAAAAAGTTCAGACCTAAATTTAGATTAGGTTCTATATTATATGCACAACCACCTCCAACACATGCTATGTATACAGGTGTTTTTGTTGGAGTTTGTGTTCTTGTTGGTGTGTTAGTTTGTGTTCTTGTTAATGTTGGTGTTTGAGTTTGTGTTCTTGTTGGTGTTAATGTTAATGTTGGTGTTTGAGTTTGTGTTCTTGTCAATGTTGGTGTCTGTGTAGGTGTTTTTGTCGGAGTTGGGGTTGGTGATGGACAAATGTTAGAAGTACTAACTCTACCTGGTCCCAAAAGAATCCAATTTTGACCATTTAAATCACCTCTCCAAACGTAACTTGTTGTTGATGCTGCTTGAGATACATTAGTAGCATTATAAGGACCTGCATTACCTCTAACTGTTGAAGTGTCTTTAATGAATGTCTCATACCATTGATATTTAGTATCTCTATAAAAGTTTGCAACCCAAGATGTTGGTACTTTATTTAATAGTGTATTACCATATGTTCCACCATACACTATAAGTTTAACGTAATTTCTATCATAACCATCATTACCAATCGCAAAGTATATATTTTGGAAAGTTTCATCATTATTTTGTAATCCAAGTTCTAACCAATTATCTCCAGGATTTCCAGCCATACTTGCAGGAGGACCAACAGTTGGTAAAGTATCAATATTACCTCTACCACTATCTAATGTAAAATATCCGTTAGTTGAAACATAAAGGAGTGATGAAGTAAGACCATTTACAGCAAATGGTGTTGGTAGTAATATTGGGTCTTGAGTCCAACCGTCATCATTTGTTGGGCCAGATTGATTTACAATAATACCTGAATATAAGTTATACCCTGTTGTTGTTGGCCAATCTAATTTAACAGGACAATAAGTGTAATAAATAGGTGTTGGTGTAGGTGTTGGAGTTTTTGTTGTTGTTGGAGTGTTAGTTTGTGTTCTAGTTACTGTTGGCGTTGGAGTTGGTGTTGGACAAGGACTAAACGTATTACATTCAATACAACCATTATTAAATGGGTCGTTATCATATATATTACCATTCCAAAATTTGGTTGCACCTCCCGATGGTGGTATTTGTGTTATATTATAACAATAACCATCAGTTGCCGTTACAGTATGACTATATAAACCTTCCATAGGTATAAAAACCGGAGTATATATTGTTGGTATTGACATTACATACAATTGATTATCACAACAACTTTGAATAGTAAATAAACTGTATGGAGTTGTTGGTGTAACAGTTGAGGTTCTTGTTAATGTTACTGTTGGAGTTAATGTTCTTGTAACCGTTGGGGTTGGAGTTAATGTTCTTGTAACCGTTGGGGTTAATGTTCTTGTTGGTGTTTGTGTTTGAGTTACTGTTGGTGTAATAGTATTTGTCGGTGTTTGAGTTACTGTTGGGGTTAATGTTCTTGTAACCGTAGGTGTTGATGTTCTTGTTGGTGTTTCGGTTCTTGTAACCGTTGGAGTTAATGTTAATGTTCTTGTTACTGTTGGTGTTAATGTTGGTGTTGGTGTTACTGCCGATGTTTTTGTTGGTGTTGGTGTTAACGTTCTTGTAACTGTATTTGTTGGTGTTAACGTTCTTGTTGGGGTTGACGTAACAGATGATGTTCTTGTCGGTGTTAATGTTGGGGTTGAGGTTCTTGTTGGTGTTAATGTTGGGGTTGGGGTAACTAATGAAGTTCTTGTTGGTGTTAATGTTCTTGTTGGTGTTAATGTTTGTGTTGGGGTTGGTGTTGGGGTTGGACAAACACCTAATGTTGACTGAGTAATGTAATAAATACCACCCTCATTGGTCCAGAAAAAAGGTGAGTTATTTATTGGGTATGGTGGTGGTGTCATACCACCTGTAAGAACTGAATACCCATCACCCCCGTTTACTGATGAGGTAAACAACCATTCTGTAGCAGTTGGTGCAAACCAAACATAACCTATTAAAATTGAGTTTAAGTTGTAAATTGGATAATAAGGATAACCATTAACAAACCCTAAATTACTTACGTTAGATGTCCAAGTTACAAAACCTGTTGAAATTGTAAAACAAATTACGGGTGGTGGTGTTGATGTGTTAGTTGGTGTTAATGTGTTAGTTGGAGTGTTTGTTGAAGTTCTTGTTGGTGTTGATGTGTTAGTTGGAGTATTAGTTGGTGTTCTAGTTAGTGTTGGAGTTAGTGTAGGTGTAGGTGTTGGTGTTGGACAAATTGTATCAGTTGTGACTCTACCATACCCCATATACACCCAATTTTGACCATTTAAATCACCTCTCCAAACTTGGCTTGATTGTGATGCTATTTGAGATACGTCAGTTGAGTTATAAGGACCTGCATTACCCATAATTACTGAAGTTTCTTTTATAAAAGTTTCAAACCATTGATATTGACAATCTCTATAAAAATTAGAAATATATGATGATGGTGATGTATTATCAAGATAACGACCACTATAAACTAAAGTTTTAACGTAATTTCTACCACCACCTTCATTAGCGGTTGCATAATAAACATTTTGTGTTGTAGTGTCGGATAATGGAGACCCCGGATTTAACCAATTATCACCCGGATTTCCACCCAAACTTGCTGGTGGTCCTGCGTAAGGTATTCCTGGTGTTGAGTACTGTGTTAAACCTGTGAAAATAGTAAAATACCCATTTGTTGAAACAAACAATTTATCTGAAAAAGTACCGTTTTGTGCAAATGTTGTTGGTAAATCAATAGGTGTAATCATATAACCTTCATCTACCGCAGTAAATCCACCTGTGTATAATGTGTAACCGTCTTGTGTTGTTGGCCAAGTTAACTGAGCATTTGGACAAAAATTGTATGTTAAACATAATGTTGTTGTTGGGGTTGGTGTGGTTGTTGGTGTTACTGTTGAAGTTGGTGACGGGGTAGTTCCGGGTATTGTAAATGTTTCGTTGTTACCACAAAGTGAGTTATATAAAATAATATAAGTTGCGGTATCAGGAACGGTAACTGCAACACCGGGTGATGTTGTTAAATCTGTGTATGATATATTAACCGCGTTTAACCCTGTACTAACTCTTATAGCGTAATTAGACGGTAAGATAGCATCATAAAATACTGAATAAGGACCTGGTGATGTTCCCGTATTTATTAATATGTTAAACGTTCTTGCCATCTTCTCTTAATTACATATATTTTGAATTGCGGTTATTATACTAGCCGGACTAAAACTATTACTAACTAATCCATTTGTTCCATTTGCCAATGTGTATAATGCGTTACTACTAATTGTGGTGGTCATTAATAAAACTTGAATATTTTGATTAACTAATACAGGTATTAAATTATTAATTAATGTAACATCGGTTGTATCATAAGTGTCATTATTACCACTTGGTCTTGCATCAGTTATTAAAATAATTAATTTAGCGACATTATTTCTAAATGTTCCAGCCATATAACTATATCCGGGATATCTTGATGTTGATATTAATTCAACCCCCATATCGGCAGGTTCAGGAAACTCACCACCATTACCCAAACTAAATACACCATCAGTGTTAAGTAAATTTAATTGTGTTGTAAATGTTGAAATATTATTTAATGACATTCTTTCTAATGTGGTAATCCATTGATTAACATCAACTCCATTATTTATAAATTTTTGATTTGATGGTAATGCAGAATAACCACTTTCATTTAAATAAACAGGTAATTGTCCTGGTGAATAATATTCGTCATAAATCATTAAACCTAATCTGTAATTATTATTAGATTCTGTTTGGATTGTTGACGCGATTGATGATATTGACGATTTAACATTATCAATGGCAGAACCCATACTAGCTGTGTAATCAACTAAGAAAACAACATCCATACCATCAGTACATGGTGCGGGAGTTCCAGGTACTTCAAATACTTCAGTAAAAGTTGCGGTAAATAAACAATTTTTAGTTGGTGTTAATGTGGTTGTTGGCGTTGGTGTGTTAGTTGGGGTTTGTGTTTTAGTTGGTGTTACCGCTACGGTTCTTGTTGGTGTTGATGTTAATGCCGGAGTTGATGTTGATGTTGTTGTTGGAGTTGAAGTTAATGTTGGTGTTGAAGTTAATGTTGGTGTTTGTGTTTGTGTTGAAGTTAATGTTGGTGTTTGTGTTTGTGTTGAAGTTTGTGTTGGTGTTGGTGTTGGACTATAACAAGTTGAGTCTTTACTAAAACATCCGTTTAATATATTGTAATTAAATGTGCCAATACATTGTGACCCACTACAACCTGTTTGAGTTATAGGTGCTTGAGGGAAAATTCTTTCAGCGATTTGAGTACCACCAACATTAACAAATGTTGTCCCAACTTGACTCATAGTACCACCTGAGTAAGCAATCATTTTAATATTAACAATTCCTGTCCCAAGTGAACCACACCAAGATGCCTGTGTCACTAAATCAAATGATTGTGATAATGGGAAATCAAGTTTTAATTGTTTAACATCAACATAAACTTGTTCAGAACCTGTTGGTGATGTATTATCACCGCCCCAATATAAATAAGGTGCTCCTGAACTACCCCAAGCATAACCTAAAGGTCCTTTAGTTGTTGGTGATATTAAAGTTGTTTTAGTATCTAAATCAGTTCCTGAACCCGGAGTTAATTCATAAACAAAGACAACGTAATCAGCACCCGAATAACAAGGGATTGTTGGTGTTGGTGTCTTTGTTGGCGTGTATGTTGGAGTTGATGTTGTTGTTGGTGTATATGTTGGTGTTAATGTTTGTGTTAATGTTTGAGTTGCGGTTCTTGTTGGGGTGTTTGTTGGTGTTAATGTTCTTGTTACAGTTCTTGTAGGCGTTACTGCCGGTGTACTAGTTCTTGTAGGTGTTACTGCCGGTGTACTAGTTCTTGTAGGTGTTACTACCGGTGTACCTGTTGGAAGTGGTGTTTGTGACGGTGGTATTAAATCATCACAAATACATAATGTTACACCACTCATAGTTCCTGAAACACTAATACCAAAATCTTGGATATACATTTTCCAAGTTCCATTAGCGTTGGCGGCTGATGTACCAATAAAGTAAGAAAGTGAATTTCCTGTTTGTCCTGCAAGATAATTTGGAACATCACCTGTTGTGAACTGCATTGATTTGTAGACATATGGGTTACTACCATAAGTTCCGGCACTTGCACCATTCCACAATGGTGATGAATAATCAGTTAATGTAACATCAACATTATTTGCCGATAATGGTGTTGTATCGTATCTACCAATTAAAACCGCGGTATTTGAATCAGGACCTGTTGGAGCTCTTAAAACCATACCAACGTCAGATACGTCACCATGAGTGTACCCACTAATTCTAACCTCAATCCTTGTTATTGGTGAAGTAACACCTGTTACATTAAATGTTACAGGAAACGGATTCGCGGTTGAGTAGGTTGGAATTTGAATACCGCTAGTTACGTTTGATGCAGGAAAACATTGACACTTATATTGTGGTGTTGGTGACATTGTTGGGGTGTTAGTTAGTGTTGGCGTTGGAGTGGTAGTATAGTATGTTGGTGTAACAGTTGGTGTTGTTGTGTTAGTTGGAGTTAATGTACTTGTAACTGTTCTTGTTGGTGTAACTGTTTGAGTACTTGTTTTTGTTGGTGTTACAGTATTTGTTGGTGTGACTACTGGTGTTGTTGTTAATGTAGGTGTCGGTGTTGGTGTCGGTGGTGGGTTTAAATGGTTTGGAATACAACTTGGAACTTGTGATGCTCCTGCGATAAATGTCCCACTATTTTGTATTAATGTTAGGGTGTATGGATAATTATTACCAACTAAAAATATAGAACCATCTGAATTTCCGATATATATATTACCACCATCCTCAAACATACCGTATGGGGTATCTATCGTTGGTGAAATTTTAATATCAACCTCAACTGAACCTGTTGCGTAATTATACTGTGTTAAGTAAAATTCAAAAGGTGAAAGAGTATAATTAGTGACTAATAACTTACCTGAAGTTGTGTACATAACGTCACCCGCAACATAACGACCTAATATCATATCAAATTGATATACTATTGTTGCGTTAGATGTTGTTATATCTAATTCAATAATTCTCTCACCACCACCTGAAAGACGAGACGTTGATGATATCAATGTTAATCCTGTATCATCTTTGGCACATAAACCAGCACCAAGACCTACAGGATAGGTAATACTTCTATTAAACGAATAACTCCAAGGGTTTAAAGTGATTTTGTATTCTTCGTAGTAATTCCAAAATCTGGTTTTTGTGTGGGCGATATCGGAACCAAAACTACCATCAGGGAAATTTAAAGGTGTTAAAATATTTGTTACAACATCATAAGCATAAATTTCACCATCACCTTGTATTAACACGGCACAATCAGGAACGTTAGGTGCTGGAGTTTTTGTAACTGTATTTGTAACAGTATTAGTTGGTGTATTTGTAACAGTATTAGTTGGTGTTGGTGTTGATGTTCTTGTTGATGTTCTTGTTACAACAGGCGTTCTTGTTGGTGTTGAGGTATTTGTTGTGGTTAATGTAGGGGTAACTGTTGGTGTTAATGTTCTGGTTGGAGTTTCTGTTAATGTTGGTGTAATTGTATTTGTTGGTGTTGGTGTTGGTGTAGGACAAGGGTTAACATAACCACAATTTAAACAACCGTCATTTGCAAAATTAATAAAAGTTCCGGCATTTTGGTTCCATTGAACAGTTGCAGTTCCTGATAATTGTTGGAATAATACATTATAACAAACATTATCAGTTCCAACAACAACCCAAGAATTAAGTGGAAATTCTGAATATCCATATTGTGGTGGTAGATACATATATTCAAAATTACCATAACAACAATTTTCAACTAAAAATAAAAAGTAAGGTGGTGTTGATGTTACTGTTTTAGTTACAGTGTTTGTTGGTGTGTTAGTTGATGTTCTTGTTAATGTAGGTGTTTGAGTTCTTGTAACAGTTGGTGTGTTTGTTGGTGTTTTTGTCTGAGTAGAAGTTATTGTATTTGTTGGTGTGTTTGTTGATGTGATAGTTGGTGTACTTGTTATTGTTGGTGTGACAGTAGGTGTTTGAGTAATTGTGTTTGTTGGTGTTTGAGTAATTGTGTTTGTTGGTGTTTGAGTAATTGTGTTTGTTGGTGTTTGAGTTCTTGTAACCGTTGGTGTTTGAGTTCTTGTAACCGTTGGTGTGTTTGTTAACGTATTAGTTGGTGTGATTGTAATAGTATTAGTGGGTGTTGTTGTATTTGTAGTTGTAACTGTTGGTGTATTTGTTGGTGTAACTGTTGACGTTATAGTGTTAGTTATGGTAACTGTTGGTGTAATAGTATTTGTCTGAGTTAAGGTATTAGTTGGTGTAACAGTTGGTGTTTGAGTTAAGGTATTAGTTGGTGTGACGGTTGGTGTTAATGTTGATGTAACTGTTGGGGTTAATGTTCTTGTTGATGTTCTTGTAACTACAGGCGTTTTAGTTTGTGTTAATGTGAATGTTGGTGTTACAGTATTAGTTGGTGTGTTTGTTGGAGTTAAAGTATTAGTTGGTGTATTAGTTGGTGTGTTTGTTGAAGTGACGGTATTTGTAGGTGTATTAGTTGAAGTAACAGTATTTGTTGGTGTTTTTGTAGGTGTAACTGTTGATGTGTTTGTTGATGTAATTGTTGGTGTTATAGTTTTTGTTGGTGTATTTGTTGATGTTATCGTATTTGTAGGTGTAACTGTTGATGTGTTTGTTGATGTAATTGTTGGTGTACTTGTTATTGTTGATGTTACAGTATTAGTTGGTGTTTGAGTAACAGTATTTGTTGGAGTGTTAGTTGATGTGTTGGTTGGTGTTTGAGTAACAGTATTTGTTGGAGTGCTTGTTGGTGTAACGGTTGATGTATTAGTGAATGTTGGTGTAACAGTTGGGGTATTAGTGAATGTTGGTGTAACGGTTGATGTATTAGTGAATGTTGGTGTAACGGTTGATGTTGGTGTTGGGCTTAAAAATTGTGTTGCAGTTACAGTATTAGTTGGTGTGTTTGTTGATGTTCTTGTTGGTGTTACTGTGTTTGTAGGTGTATTTGTTGATGTTCTTGTTGGGGTATTTGTTGATGTGTTAGTTTGAGTTACTGTGTTAGTATTTGTTACGGTAGGTGTAGTTGTTGATGTTTGAGTATTTGTTGGAGTATTTGTTGATGTTCTTGTTGGAGTAACAGTTAACGTATTTGTTGGAGTATTTGTTGATGTTCTTGTTGGTGTTACAGTTGATGTATTTGTAAATGTTGGGGTAATAGTTGGGGTGGTAGTGTTGGTTGGTGTTACTGTTTTAGTTGGTGTTGGTGTTGGTGTTGGGCACGGATGAACTATTGTACAACCTGAACAACCAGGATTTGATTCGTTAACCGAATAAACATCGTTAAAATTTTGATTCCAATATAAATTAGGTGTTTCACCTCCGGGTGCCGAACCTGTTATTAGATAACATACACCATTACTATCAACAACAACAAACGAAGAATATGTTGGGAAAAAAGTTGGTGAGAATATTAATGGTAAATCCATATAACCTGTTGACCCATCACAACAGTTTTCAACTATGAACATATCAAATGGTGTTGTAGGTGTTAGTGTTACGGTTGGTGTTATAGTTACTGTTGGTGTATTAGTTGGTGTGTTTGTTGAAGTGACGGTATTTGTAGGTGTTACAGTTGAAGTTACAGTATTTGTTGGTGTAATTGTTGACGTAATTGTTGGTGTTATAGTAACTGTTTGAGTATTAGTTGGTGTAACGGTATTTGTTGGGGTATTTGTTGATGTATTTGTTGGTGTTACTGTTGATGTTCTTGTTGGTGTATTTGTAGATGTGTTTGTCGGTGTTATTGTTACAGTATTAGTTGGTGTACTAGTAACCGTTTCAGTTTGAGTTATAGTTGGAGTTACAGTTCTTGTTTGTGTTCTTGTTACGTCTGGAGTTCTTGTTGGGGTAACAGTTTCGGTTATTGTTGGGGTATTTGTTGGGGTTTCGGTTAATGTAACTGTTTGAGTCACTGTTGATGTGTTTGTTGGTGTTACGGTTCTTGTTTGTGTTCTTGTTACGGCTGGTGTTCTTGTTGGTGTTACAGTCTCAGTAACAGTAGATGTTACAGTATTTGTTGGTGTAACTGTTAGTGTTACTGTTGATGTTATAGTGTTTGTTGGTGTATTAGTTGAAGTAACGGTTGGTGTTACAGTATTTGTTGGTGTTACAGTATTTGTTGGCGTAATTGTTTGAGTAACGGTTGGTGTTACTGTTGTTGTTGGGGTTACTGTGTTTGTAATAGTTTGTGTATTTGTTGGGGTTACTGTGTTTGTCGGAGTAACGGTTTCAGTTAGTGTTGGTGTTACTGTTGGAGTTAATGTTCTTGTTGGTGTTTTTGTTACTGCGGATGTTTTTGTTGGGGTGACAGTTTCAGTAACTGTTGGAGTCACTGTTATTGTTGGCGTTATTGTTGGGGTTATTGTTGGGGTTAATGTTGGTGTTTCAGTTGGTGTTTTAGTAACTGATTTAGTAATAGTAACAGTTTTAGTAATAGTGACAGTTTGTGTTGGGGTTTCTGTTGATGTGTTAGTAGGAGTAACTGTTGGGGTTTCTGTTGATGTAATAGTTGGGGTAACTGTATTTGTTGGAGTTACAGTAACTGTTTGTGTGTTTGTTGATGTGATAGTTGGTGTAACTGTTGACGTAATAGTAGTTGTGTTAGTTGGTGTCACAGTATTTGTTGATGTAATTGTTGAAGTATTTGTTGGAGTATTTGTTGGAGTGCTTGTTGGAGTACTTGTAACAGTCTCTGTTAATGTTGGTGTAACAGTCTCCGTTAATGTTGGTGTAGGTGTTGAAGTTTCAGTTGTAGTTAATGTAGGTGTTGTTGTTGGTGTGGTAGTATATGTTGGTGTTACAGTTGGTGTTACAGTTAATGTTGGTGTTACAGTTGAAGTATTTGTTGGGGTTGGTGTTGGAGTTGGACAATTATAAAGTGGATTTTCATTTAAACAATCATTACAATTTGTTGATGACCCCATAAATTGATGTGTGTAGGTAAGTGATGACGTTGTTGATGGTATGTATTCGGCACAACCAATAAAACTTGTGTTTGAGATAAAATAAGTACCACCTAATGGTGAGTATGTTGAAGGAATCCCAACGATTCTAAATTCTAAATTAGAATTACAACAACTTCTAAATGCTGCAACAATTGATGGTAATGATGGTGTTACAGTTGGGGTCGGTGTCGGTGTAGGGTCAGGTTCAGGACATCCATTAGTGTCACAACCTATTTGTTTATAAATAATGTAACCTGGACTATCAATTGATGGGTTATAACCACAGAAATATAACATAGTGTTATCATCAATTGTGGTTGATAACAATTTATCATCACATAAAGTAATTTCAAAATTTAAAAGACCTGATGTTGGATTAACTAAGGTATAACAACGACATTTATTTGGTGTTGGTGTAACTGTTGGTGTGACTGTTTGTGTTTTAGTGGGTGTTGGGGTTATAGAACATTCAACATACCTAAATTCTTCACAACCTAATGAATCGGTAATAACTACTAATACAGGACCATTAATTTCAGTGATAACGGATGTTGGTATTTCTAATTCCAAAATAGGTGGAACAGAAATAATTCCTGTTGCAACAGTTTCACAATACGTTTTAGTTTTATCGCATATTGTGATGTCAAAAGGGGATTGACCTGTTAAACTAGTTATATATACTACACTCATTTAATTGATAAATACCTAAACAATCATTATTTTTTAATATTAAACATTAAAAAAAAATAAGGTTTAAAAAAAAAATCTAAACATTAAAGTCAACACAATATGTGTTATTAAACATTCCACATATCGCACCTTCTAAAAATGTTGTGATTTCATTATCAGGTATTACTGTTGATGGTTGTGTCGGTGTGTATTTTGAAAGTAAAATCATACCAATAAATCCATTTTTACCTATAACACCAACAGTTGAATTTAATGAATTAGGGTTTGATGTGTTTCTATCATCGTACACTGAACTAATAATGGTTCCCCAAGTTGGTGATTCTACTGTAAACCACACGTATTCAATTGAAGGACATGGTGTTTCTCCTGAAGATGATGGTGGGTTAACACCAATATTACTATAACGATACCAACTACCATTTATATCACCACAACTATATGTACCATCAGATAAATAAACTTGACGAGAAACTCCACTAATTGTTGATGGTGAACCTATTTCAGATATGTCGTGAGGACTAAGAGTGTTACCTAAATTATATAATGTAAGTTGTGGCCAAGTGTTGATATTTGAAACTAAATAATCAGTACCAAATGTTCCGTAAACTCTTGGTATTGGTAAATTTAATAGAATTGTGTTACCATTATTAAACATATTTAAACCACCAGTACTAATATTTGTTACACCAGGGATGAATGAATAAAGATAATGATTAGTTATACCTGTGTAATATAAGTATGAATTACCAATCCACCAACTTCTATATTTTTGAATACAAGTTCGTGGTGATGGGGTAACAGTTGGAGTTTTAGTTAAAGTTGGTGTTGGTGAGTTAGTGTATGTTGGGGTAACAGTTGGTGTTGTTGTATTTGTGGGTGTTGGTGTAACTAAACAAGGGTTTAATGTTGGAGTGACTGTTGGTGTATGTGTTGGTGTTTTAGTTAAAGTTGGCGTTGTAGTTAATGTTGGTGTCACTGTTGGTGTCGGTCTAGGTACTCTCATAATATTTGAACAAGTACTATTATTAACTAATATGGTATAAACACCATAAACATCTCTTGGTGGGTGTAGTGATAATGGGTTGAATGTATATGGTAAAGTTACTTCACCTAAGTTAATAGTTAACTCAGTATGTTCAGGGACAAATAGAATGGTGGCTAATTCACCATCATAATTTACACTTGAAATGACTATTGTTTTACTCATTTATTTAAAAGTTATTTTCAACTGCTAGACATATTTCACCGTTCATTGAAATTAAACGAGCCATATCACTAAACGATATAAATGCGTGACCCTGTTTACCCCAATTTCGTCCCCAGCTATTTTTTATTCTAAAAAGTTTTTTTGTTTTATCCACACCGTTAATAACATAAGCGTGTCCACCTACGATACCCCCATATATTCTAATTAAACCATTACCATCAGGATAGAACATTCCGTTATACCAATATGTACCAACAACTACAGGTCCTAAGTTAAATACACTATCAACTAATGTATTTAAGTCGTAAGCCCAATAATATGATTTAATTACATTTCTTGATTTTAAATATTTTGCACCCGCTCTAACTGAAGTCCCCGCGTAATTTTCACCCGGCCATTCATCAATTTTTTGAGCTTCATTGTATATTAAAACAGGGGAAACTATTGGCGCTACACCACCGTGACCAACAGGTCCATCTTCAATCCAATGTGCCCAAGAAAACCCAACACAATGTGGTCTATTACCTTGGTTGCCCCACCATCCGTCTGAGTCCCAATATCTTGAAGTAACAATTGGTATTGGTGTTGGTCTTACAGGTGTTGGCCTAACTACTATTGGTCTTTTTGTTACGGATTGTAAGTATTCAAAATTTTCTTTAATTAGATAGTTATTATCTCTACCATCATAAATATAATTTCTACCCAATAGATTATTATCAGGCCTAATTAAGATTTGAGGTTCGTCATTTTCCGATTCATCAATAACATATGTAAAATCATCAATTTGACATGTGTCAGTTGAACAATCAGGACAGTCAGGGTTAAACATAATAAACGGATTCTTCAAAAGTTTAAAATTATGTTTAACTTCGGGGGCGGATAATGGTGTGGTGTATAATCTAAATTGTGAAATAGCACCTTCAAAAGAACCTGCAAAATATTTGTTAATTAAAATATTAGTATTTAAACCACTAAATGTTGTTCCACTTAAATCAATATCTGAAAAACATTCTGGGTCTTGAATATAAGGTCCGGAAGGTGTTGTGGTAGATGAAAATATTAAATTTTCTCTTAAACCTTGTGTACCTCCACCCCAAGAAATATTGAAAGGAACTCCAACTTGTTTTTCTTTGTCAGTTGAAAGTGCTCTTGGTATTATTTCTTCAATGTTTTCAAATGTTTGAAATAATTTACCATTAATATAAATTTTTAAACGACCATTACGGTATTGTTTATTATTCAACCATCTTTGATTTAATTTAACTAAATCAATAGTTTCCGCAGGTTTAGCACCTTCGTGATTATAAAATGGTGTTATTAATAATTGTGTGTTATTTACTAATGATTCTAAATATAATTTTTCAGTAATATCATCTAAACCTCCTCTATATTTTAAATCACAATCATCTAACCAAGTATATCGTTCCCACACGGCATTAAATTGAAACCAATGTTCATCTTCTAACCAAACAGGGTTTTCTTGTTGACATCTTGGGTATATTGGAACAGTACAATGTTCGTCAATTGTATATCCTGTTGTGTAAGTAATTCCGGTTGTTGAACAAGAACCTGTGGTTTGACAATCACCTGTCATTCTTAAAATTCTTACACAAATACTTGGGTTTTTTGGGTCACCCGACAATTTAAACGATAATGCGTTTGACATTGAATCGTCTAATGGATTACTTTCACACGTACTTTGTATTGATGAGGTAGTTCCTGTTCCACAATCGTGGATTTTACATTCCCAACCACAACTGTCAACTTCTTCTTCAGGTGGACATCCACATCCTGAGCAACTACCATTACGGTTGGCGGTAATACAACCACAAGAATTACAACTATAATTAACGTGAGGGTCGTGTTTACCATCAACAGACCTTGGTGGGTAAACAAATATACATCTACTGTCAGTAATTCCTGAGTTACAACAAGCACAAGTTTCTAAATTAACTAACGGTGTTGTAATTCTAGTGTATCCTGTCATTGAACTTGGTGATTCATCAGCGTGATGGTAATATTTGTTTTCGGCTCTAGCCCCAATATAGAAGAAAGTATTTTTATTATTAGGGTAAATTTCATTTAATGTTGTCTCACCTGAACTCGGAAAAAATTCATCAATTAATCTTGGTTTTAATAACATTTCAACAGACCACCCTTTGTTCATTCTTTCAGGGAAAATGTCGTAATCATAACCAAATAATTTGTAAAATCCTTGATAAAACCCACCATATAATTCGTGGTATCTACCAATGTAAGGACTTGATTTACTAACTACTTCATATAATATAGTATCTTCAAAACCTGAGAATCTAAAATTAGGTGAACTAGTATATCCTGTTACTTGGAATAATTTTAAACGACGGTCAAAATAATTTCGTTTAAATTTTTCGGTATCGTTAAATAATCCATTTGTGAATGTGATTGTTTGTGCGGTCATTCCGGTTACTAATCCGTTATCAGTACCTGTTAACCCAATATCACAAGAAGTTGTTGATGAAAAACAAGATAAATCTTCATTTTCATTAACCTTAAAATTTTGTGATACAAAAATATTATTAAAATTATAATTCTTATATGTTAGTTCTAAATTTTGTGCGGTTAGACTATTATTAATGTCAAAATAAAATGGTAATCTATTACCATATGTTTGAGCGATTAAATAAGGTGAAAAAACAACTTCTTTGTTAAACTCTAAGTCATCAAAAGTTAATGACATATCATAAGAATCTAAACTTAATTTTAGACCCGAATTAGGATTAGGATATTGATAAATATTCTGACTCACAAGCTTTTTTATGATAAATACTCTAAATCGTGGTATTTATTAATAAAAAAGAAGATGATTAAGTATAATACTGGATATTTTGGTAATAATTGTTATTTCTACCTAAAAGAGGGGGATGAAAATATTACATTATATTATTCAACAGGAGAAACTTTAAATGAATCTAAAAAAGATTTTGAAAAAAAATCTTTTAGAAAGAACGATGCTAAAAAAGTTGTTGACTCTTTAAAAAAGATTTTAAAAAGTAAAAAGAAATATAGTAAAGATGATATTAAAAAAGAATTAACTAAACAACCATCTGGTGAAATTGATGAATTAGTTGATGGTGATGGTACTATGTTATCTTCAAGAATACCAAGTTTAAATCAAACATTAACACCTCATAAGACAATGGACCAAACTATTGCTATGACTAGAATGACTAATAACCCTGTGTTAAGAGGTTATCGTGTTTATTACGGTGAAAGTGTTGAAGATTCAGATAGTGTTGTGTCAGAAGTTGATTACTCTGATGCGTTTGGGTATGAAGAAACTGAAGATATGGATTACAAAAACACCGTTAAAACCTTGGAAAAAATGGGTGTTGATAACGCTGATGAAAGAGCTGAACAGTTTGGTAAATTACCTAAAGTAAAAAGAAAAGGTAAATTCTTAAAACAACGATTAGTTGAAAAGGAAAAACTTGATGAAGAACAAAAACAAAAAATGATTAAGATGGTTGAAGATATTCTAACTAAAAAAAATAAAACAGATTCTGATGTGATTTCTAAATCTAATCCTGTTAGTAAAATATTAGTTAAGAATATTCAATCAATAAAAAAGATTGCCGAAAAAGAAGGTATTAGTATAAGTGAATTAATTAAAATTTTAAAATCTAATGAATAAGGATTTATACGGAAATAGTGTTAATTTACCTGAAGATGTTTTAAAATATTTGGGGGATTGTTTTAATTCGGCATTAGGTGCTGACGATTCAACTGAAGGTTTTAGAAGAAATAAAGAACTGAGGGATAAAGGAACTGTATCATACCAACAATTGAAACGAATGAAAAATTGGTTTGATAGTTTTAATGGTCATCAAAATGATTTACCGTTTATATTAAACGGTGGGGATTATGTTAAAAATTGGGTTAACAATACATTAACATCAATGAGAGGTAATGTTAGTCTTTCTAAAGATATTAAATCAGTTGCATTAGATAATCAATATATTGCACCTCACGAAAAAAATAATATAGTAAATCAAAATAGACCGAGTAAAGACCATCACTCCAACTTAGAAAAATATGATTTAGAAATAACTGAAAGCCTAAAAAGGATAAACGAAATAATCAAAAAAATAATATAGTATGCCAAGTAATGAACCACTTAATTTTGACCAACCAAGTAATAGTTTGTCACAAATTGCTGAATTAGAAAGAAAAAAATTAATCCCTAAAAATGATTTTGCTAAAACGGCAAATGAATATTCATCAGTTAATAAAGATGCACTTGCCGATGGTGATGCTCAAGGTAAAGGAACCGGTGGTAGTTTAGACGTTTATAATGAATCTGCGGGTGCTATTCAAGATATCGTAGAAAGAAAAAATGAAATTAAAATAAATCTATACAAAAATAATTCTCCTTACACCACACCTAAAGCGTAATGAAACTTTACAATACATTTAAAAATCTTATTTTAGAGATGGCATCAGTTGACTCAATCGTTGATGCTATTAAAAAAAGGAAGAAGATTGTTATCTACTACGATGGGGATGAACCTGGTGGTCGTGGACTACGAGAGATTGAACCTGTTTGTTTTGGATATAGTAGGGCGGATAACCCTATACTTAGAGCTTGGGATTATGAAGGTGCATCACATACAGGTTATAAAGGTGAACAACCATTACCAGGTTGGAGGATTTTTAGAGTTGATAAAATTTTATCATTTAAACCCACAGGTGAGGATTTTAGTGAGGTAAGACCGGGGTATAATCCAAATGGTGATAAAAGTATGAACCGAGTTATAGTAAATGCAATTTTTGATAATCAAATAACATAATACTTAGAATATGACAAATGAAAATGAATTAATGATGAAATTAGTTACGGCTAAAAAAATTATGAACAAACATAATGAAATTGGCCGTGGTGGGATTCCCGGAACTATTAATGAAACACCAAGTGTTCAAACATACAATCAACCAAATGCTACTTATAATATTCCTCAAGAATATATGAGTGAATCAACTACTATGGGTCATATGCAAAATGATGATGTGAATTACCCATTGTTATCTGAGAGTGCAATGAATGAGAAAAATTTAACTAAAACATTTTCTCCTGCACCAAGTGAAAGAATTATGTCGTCAAAATTACCTGACGCTATCAAACAATTAATGATTGAACATCCCATTCATCAACCTGATAATCCGATGTCGGGAAATGCCGGTATTAGTAGTGAATTAGCTGAAAAAGCCGCACGATTGATGGGTACTCAATCATCAAAACAACCACAACAAAATATACCAAGACAACCGTCTAATCACATTCCACCGTCAAATGAATTAAAATCAATGATTCAAGAGGCGGTTAGAGAAGTGTTATCTGAAAATGGGTTAATAACCGAATCTGTTTCTAAAACAAATGATGTTTTCACATTTAAAGTAGGTTCTCATGTGTTTGAAGGAAAAGTAACTAAAATCAAAAAAATGAAGTAAATTTAAACCCTCACTGAAAAGTGGGGGTTTTTTTATCCCATATCTTTATTCTAACAAATTTAATGATTATTATTTTGGATAATTAAATTAAATTTATGAAAGAAAAGATTAATGTTTTAGTATTACCTTCGGACACAACAGGTGTTGGTAAATTCCGTTCTGTTGACCCCCATTCCTTTTTACAAAATTTATATCCTGACGATTTCCACGTTGATATTGATTATGAACCAAAAATCAATGATGCGAGTTATTGGAAAAAATATCAAATTGTTCACGTTCATAGAAGTATTGGTCAAAACTATGATGAGTCACCATTAATAATTAAATACTTACAATCATTAGGTATTACGGTTATAGTTGACATTGATGACTATTGGTTACCAACTAAAGAACATCCAATACATAGTATTATTGTTGCAAACAAATTACACGAAAAGATAATTAATAACTTAAAAGTTGCTGATTATGTTACAACAACGACTAAAGTTTTTGCTGATGAGATAACTAAATTTAATAAAAATGTTGTAGTTTTTCCAAACGCAATTAACCCTAAAGAACCTCAATTTAATGAACCAACACCAAAATCAGATAGAATCAGAATTGGTTGGTTAGGTGGTTCATCACACCTTCACGATTTGAAATTACTTGACGGTATGACAAATAAAAACTCATCATTAAAAGATGATGTTCAATATGTTTTATGTGGGTTTGATGTTAGAGGTACTGTTACCGAAATAAATAAAGAAACAGGTGAACAAAAACAAAGACCAATCAAACCTGAAGAAACTGTATGGGTTCAGTATGAAAAAATCATTACAAATAACTATAAAATAATTGATAATGATTATTTAAAATATTTAAATCAGTTTAAAGAAGGTGACTATGATAATGTATTAGATTTACCATATAGACGTGTTTGGACATTACCTGTTAATACTTATGCGGTAAATTATTCTAAATTTGACATATCTTTAGCTCCGATTAAAAATCATATCTTTAACAGAATGAAATCACAACTTAAAGTTATTGAAGCTGGTTTTTACAAAAAAGCGTTAATAGCGTCTAATGTTGGTCCGTATACAATTGACTTGAAACATTCATTAAATAATGGTAACTTTGTTGATGGAAATGCTTTATTAGTTAACGAACATAATAACCATAGTGATTGGGCTAAGTTTACTAAAAAATTAGTTCAGAACCCTAACCTTATTGAAGATATGGGTAATCGTTTATATGAAACTGTGAAAGACACATATGACTTAAATAAAGTAACCAAAGATAGAGCTGAATTTTACAAATCTTTAATTAAATAAAAATGATAAAAATACCATTAACTAAGATTTTATTCTTAGACATTGAAACTGTTGGAATTGAAAAGGATTACGACACTTGTCTTGAAAAAAGACCTGAGATAGCACATCAATTTATGAAGTATTATGATTGGTTTCAGAAACGATTTCCTGAAGACCATATTAATCCACCAAACAATATTGACGAAAGAAGTAAAAGGGTTAATGAGGTTTTTAGTAGAAGAACCGCATTAGTTCCTGAGTTCGCTAAAATTGTTTGTGTTAACGTTCAGTTCGTAACTGACAATGGTGATGTTAAATCACAATCATTTTCAGGTGATGATGAAAAAGAATTATTACGTAATTGTAAAAAAGTTTTAGATAAGTGTTATAAATTGGATTTCCATATTTGTGGTCACAACCTAAAGAACTTTGATATTCCAATGTTAGCGAAACGAATGATAATCAATGGGATTGCACCATCATCAATGTTACCATCATACGATACTAAACCTTGGGAAGTTAAGGCGATTGATACTAAAGATGTTTGGCAATATGGTGCTTATAGTGCTATAGGTTCATTAGATTTACTATGTGCATCATTAGGTGTTCCCTCACCAAAAGAAGGTGAAATTACAGGTGATAAAGTTCATACCGCATATTGGTATGATGGTAAATTAAAAGAAATTACTGAATACTGTGAACGTGATGTTAGAGTATTAATTGATATAATTATAAAACTTAAAGAATTAGAACAATGAATTTAAATGAAGAATTTGATAAATTTCTTTCTGAAGATGAATTAAACACAATTTTAAATGAGAATGGTACTATTGATATGTCACAATTCAATAACCATGTCAGAAACGAATTAAAAGAATATGGTGTGGATATTGATGAGTTAGAAAATCAATTTAAAGATTATTCACCTAAACTTGATTTAGGATATGTTGTATTAAACAACGAAGCGACAATCCCAAAGTATAATTACGGGAGTGATTCAGGATTTGATTTACACTCTATTATTGATTTAGAAATACCTGCGTTTGGTAGAATGTTAGTTCCAACAGGTTTATCATTTGATATTAAAGACGGGTATGAGATTCAAGTTAGGTCAAAGAGTGGTTTGGCAATTAAGCAAGGTCTTATGGTTTTAAACTCACCAGGAACTGTTGACAATGGTTACACAGGTGAAGTACAAGTAATTGTTTTTAACACCAATAATTACACCGTAACAATACCAAAAGGAATGAAAGTTGGTCAGGCGGTATTATGTCCTGTAGTCAACGGTAAATGGGTTAATTTAGTTGAACAAACGAAGATAAACGAAAAAGAAAGAGGTGAGAACGGATTTGGTTCCACAGGTATATAATTTTTAGATATGATAACAGTAGGATTTAGTACTAGAGAACATAACGATGAATTAATCAAATATTTTGAAAAAAGTTCAGGTGTTAAAGGGGTTGAAGTTATTGAAGTAATTAATAACGGAGAAAAGAATTTGTCACAAGTTTACAATGAGATTTTACAAAAATCAAAACACGACATCGTATTACTTTGTCACGATGATATTTATTTTGACACAAACAATTGGGGTAAAAAATTACTAAACCATTTTAATAATACTGACTATGGTATTTTAGGTATGGCAGGAACAACTGAAATGCCGGAGAATGGTCAATGGTGGTCCAATAGAAATAAAATGGTTGGTATCGTTAATCACGAAAGTGAAGGTAAAAAATGGGAAAGCAAATATTCTAATGGATTTTTAAATCAAATTTTAGATGTTTGTCTTGTTGATGGTGTTTTTATTGCGGTTAATAAAAATAGAATTAAAGAAAATTTTGATGAAGAAATTAATGGTTTTCACTTTTATGACATTGTTTTTTGCACATTAAATTATTTATCTAACGTAAAAATAGGTGTGATTTACGATATTAGAATTACACATAAATCTATTGGTCAAACAAATGAAAGTTGGGAAAACAATAGAAAGATTTATGTTGAAAAATTTAAAAACAAATTACCGATAATTCACACACCTAAAATTAACTATTCTCAACTAAAATATTCTAAACTTAAAAAACCTCAGAATTTAATTGTTCAAACAAGTGGTGAGGGTAATAATGTTAGTAGTTTTCTTAATAACTTAACAAATTTAAATTTATTAAACTCATTAAATATCACTTTAATATCAAGTGATTTAAATATTGAAAAGATAAAACAATTTGAAACTGATAATATTAAAGTTGTTGAAGGTCATTTCCCTAGTTTAAATAAAAACTTATCCATTTTAAAATGGGATGATGAGTTTGTTAAAATAGTTAAAGATGATTTAATATTTTTCACTACGGACACTACGACAATACTTAATGATGTGTTTTCAAGTATGTTAAAAATTTATCAAAAAGAAAAAAACACATTATCAGTTATTTTTCCAACTGTGTTAAATAACGATTATAGTATCTTTTCAAACGGGTTAGATATTGTAAAAAATAAAGAAGAAAAGTTAAATGTTATTTTAAAACATCAATCAACATATTATAATATTTTTCAGGGTCATCAAAAATCATCATTTGGTTCTATTAGTCCATTTTTTGCAACAACTTACACATTATTAAATAAATTTGAGTGGTTAGATATTGATTTTGATACAGATATTCATTCTTTAATGTTATCATTAAAATCAACAAGTAAGAATTTAAATAACTATGTTGACACAAATAGTGTTGTTATGAATGGTCTTGATTATTTTAAAAATGAAAATGTTAATCAAGATTTTCAAAAAGCAATGATGTTTGCAAATCAAACTGAAGAATTAAAAAATAAATTTAAAACAATAGTATGAAACACTTTAAACATTCAGGACAATCAGGTGATTTAGTTTTTTCATTAGCCGCGATAAAAAGTTTTAATGAAGAAAGTTCTTTGTATCTAAATTTAGATGTTAAAGCAAATCTTTATCCAGGTGCCAAAAATCCATTAGGTGATGTATATTTGAACAAAAAAATGTTTGACTTTATGTACCCATTATTAGAGTCTCAAGAATATATTAAAAATGTTGAGGTGTTTAAAAATCAAAAAATTGATGTTGATTTAGATGGTTTTAGAACCCAACCATTAAATCCTGCGATGGGGTCATTAGTTAAACGATATTTCTATTTCATACATAACTACATTGATTTAACACAACCTTGGATAACCGTTAATGATAAGATTGACGAATTGTCGGATAAAATATTAATTTGTAGGTCTGAAAGATATAGAAACGAAACTATTAATTATGCGTTTTTAAGAACATTCAATAATATTGTATTCTGTGGGTTAGATGATGAATGGAATGATTTTAGAAAATGGGTCCCTAATGCTGAAAGGGTTGTTGCTAATGATAGTTTACAACTTGCTACATTTATAAACTCTTGTAAATTTTTTATAGGTAACCAATCATTAAGTTTTTCAATTGCCGAATCACTTAAAAAAGACAGACTTCTTGAAGTTAATTTTTTTGCACCCAATAATATTTCTGCGGGGGGTAAATGTAATGACTTTATAAACCAACAAAGTTTTCAAAACTATGTTACATTATATAATAAATAATTATGAAAATACATGCACATATATTAGCATATAATGAAGAAAAAATTTTACCGTTTACTTTGGATTACTATTCTTTAATTTGTGAAAAAATTTTTATCTACGATAACATGTCAACTGATTCATCTGATGAAATTTATGAAAAATATGAAAAAGTTGAGGTTATTAAATGGGAAAGTGGTAATGAATTTAGAGACGACCTTAATATGAAATTAAAAACTGAAGAGTATAAAAAACGAAGTAGAGGTCAAAATGTTGATTGGGTTATTGTTTGTGATTGTGACGAATTTTTATACCACCCTAATTTAATTGAAAAGTTAACGGATTTAAAAAATCGTGGTATTGACATTCCTGAGATTGACGGAAGAAATATGTTTTCAGAAGACTACCCAACATATGATGGTAGATTGTTACCTGAGATAGTTAAAACAGGGTCTGAAATGTATCTTGATATGTGTAAAAATATAGTTTTTAATCCTGATAAAGATATAACAGTTGGTGTTGGAGGGCATTTTGTCATATGTAATGATTGTAAACGTTCAGAACAAAGAGAATTAAAATTATTACATTACACTTATTTAGGTAGAAAAGAAGTAAAAGAAAAATATATTAAACGAGCTAAAAGATTGTCCGAATTTAATAAAAGAAATAGATTTGGTGAACACTATTACCGTTTACCATATGTTTATATGGATGAAAATTTAAAGGCCAATAGAATTGTTGTATGAGAAAATACTTTGTTGCTGATTTTAACGTTATTGATGTCCCAACAGGTGGTGGGGAATGGGTTGATGATATGATAATTAAAAAATTTAATTTAGAATTTTTACACACTAGTAAAATTTCATCGTTTGAAATTGACGCTTTTTATGTGTTTTCTAACATATCGTTACTACCACAACATTTAGTAAATGAAATTCCTAAATTAAATTACATAATACTAGAACACGATTATAAAATTTGTCCATCAAGACATCCTTGGAGATATGTTGACAACATCATTCCGATTCAAGATAGAATTAATTATACCTTATATAAAAACGCTAAGGCGGTTTTTGTTCAAACGACAGACCATATGAATGTTTTTTTAAAAAATGATGTTGAAGGTAATTTTATCAATTTGAAATCCTCAATGTGGTCGGAATCTGATTTACTTATACTTGAGGAACTGTATAATAGTAACGAAGTAAAAAATGGTAAATACGGAATCTACTACACTCAAAATTGGATAAAAAACACTCAAGGTAATTTAAAGTATTGTAGTGAGAATAAATTACCATTTCAAATTATTAAAGAAAATAAAAACAGATATGACTTTTTGACTGAACTATCCAAATGCTCGGGAATAGTTTTTTTTCCAATGGCTAGAGAAACTTTTTGTAGATTAGTCGTTGAGGCAAAATGTTTAGGTTTAGATGTTATAACTTCTAAGAATTATGGAGCATCACTGGAGGATTGGTTTTATAAATATGAAGGTAAAGATTTGATTAATTTTCTAAAAGAAAATACTTTGAATAATATGGTGTTCTTTCAAGAATACTTGTAGTAATAAAAAACAAATAAAATATAAAATGAAATTTTTTGATTATTTTGACAATGTATATTGTGTAAATTTAGAACATAGGACTGATAGAAAGATGAATATATTATCCGAATGTGATAAATATAACTTAGGGGAGGTTCAATTTTTTAAAGCTATTAATGGTAATTTATTAAATGTGAATTATCCGATATTAAAAGGTAATGTGGGTTTAATTATGTCTAATATTGAAATCATTAAAGACGCTAAAGAAAAAAACTACGAAAAAATTTTAATATTAGAAGACGATTGTTATTTTACCGATGAGATTAAAAATATTAACGAATATATAG